>Ga0114951_10006016_pt1 | contig 10919 bp, 14 predicted proteins | sample AM7aDNAmetaG_FD_88677 | JGI IMG/M metagenome (GOLD analysis project Ga0114951, IMG submission 88677) | Freshwater microbial communities from Finland to study Microbial Dark Matter (Phase II) - AM7a DNA metaG | ecosystem: Environmental > Aquatic > Freshwater > Lake | place: Finland: Lake Alinen... | reverse complement strand
TTGACCTGCATCAGCTGAATGATGAAGTGTTCGCGCTGCTGCGGTCGCGGGCTTTCACCGGCACCACAAACACCGTCAGCGCTCCGCCCCCATAGCGGCCGGCAGCAACTCCGGCCGCCTGATTGCGTCAGTTCCACAAAGCCCGCAGCGCCTTGAAGGTGCGGCGCAGCAAACGCGGCGACGGCTCGGTGTGCGGCTGGGCCAGGCGACCTGCGCCGGCTGGCGCGATTACCCGGCTGGGCCGGCGACGGGAGTAGGTGCCGGGCAGCGGATCATTGGCCGGGCAGCGGATGCTTTCGGCCACCTTCTCCATCGTGTCCGACTTCAGCAGATAACCGGAAGCGCCATCACCAAGGGCGCGTTCGCGCCATTCGGGATTGAAGCAGGTGGTGAACATCAGGACGCGGGTCGAGCGGGTCAGGGATTTGATGGGGCGCACGGCGTCCAGGCCGTTGCGATCCCCCATCTGCACATCCAGCAGGATGACATCGGGTCCGGGCTTGCTGGCGAGCTCGCTCAACAGGGCGTCTGGGGAGGAAAAGTGGCGGGCGCAGTCAATGCCGCCCTGACGACTGAGAATATCGGCGACCAGTGTCCGCAACGAATCATTGTCATCCACCAGCCAGACGCGCACCTTCGGTTTCAAGGCGGGCGCGGCTCCTGCGGTCAGCGCGCCGATTTCGGTTGGACTCGGGGCGGCGGGCGAGATGGCTTCGTCAATATTCAACATACCATTCTGGCTAAGCTGGCCGGATGCCAACCCGCGGCAGGTTATGGACAATCCGGCCGCCGACAATGGGCGCAGCCTTGTTTTACCTGACGATTTGGCGGGTGTGACGAAACCGAAACAATTGTCCGGCGACGCAAGCCGGCGGAATCAATGGTGCAATCTATTCAGCCTGTCAGAAACCGGACAGCGGTCGGCAACCAAGGGCGGCGCAACTCACGCGTGGCGTTTCGGAGAGCAACCATCCATTCGCGAGCCGGTTCAGCCGCCGAGGGACTAACTATTTTCCAGCTTGCCGGCTGGCTGGCTCACTTTTCGATGCCGAGCAACTCCACCTCGAAGAGCAGGACGCTGTTGGCGGGAATCGCCGGGCTGGGGCTTTGTTCGCCATAAGCCAGCTTGGCCGGGATGAACAGCTGCCACTTGTCACCGACCTTCATCAATTGCAAAGCCTCGACCCAGCCGGGGATCACCGCGCCGACGGGGAAGACGATGGGTTCGCCGCGCTGCACCGAACTGTCAAAGACGGTGCCGTCAATGAGCGTGCCGTGGTAATGCACCTTGACCTTGTCATCGGGCTTGGGCGACTCGCCGGTGCCGGCCTTGATGACCTTGTATTCCAAGCCGCTGGCCGTGGTGATGACGCCGTCCTTCTTGGCGTTGGCGGCCAGGAAGGCCGCCCCGTCGCCGGCCTTCGCATCGGCGGCGGCGCCCGGTTTGTTTTCGTTGGAGGAACAGCCGGCGCACAGTCCGAGCGCGAGTGTCAGGGTCAGGAGAGCAGATGATTTCATAAAGTGATCTTTGGTGGGCGCAGAATCCGTTAAGCCGGGTCCGAGGTCAACCACGAAACCTGAGTTTCAAGCTGTCAGGCCGGTGTGGTCTTCACCTCCGCGCCCGCGGCGGGAACCAATGCCTGGACGCGGGGAAGGGTCGCCGAAAGCGAAACGGACTGTTCGGGTCGGCGGGCTTTCCACGTTGCGAATGACTTCTTCAGCAAATAAGAAACCGGCCAGAGCATCAGGAGTGGCCAGAGAAAGATGATCGGCCACGGCCAGTTCCGGTTCTCGATCAAGGCGGGTGACCGGCCAGTCAGAAAAAACAGCAGCGCCAGACAACAGCCCGACCCATAAGCCCCCGCCGCGATCAACAACATCTCCATGGGATCAAGGTCCGCGTCTCAGCCGTGTCGGACATTCACTTTATAGATCATCACGCCGATGGACCCGGCGGTGATCAGGGCCACGCACAGCACGCCGACGATCATTTTGGCTTTGCGTTCGCGTTCCCAGGGTTGCAGTCGAGGAAACAACATTTTACCCAAGATTTCGTATGGCATAAAAAATTCCTTTGGAGTGGGTGGATGAATACAGCGGTAGTGCAACAGTATAATCCCCCTCCGTCCTCCGGGCCATTCAATCATTCCCGCAGCCTCGCATCAACCTCCAACGCTAGTGCGAGGCACGATTTCAGTGGAAGAAAGCGACCGCCCGGCAGTATCATCCCCGCTAACGCCGCTGGTCATTATTTCCGGCCCATTGGCCACTGAACAGCAGCGCGCGGGCTTTGCCGCGGATCACATCGGGAACAGGAGATGAAATAATTTGTTCCCGCCGAACAGCCAGATGACCGCCGCCACCGCGATGTAGGGACCGTAGGGCATCCGCGACGACCATTCACGCTTGCGCAGCAGGATCAGCAGGATCCCGACCGTCGCCCCAATCAGCGAGCTCACCATGAGCGAAAAGATCGCACCCTGCCAGCCGATGAACGCACCGATGGCCCCCATGAATTTCACGTCGCCGAACCCCATCGCTTCGCGCGGCAGCGTGATCTCCTCGCTGACGGCCTCCAGCCAGACCACGTCGGCGGGGTTGATCTGCTCCTCACCGATTTGCAGCGCGGTGGTGGAAAGCCGCACGGTCACGTCCTGGTAGCAGCGATCCACGAGTTCGAGCGTGTGCGCGTGCAGGACGATCGCGTCCGACTTGCGGTAAAACAATTCTTCGAAGGGAATCTGCTGGTCGGGCAGGCACACGTCCGTTTCGGTGAAGATGATTTTCGTCGCCGGCGGCAGCTTCAGCTTCTGCCGGCCAAACAGCAGTTTGCCGAGGCGCAAGACCGCGTAGATGATGCCCGCACCGACCACGATGCCGAGGAACCCCTGCATCATTCCGGCCCCATAGGTCTTGGCGTTATGCAGCGACGGCAGCAGAAACGAAACCGCAAAGCCGACGCCGATGCCGCCCAGGGTGACCTCGTCCGGGATGATGAAATGCTCGAAGTCAATGAAGGTGGCGCAAATCAGTCCGGCGAGAAAAATGCCATAGACCAGCGCCAGCAGGAGCGACGGCAGCGGATGATTCGGATCACCTTTGATAAGCCAGCAGCTCAAGAACGCCAGACCCGTGACCAGTTCAACAATGAAGTAACGCGGGGAGATCGGCGCGGCGCAGTTCTTGCAGCGGCCCTGCAGGGCCAGCCACGTCACGAGCGGAATGTTCAGGTAAAACGGAATCGCATACTTGCAGTGCGGACAATGCGACGGCGGCGTGACGACGCTCAAATCCAGCGGCATCCGGTAGATGCACACGTTCAGAAAGCTGCCGATCATGCAGCCGAACGTGAAAAAAACCAGCGACCAGAAATGGAAGGGCACCAGCGCCCAGTTCTGCGTGTCGAAAATCGCGTCAATGCCCATATATGTTTTGTTCCAGCGCGCGGCGCATCACGTCGAGCGGCGCGGATTGTCCGGTCCAGATCTCGAACGCCTTTGCGCCTTGATGCAGCAGCATACCCAGTCCGTTCGCCGTGCGACAGCCCGCAGACTTGGCCGCGCGGAGCAACGCCGTTTCCACCGGACGATAAATCATGTCATAGACGCACCGGGCTTGTTTCAGCTCAAATTGGTTTTCGTCCAGCGGCGAGGCATCGTCCGCCTGCAAGCCGAGCGACGTGGCGTTGATCACGAGATCAACGGACGTTTTCGGATAACCGACGGCAACTTTCACCGTCGGGAAATGCTCGATGATTTCGCCGGCCACCGCATCGGCTTTGGTTTCGGTGCGGTTGACGAGAAACAGTTCGGCGACCTTTTCCGAGGCGAGACGCAACGCCGCCGTCCGCCCTGCCCCGCCCGCGCCAAGCAACAGGACTTTTGCGCCCCGCGGCTCCAGTTTCATATCCTCGCGCAACGCCAGGATGATCGCGTCCGAATCCGTGTTGAAACCGACCGTGCGCGATTTTCCATGCGGGTCCGTCTCAAACTTGATGGTGTTGACCGCGCCCCAGCGTTCGGCTGATTCATCCAGCGCGTCCACCATGTCCACCGCGAGCAACTTGTGCGGCACGGTTAAATTGATTCCGGCAAAGCCCATCGCCCGCGCACCGTCGATCGCGGCGCGGAGATTTTGCGGATCCACTTCAAACGCGAGGTAGCGCCAGTTCAGGCTGAGCGCGGCGAACGCGGCGTTGTGCATGGCCGGCGACGCCGAGTGGCGGATGGGCGCGCCATAGACCGCGCAGAGGCGCGTGGCGGCGTTAATGAGGGATTGAACCGGTTGTGGCACGCGCCATTTATATTCGGCCACGGCGCGAGTTCAAAGCGCAAACTCCACCGGAGTTATTAAATCGGCCCGGATTTACTTCGGCGCGCCGTCCGGATGGCCGCCAACCCCCCGCGTGTGGATAAGATCGTAAGGCTCGAAGCCGTTCCGACCCGCAGGCACGTCCGTTTAAAAGGAGTATCGGAAAAAGGTGCAAGACCCGTTAGGCGGGTCACGGCAAACGCTTATTCCACGGCATCCGGGCGAGCAGCAAGCCCATGCCGCAGAAATCCGTGATACCGGCAAACACCAAGCCCGCGCCCACGAAACCGGAAAGCCAGATGAACCGGCCATCCACAAACTGCGCGAGCAGCACGCCGGTGAACACCAGGGCGCCGGCGGCGATGCGGACCTGACGTTCGAGGCTGATGACTTTCACCGCGCTGCGCGTCACCGGCAGGTTCGCGTCCATCCACGCCAGCGTGCCGCCTGCGACAACCACGGGCTGCGCGAAGCCTTCCTTCGCAAATTTCTCCGCCGCCTTGGTCGCGCGCTGGCCGCTGCGGCAAAGCAGATACACCGGCTGGTCTTTTTGAAGTTGCAGCGAGCCGGGCTTAAGTTCGTCCAGCGGCACACTCCGCGCCGCCGGCACGTGGACTTCCGCAAATTCTACCGGTGTGCGCACGTCGATGACTGCCGTCGCGGGTTGCGCGGCGAGGATTTTTTGGAGTTCAACCGGCAAAATCGTTTTCATAAGTTCACGAACTTACCTTGAATCAACTCCGCTTCAAAGTGCGTAATGCCAGCACCAGCGCATCCACTTCCTCGCGCGTGTTATAAAAGGCGAGCGACGGACGGACGCTGCTCTCCAAGCCGAAGTGACGGATGGCCGGTTGTGCGCAGTGATGGCCGGCGCGCACAGCGATGCCGTTTTTGTCGAGATGCCGCGCCACGCTTTCGTTCGGCACACCGGGGATCACGAAGGACAGCACGCTCGCCTTGCTGAAGGCGGTGCCGATGGGCCGCAAGCCGGGAATGGTCGCCAGCGCCTGCGTCGCGTATTCGAGCAGTCCGTGTTCGTAGGCGGCGATTGCGGGAATGCCGACCTTGAACAGATAATCAATCGCCGCGCCGAGGCCAACCACGCCGGCGATGTCGGGCGTGCCCGCCTCGAATTTCTCCGGAGCGTTCTGATAAATGGTTTTCTCGAACCGCACGTCCTTGATCATGTGTCCCCCGCCCTGCCAAGGCGGCATGGCTTCGAGCAGCGGCGCCTTGCCGTAAAGCGCACCGATGCCGGTAGGCGCAAAAATCTTATGCCCGGAGAAAACGTAGAAGTCGGCGTCGAGCGCGGAGACGTTGACCGGCAGATGCGGCGTGGATTGCGCGCCGTCAACGAGCACCGGCACGCCGCGCGCGTGGGCGAGCGCGATGATCTGCTCGACGGGATTGATCGTGCCGAGCGAATTGGACACGTGCGCCACGGAAACAAACTTGGTTTGCGGGCCGAGCAGCTTTACAAACTCTTCCAGAATCAATTCACCGCGATCGTTGATCGGAATGACGCGCACGGTCGCGCCGACCTGCTGGGCGAGCAGCTGCCACGGCACGATGTTCGCGTGATGCTCCAGCTCGCTGACGATGATCTCATCGCCCGCGCCGATGTTTTTCCGGCCGTAGCTTTGCGCGACCAGGTTGATGGCCTCGGTCGTGCCACGGACGAAAACAATTTCCTTGGCATCGGCGGCGCCGAGAAATTTGCGGACCTTCTCGCGGCCGGCTTCAAACAGTTCGGTCGAGCGCGCCGCGAGCGTGTGCGCGGCGCGATGGATGTTGGAATTGTCGCGGCTGTAAAACTGCGACGTCGCGTCAATCACCGCCTGCGGCTTGTGCGTGGTGGCGGCGTTGTCGAGCCAGATGAGCGGCTTGCCGTTGACGAGTTGGTGCAGCGCGGGAAAATCGCGGCGCACGCCCTCGATGTCGAACTTCGGAACCGGCGCGGCAGTTTTGGGATATGACTGGCAGGCCAGCGGCGATTTGCCGGAAACGTCGCTGCCGCGCAGGAAATAATATTCCGGCGCGGCGGCGGACTCGGCGCCGGGCAGCCCCAGCAGGGAATTGTCGTTCGCCGTCTTGGTGTCCGGCTGGTTGCCTTTGGGGCGGTAATCTCCGTTGCAGCGCGGCTCGCCGAAAGCGTAGCTCTCGCCGGAATCCGGCGTGTGCGCGCCCGTCGGCGTTTTTTTGGCCGCCGGCTTTTCCGGCTCGGACAATTTCGGGGCCGCGGGTTGGGAACTCGGATGCACCGGCGGCACGGCGGAACCCGGATCGGACACGGGAACATCGGACAGCTTTGCAAGGCTGGGGATTCCCGCCGGCGCGGACGGCGTCTCCGCCGGCCGCGTGCCGCGACTCAGACCCGAAAATGCCTCGGCCACGAGTTTAGCCACCAAGTCATTGTGTGCCGGCTCGCCGGCCGCCGGGTCGGCGGTGGCAAGGCCTGGCTCACTATTTGGCGCTGTAGTCATAGTAATTATTCACCACGACATTATCCAAACGGGCGATGGCATCGGTGGTCAGCACACAGGCGGAGAAATAGCGTGTGACGAGATGCGACGCGATGGAGTTTTCGTTCGTGCCCATGTAGCGGACGGACAGGCCGGGCTCCACTTCGCCGGTGACACCGGTCTTCTGCAGACCGACCACGCCCTGTTCGGCTTCGCCGACGCGCAGGAGCAGGATGCTGGTGGAATTATTTTTCACGTCGAGCTTGTTGCTGGGAATCAGCGGGACCCCGCGCCAGGTGATGAACGGCGTTCCGAACAGATGCACCGTGGGCGGCGGCACGCCGCGACGAGTGGCTTCACGGCCGAACGCAGTGATCGCCTTGGGATGCGCGATAAAGAACGCGGGCTTTTTCCAGACGAGGCCGAGGAGTTCGTCGAGGTCGTCCGGCGTCGGCGAGCCTTTGCGGGTCTTGATGGTCTGGGACGCGTCCACTTCCTTGAGCAGGCCAAAGTCGGGATGGTTGATGAGCTCCCATTCTTCGCGCTCCTTGACGGCCTCGACCGTGAGCCGTATCTGTTCGCGGAGCTGGTCAATCTTGTTGCTGTAAAGATCGGTCACGCGCGTGTGCGTGCGGAGCACCGTCTGGATGGTGCTCAAATGATACTCGCGCGGATCCTGGTCATAATCCACAAAGGTCGTCGGCAATTTCGGTTCGCCGCCGTCCACGGTGAGCAAATCGACTTTCCCTTCGCCGAATTCATTCGCGGGCTTGCCCTTGGCGGCCTTGGCCACGCGGTTGACACGATAGACGCCGCCATCCACGTCGATCCACGGCAGCAGTTTGTTCAGCCAGCGGGGCGTGATTTCCGTCATCTGCGGGACGGTGACGGTGGCGGTGGCGAGGTTGCGCGCGGCGGCGGCGCTCAGGCTCAGGTTGATTTCGGTTTCTTTGCTCATAATTGAATTTGGTTGTGGGTGAATAAAATTTAATGCCGTTTATCACTTATAAAAAATATAGGCCTAACCGCGTGAACGGAGAAGGAAAAGATAGAGCTTCCGTTCGCGTCGGAATCTGGACAAAACGCGACATAACTACACTTTCGTTTTCATGGAAGCTTCCAGTGGACTGGTGGGCACCGTGAGGTTCAGGACAATTTTGAAGCGGCGTTGACGCCTGCTGCTCCAAGAATACTAAATGGTTGTGGACATTTGTCAATTTGCCAATAGCCGGAGCGACAGGATAAGAGATGACCGTAGATTACAACCGAATTACAACCACCTCGGCAAACCGGTTGCACGACTGGCGCGGCTGTGCCGCCGGGGTGGCTGAACCCAGGCCAGCCCTGCCGGTTCGGCCTTGGCTGCAGCGAAGTTTGGTCGCCAGCGCACTTTGGGCTTTGAACTTCCGGCCGTGAACCGTATAACAATGGCATGTTGCCTACGTTTTTAGCCAGTGGCGGGGTGATGATCTGGCTGATCCTGCTTGCCGGAGCCGTCGCCCTTGTCGTGTTCATCGAGCGGGTGCTGCACTGCCACCGCGCCCAAATCAACTCCTCCGAATTCCTCAATGGCGTGCGCAACGTGCTCAAGCGCGAGAACGTCGTCGAAGCCATCTCCATCTGCGACGCCACCCCCGGCCCCGTTGCGCGGCTCGTCAAGACCGCGATCCTCAACCGCGAAAAAGGCCGCGAGCGCGTGCGCGAAGCCGTCGAGGAGGCCGGCCTGGCCGAGGTGCCGCTGCTGGAGGAAAAACTGAACCTGCTCGCCACCATCGCGCAGATTGCCCCGCTGCTGGGGCTGCTCGGCACGCTTGTCGGCCTGATCGAGGTGTTCCAGACCTTGCAAGGGGACGGCCTCTACGCCCATCTCACCGGCGAACATTCGCTCGGCGGAGGCATCAAGCAGGCGCTCATCTGCGCGGCGGCGGGCATCGCCGTCGCCATCCCGGCCCACGCGGGCTACAATTATCTCGTCAGCCGCATCAACAAGATCGTGCTCGACATGGAACGCGCGGCCGGCGAAATCGTCAACATCGTCAGCGAAAACGGCAACGGCCACGATCAACCCCGATGAAATTTCCGCGCAATATCCGATTGCTGCGCAGCCCGTTTGATGTGGCGCCATTTGCCGCCGTCTTTTTCCTGCTGGTCATCTTCGTGCTGCTCTCGGCGCTCCTGCCCGTGCAGGGCTTGCACATGCAATTGAATCCGCCCGTCGCCGACAATCTGCCCGGCACGGACCAGTCCACCGTGTCGGTCGCGGTCAGTGCGGACGGCCGGTTTTATTTCGACAATCAGGTCGTGAGCGAGAGCCAGTTGCAATCCAGCCTGGCCGGGGCGGCGAGAAAATCCTCCACGCCACTCACGCTCGTCATCCAGGCGGATAAATCCGTGACTTACGACCAGCTTGTCCATCTCACGCTGCTGGCCCGCGATGCCGGCATTCAAAACGCCCTGCTCGCCACCCTCCCGCGCCTCCTGAACGCGGCGGCCAAACCATGAACGAGGTTCCGGCAAATTCCCCGGGACTTGCCGAAACCGAGCCGCCCGGCGCCGGCTGGTCGCGCAATCGCTGGCTCGCGGCCATCGCGCTTGCCTTTGCCGCGCACGTTGCCCTGGTGTTTATCTTTGGCGCAAAAAAGCCGATCACTCCGCGTGCCGTCACCAATGTTCCCACGCTGCGACTGGCCAAGGACACGGACGAACTGCTCGCCCTGAACGACCCGACGCTGTTCGCGCTGCCGCATCAACGCGATTTCGCGTCCGCCGTCTGGCTGAAAAGGCAGACCAATCCGCCGCCGGATTTCCGCTACACCGAACCGCCGCGCTGGCTGTCCCTGTCCGCCGACGGCTTGGGCGCGGCGTTTGTCCGGTTGATGCAGACCAATATTTTTGCCCGCTACCCGCTCGACTTCAAACCGACGCTGGCCTTGAGCACGCCCACGCCGCCGGTAGCCCCGCTGCTGCCGCAAAGTTCCACGATGCGAATTGAAGGCGACCTCGCCCATCGGCAGGTGCCAACACCGATCAGCCTGACGAACTGGCCGTTCGCGGACGTGCTGTCGCCGTGCGTGGTGCAAGTGCTGGTGGCGGCGCCGGGCAATGTGGTTTCGACCGTGATTCTGACGCCGAGCGGTTACGATGCGGCCGACCAACGCGCGCTCGCCATCGCGCGCACGCTGCGGTTCACGCCGTCAACCGCTCTGACCTTCGGCCGGATCATTTTCAACTGGCACACTGTGCCGCCAACCACGACACCCTGACATGTCCGCCGTCTGGCTCATCATCATTTATGTGGCGGTGCTGCTGGGGGCGCTGAGCGTGCTGGGGATTTTTTCGGAGCTGCGCCGCCGCCGGTTCGGCCCCACGCACACGGAAGACCGCGTGTTCCGCTGCACCAAATGCGGCTCCGTCTATACCGACGACGCGGACGTGGACCGCTCCCGCTGCTCCCAATGCGGCAAGCTGAACGTGCCGGTGGTATTTTAGAAATTAGTCAGCAGTCAGTGGTCAGTAGTATTTGAAAATTATGAGCAGGACAAATTTTGAAAATCTCCGGGTCTACAAATTGTCCGAGGAGTTAGCTGATGAGATTTGGGCCATTGTGGTTAGATGGGACGCGTTTGCCAAAGACACCGTCGGCAGGCAGATTGTGCGGAGCGCCGATAGTATTGGAGCAAATATTTCCGAAGGAACGGGCCGCCATAATTTTCAGGACAACCGTCGCTTTGTGAAGATCGCACGGGGTTCGTTAAACGAAACACAACATTTCCTCCGCCGCGCATTCAAACGAAATCTTCTTACTTCCGCCGACGTGAAAAAACTCAAGCCGCTGGTGGACAACCTTGCTCCGCAACTAAACTCGTATTTGAAATCAATTGGTCGCGATCCCAGCAATGAATAGCCACTGGCTACTGACCACTAACTGTTAACTAATTCCCCGTCTTCAACTCCACCACATCATGCGGCGCGGCTTCGCGCTGGCCGGCGGGGCTGACGCGGATGTAGCGCGCCTTCTCGCGGAGCTGCGCGAGGTTCGCCGCGCCGAGATAACCCATGCCGCTCTGGATGCCGCCGATGAGCTGCGCGAGCACGCGGTCCACCGAACCGCACACTTCCTTGAGCGCCTCGATGCCTTCGGCCGCC
>Ga0114951_10006014_pt1 | contig 10922 bp, 4 predicted proteins | sample AM7aDNAmetaG_FD_88677 | JGI IMG/M metagenome (GOLD analysis project Ga0114951, IMG submission 88677) | Freshwater microbial communities from Finland to study Microbial Dark Matter (Phase II) - AM7a DNA metaG | ecosystem: Environmental > Aquatic > Freshwater > Lake | place: Finland: Lake Alinen... | reverse complement strand
CATCCGCGCGCCGCTGATCTTCTGCCTGGCGGGCTGGACGCTCCTGATGGCGCTCGGCACGACGGGGATGATGTGGCGCGCCGCGGATGAGCGCCAGCAGGATGACGCGCTGTTCGGCAAGGAGCAATCGGTCTGGCAGAAGGTCGAGCCTGGGAAGTCCATGCCTTCGGAGATGGAATCCTGGCTGGCCGGGGAGACGAACCGCCTGCGCAGCGGCGCGGCGACGACGGGGCAGAACGCCTCGGCGCTGGTGACGCTGCGCACCATCCTCGGGGCGATTCCGCCGACCATCGAGGTGACGATTCGCTCCGTGACAATCCTCCCGGACCAGGCGCGGATCGAGATGGCCGCGAAGTCGCACTCCGATGCGTCGACGATCGTCCGCGCCGTCGCGGCACAGACAGGGCTGAACGTTTCGCCCCGGAACCTGCGCTACGAGGGGGGACAGTCGGTCTTTGAACTGGAAGCGACCCCGAAAAAGGATGCCCCCTATGGCCGGTGAGCCGCTGAAGATAGACCCGAGCGCCAAGTGGCCCCTGCTGCTGGGAGCCGCCGCGCTCGTGGCGACGGTCTGGACGTGGGCGGCGTGGAGCCGCCTGCAACGCGCCGAGCTGGCGCTCTCGCGCCACGCGGATGCGGTGTCGCGCGAGATCGCCGCCGCGGAGAGCGTGCTGACGCTGCGCGCCAGCCTGGGGATCGGGCGCGGAACGAGTCAGCCGCCGCAGGACTTGATCACGTTCCTGGAGGCGGCCGCCTCGAAGGCGGGGATGTCCAAAGAGACGCTGAGCATCAATATGGACAACCCGCACCCGGCCGCCGACCGGCCCGACCTGATCGAGCAGGAAACGCGGCTCACCCTGAAGGAGGTCTCTTCGCAGGGGTTGACGGAGATGCTTTCCTCAGCGGAGCGGGAGTTCCCCGGCTTGAAGGTACGGGAGATCGTGATGTCCCCCCTGGGGGAGGGAAAGGGGTGGTCGGCGAGGGTGATGCTGTCGGTGCGGCGCGCTTCGGGTCAGTAGGCCGAATATCCCTGATCTGAGAAGCCGCGCTGCGGGGCCTTATTGAAGCCGGTAGACGACCTGCTGATCCTGTCCGTCGCGGTTCACGAGAACGGTTATCGTGGGGGGATTCTCCGCCCATATCTGGCGGGCCAGAATGGGTAGCTGGGAAACGTCGGTCAGCTTGGTGGAATAGACCTCGCGGATGAGGTCTCCCTGCTTGAACCCGCGCGCGGCCGCCACGGCGTTGTCATCCAGCTTGGCGACGCGCAGCCCCACCACTTCTCCCGCCGCGTTGTGTTCCGGCGCGAGTTGCCCCTGCGCCAGGATGCTGCCGAGACGCCTCACGTAGAGTTGCAGTTGCACGCGGCTGACGACATTCGGGTCGGCGGCCTGGGGAGCCTCGGGCGCGGCGCTCTGCGAAGCGACCAGCGGAGCGGCAGCGGGAATGCGCGCAGAAGTATCGGCGTCAGCGCGGGCCTGCGGCGCGGGAGCGGCGGCCACGGGGTTCTCCGCCAACACCGCGGCCACGGCCATCACCGCGGCGCTGGGCAGTTTGATGAAGAATTCAGCGCCGCCCTGGCTGATCGCGACCCCTTCCGTGGTGATGCGCGCCACCCGCCATCCCTGGATCGTCTCACCCACCTTCACGAGATACTGCCGGCGAGCGCGGTCGCGCAGGATCGCGCCGCAGAACTGCTGGTCCTCCTCGTAGAAAGTGGCCAGCGTCTCCAGTCCCGCGTTGCCGCCGACGGCAAGGGTCTTGACGGCGGCGACGGTGATCCGCCCGCCCAGACGCCGCCAGATCACGGCGTCGTCGGAGGGGCGCAAAAGCGCAACGGCCTGCGCCCTCTGCAAGCGGCTCAGGTCGTCCCCGAGCACTGCGGGCGTTTCCACGTGCCGCCACCCTTCGACAAGGTAGAGCGTCGGCAGCAGCGCCACCGCGGCAAACGTCAGCGCGCCGGCAACCCACAGCGGGCGTCGAAGTGACTCAATTCTCATCCGTGACTCCTGAGGCAATTCCTCTTCACCTATTAGACAACCTGCCGCCTCGGCAATCAAGTCCCCCTTCCGTATTTCCAGTCGATATAAGTGGTTGACACCATCCGCATTCCAGCCTATATTCGAATAGGTGAAAACTGGGCACCTGGCGAACCGTGGGAGTGGAATGATGATCCTTGGGAATCGCTTCAGCAGCGCGTTGGTTCATATCCTCTACACAATATTGATCTTCGGACTGTTCGCGGGCGCGGCACCGGCGCAGGAGCCGCCCGCAGCGGCCCCACCGCTCCAAAAGGATATGAAGCCCCCCGCCGCACCCGTCGTTCCGGCCGCGTCGGGTGACCAGAAAGTTATTTTGAATTTCGGCGATCAGGTGGATATCAAGCTGATCGTGGACTATGTGGCGGCTCGGACGAAGACGAATTACATTTACGACGAAACGCTCACCGGGACAGTGAGCCTGCGCGCGCCGAAGGAAGTTTCAGTGACGGCGCTCCAGAGCATTCTGGAGTCCATCCTGGAATTCAAGGGGTGGGCGCTCTCCCCCTCGCCGGAGGGGTTCGTCAAGGTGGTGTCGGCCAGCGTCGCGGGAACGAAGCCCACGCCGTTCTACGGTCCGAACGAGACGGCCAAGCTGCCGGACCGCGATGTGATCGTCACGCAGGTGGTGGCGCTGAAGAACACGGACGCCGCGACGGTGATGAACTCGCTTCAGGGAATCATGTCCGGCGTGGCGGCGCCGCGCGCGGCGCAACCGGGACGTCCCGCCGCGGGCGGGGCCGGACTGGCGGCCGGGTCAAGAATCTTCGCCGTGCCCGGGCAGCGGATGCTGGTGCTGACCGATTACGCGCCGAACGTCGCGCGCATGCTGAAGATGATCGAGGTGCTGGACGTGACGGCGGATCAGCCGCCGCTGAAGCTCATCCCGCTCAAGTACATCCGCGCCGATGAGTATGCGCCGAAGATCACCGCTTATCTGCGGGCGCGCAGCGGCATGGACTCGTCGGCGCAGGGGCGCGCGGGGTTTGCCATCGATAGCGACGCGCGGCTGAACGCGCTGGTGGTGGTGGCGCTGCCTGCCGACATGGAGGCTATCGCTTCGCTGGCGGAGCAGTTGGACGTGCCGGTGCCGGAGGCGGAGCGCCCCTACCGCATCATCCGGCTGAAGAACACCAAGGCCGAGGACATGCTGGCGACGGTCCAGCAGATCATGGGCGGCGGGATGGAGACGACGACGGCTTCCGGCCACCCCAGCACCTCCACCCCCGCCCCGAGCGGAACGACACCGCGCGCGACCACGGGGACGCCCGCCTATGCCGCGGCAGCGCCTGCAACCGCCGCTGCGGCGACGGATTCGTCCGCCGCAATCGCGGCCGCCGGCGGCGGGACGATGACCGGCCTGGTGGGCAGCCAGGTGCAGGCCATCGCGAATAAGCATACCAACTCGCTGATCCTGGTGGGTCCGCCGCGCGAGCAGGCGTTGCTGGCGGCGATTATCGAACAGCTCGACATGCGCCGCCCGCAGGTGATGATCGAGGCGCTGGTGGTCGAGGTGAGCCGCTCGCAGGCCTTGGACATCGGGGTGGAGTTGCTGAACCTCCAGCGCGGCGCGGTGCGCGGGGGGACGAACTTCGGCCTGAGCAAGATCGACTTCGCGGCCAAGACGGCGGCCGTATCGGCATCCAGCGGTCTGACCGGCTTCGTGATCAAGGGAGGCGACATTCAGGCCATCGTGAAGCTCATGGAGCAGAAGGGGAACGGCCGGATCGTCTCGCGCCCGCGCGCGCTGGTCAACGACAATGAAGCGGCCAGTTTCGTGAGCGAGGCGGAGGAGCCTTACACGCAGATCAACGCGGTCGGCTCGAACACCACCACGAGTTCCTTCGGCGGGTATGAAACGGCGGGCACCTATCTGGATGTCACGCCGCACATCAGCGAGGCGGATTACCTGCAACTGGATATTCACGTGAAGCTCTCGGCCTTCACGGGGACCGCCGCCTCCGACAGCGCCCCGCCGGCGCGCCACACCGACGAAGTCACCTCCAAGGTGACGATCCCGGACAACTCCACCGTGCTGATCGGCGGCCTGAACCGGGCGGACAACAGCAACAGCCGCTCGCAGGTGCCGATCCTGGGGAGCATCCCGCTGCTGGGCCAGCTCTTCCGCCGCGACACCAGCGACGCCAGCCAGGCGACGCTGTATGTCTTCATCAAGACGCGCATCGCTCGCGCGGAGGATTTCTCGGACCTGAAAGGTCTCAGCAGCGCCGCCTCCCGCCAGGTGATCACCGAAGAGAACCTGACGCGGCCGGAGTACAAGCAGTTGCCGGTGAAGCAGGACTTGTTCGAAAGCCCGGCCGCCTCCGGAGCGGGAATCCATGAGCCTTGAATCGAGCCTGAAACAGATACTGATCGGCGAAGCGCTGCTCAGCGATGCGCAGTTCGAGACGGCGCTCCACGCCGCGCGCGAGGCGCAGCGCCCGCTGGAGAAGGAGCTGCTGGAGCGGGAACTGGCGACCGAGCCGCAGTTGCTGCGCGCGATGGGCCAGGCGCTGGGCCTCCCTTATCGCGACAGCCTCGCGGGGGTCGAGGTGCCGCAGGAATTCCTGGAGCGCGTCCCGCTTCACTTCGTCCGCCGGCACAATGTCGTGGCGGTCGGCCGGCGCGACGGGCGGCTGGAGGTGGCCACCGCCGCGGCGCTCGAAACCAACCCCCTGGACGACCTCGCGATGCTGCTGGGGGTCGAGGTGGAGCCCGTGCTGGCCCCCACCATCCAGATCGTCTCGCTGATCGACCGCGCGTATGAGAACAAGTCGCGCCTGGGGGGCATCCTCGACAACGTGATGGAGCAACTCAGCGACGAGGGGCCGCAGATCAACTCCGTGCAGCCGATAGGCTCGGAGGACCTGCTGGACATCGGCGACAAGGCCCCCGTGATCCAACTGGTCCGGCAGATCCTGTACGAAGCGTTCCAGGTGCGCGCCAGCGACGTGCACATTCAGCCGCGCGAGGAGGATGTGCTGGTGCGCTTCCGCATCGATGGCATCCTTTACGACCGGCTGACCTTCCCGAAGGCGCTGCAGGATTCCATGATCTCGCGCATCAAGGTGATGGGGAACATGGACATCGCCGAGAAGCGCACCCCCCAGGACGGTCGCGCGACGATGACGCTGCGCGACCGCGAGATCGACCTGCGCATGTCGGTCGTCCCTGCCTGCTTCGGCGAGCGCGCCGTGCTGCGGCTGCTGGACAAGGGGACGCGGCTGTTCGGCCTGGAGGACGTAGGGCTGCTGCCCGACGACATGGCCAAGCTGCTGCGCGTGATCCAGTTCACGCACGGGGTGATCTTCGTCACCGGCCCGACCGGCTCGGGCAAGACGACGACGCTCTACGGGATGCTCAACAAGATCAACTCCTCGCAGACCAACTGCATCACCATCGAGGACCCGATCGAATACCGCCTGCATGGCATCAGCCAGATCCAGGTGACGGACCAGAAGGGAATGACCTTCGCCAGCGGACTGCGCTCGGTGCTGCGGCAGGACCCGGACGTCATCATGGTGGGCGAAGTGCGCGACCTGGAGACGGCGCGCATCGCCATCCAGGCCGCCCTCACGGGGCACCTGGTGTTCAGCACCCTGCACACGAACGACTCGGCGGGATCGCTGACGCGCTTGCTGGACCTGGGGATCGAGCCGTACCTGGTCGCCTCGGCGATGATCGCGGTGATCGCGCAGCGCCTCGTGCGCGTGATCTGCCCGCACTGCAAGGAATCGCTCATCCCGGAGGCGGAGCCGCTGCGCGAACTGGGGGTGGCGCGCGAAGAGCTGATCAATGGAGTACTCTATCGCGGGCGCGGATGCAAGGAGTGCTTCCAGACCGGCTACTTCGGGCGGACGGGCATCTACGAGTTGTTCGCCATCGACGAGGAGACGCGCGTCCAGATCATGGAGCGGCGCAACGCGACGGAGATCAAGCGCAGCGCGATCGAGCGCGGGCTGAAGACGCTGCGCATGGACGGGGCGCAGAAAGCCATCGCCGGCCTCACCACCGCCGCCGAGGTGCTGCGCGTCACCCAGATGGATGCCGTGTAGACTCCCTCTGCCTCGCCGCCGACTGTAGGGGCAAGGCATGCCTTGCCCTCGCGAGCCGATGCGCCCTGCCTGCCCCGAATGCCCCTTTTCTTATTTTGCGTCCGTCCCGCCCATTCCGTCCGCTTTCTCCGCCCTCCTCTGTGTTTCTCCGCGGTGATTCCCCCGCGCTGACAACCGTCTTTAAACAGTTCGGGGAGGGATCGCTCCCTCCCCGAACCGGCACGTCCTGTCCTAACGTCGCACGTTACGGCAGCGTCGTCGCCGTGACGACATTGCTGAGTGCGCTGTTGCCGGAGGCGTTCGTCGCGGCAACACGGAAGTAATAGGTCGTCCTGCGCGACAGCCCGCTGCGCACGTAGGAGGTCAGCGTCGGGGTGTTGACCGTGGCGGTCACAAGGCCGGTGGTGAAGGCGGCATCCGTCGCGCGCTGGATGACGAAGCCGGTGGGCGCTGCGCCGCCGACGGCGCTGAACACCCAGTTGAGCGTGACGGAAGTCCGGGTGACGCTTGCCGGGTTCACCGTCAGGTTCGTGGGCGCGGCCGGAAGCTGGCCGGAGGTTGTGACGTTCGTCGTGGCCCAGCCCGAGTTGCCCAGCACATTGAAAGCGCATACCCGGTAGAAATATTTTGTCGGCGTGACGGCAATCGTGTTATCGAGGAACGTCGTGATATTCGCGGCGACCGCGAACGTCGCCAGGTTCGCCGTGAAGTTGGCGTTCGTGGATCGCTGAATCGTGAAACCGGTCAGGTTGACGGAGTTGTCAATCCAGGTGAGCGTCACCGTCGGCAGGTTCGTGCTCAGGGCCGACGCGACGGCGGCCAGGTTCGTAGGCGCGGCGGGCACCGCCACGAGGAGGCGCACGGCGTTCGAGGGAGCCGACTGGTACCAGCCGTGCGAGGTGGGCAGGCCGTTCACCGCGATTACCTCGTAGCTGTAAATGTTGCCGAGGGTCACACTGTTGTCGGCATAGCTGGTCACGCCGGCGCCCGGCGACGAGATGGTGGAATACGTGCCGACCGTGCCATTCACCACCGGGGCGCGGCGAACCTGGAAGCTGGTCACGTTGCTTCCGGTCCCCGTCCAACTCAGGTCCACCTGTGCGGGCGCGCCCAGGGCCCCGAGCAAGACCGGCGGGGTAGGATTGACCTGAAGGCTCATGGCGCGCATCATGTCGTTCTCTTCATGGCCCAGCAGGTGGCAGTGCCAGACGTACTCCCACCCGAAACTAACCGGCGCATTGGAGATGTCCATGGCGTTGCCGGTGACCGGGTCCGTCACGGAAATGGTCGCCCCGGCCGGCATCGTCGTGTCCGGGGAGCGCCAACTGTCCGGAATCTGCCAGGGGAGATCCGGCTTATTGGCCCGCATGGCCACAATGGCATCCTGCAGCGGGTTCATCCGGACGGTTTCCTTCCAGCCCAGTTCATTCGGCTCGGGCGGGGTGATCATCCCGTCCCAGCCGACGCGGTTGATCAATTGCACGTTGAACAGGTGGAAGTGAATCGCGTGCGTATCCACCCCGTTGTGAGTGATCTTCCATATCTGCGTCTCCCCATCCTTGAGGAGCTCCGTCGTGGGGTCGCGATAACCCAGCGGGATGGTAGTCTGCGTGTTGAAGTTCGTGAAGGGAAGCTCCACGCCGAGGGTGGCGTTCATTCGGCCGTAATTCAACTCGAACAACTCCTGGATCGTCTTGGGTTGCATTTCCATCACTTGCGAAACGGTTGCGGTGGCCGTCGCCGGAGTGGTCGCGCCGCCGCCGGTGAAGGTGACGGCCGGGTTGGCCGTGTAGCCCGAGCCGCCGGCAGTCAGCGTGAGGCTCTTCACAATGCCCAGAATCGTCGCCGACGCCGTCGCGCCGGTCCCGCCGCCGCCGCTGATCGCCACCAGCGGGGCCGAAGTGAAGCCGCTGCCGGGGTTCGTGATCGCGATGGAGGAAACGCCGGAGGGGGAAATGGCGGCCGTCGCCGCTGCGCCGCTTCCGTTGCCGCCGGTGAACTGAACGGAGGGGGCGGAACTGTAACCGGCCCCGCCGCTGGTGACTTGGACGGCATTGACGGAGCCGACGATGACCGCCGTCGCCGCCGCGCCGGAGCCGTTGCCTCCCGTAAAGCTGATGGCAGGCGCGGAAGTGTAGCCGCTGCCGCCGCGCGCGACGGTGATTGAGGTCACCCCGCGGTTGATCGCCGCCGAGCCGGACGCGCCTGACCCGCCCCCGCCGGTCAAGCTGACCTGCGGAGAGGAGGTGTAACCCGTCCCGCCAGCCGTCACATTAATAGCGGTCACCCTGCCGCCGGAGATGACGGCCGTGGCCGCCGCGCCCGATCCGCCGCCGCCTGTGAAGCCGACGGTGGGGGCGCCGGTGTAGTTGCGGCCCGCCCCCGTCACGTTGACGGAAGCGACCGATCCGGAGATGACGGCTGTGGCCGTGGCTCCGGTTCCCCCGCCCCCGGTGAAGCGGACGGTGGGCGCGCTGGTGTAGCCGCTGCCGGGCGAGTTGACGGCGATGGAGCCGACCGGGCCTATGAGCGAGGCAACGCCCGTGGCCGCCGTCGCCGCCCCACCGCCCACGAAAGCGACCGCGGGAGCGGAGGTGTAGTTGGTTCCGCCGCTGTTGATCGTGACGCCGTTGACCACGCCGGAGATCACCGCCGTGGCCGTGGCGCCCGTGCCTCCGCCACCGGCGATGCTGACCAGCGGCGTGGTAATGTAACCCGAGCCGGGATTGGTGACCTGGATGGCGTTGACGACCGCGGTGATCGTGGCGGTCGCCGCAGCGCCGGAGCCGCCGGCGGCAGTGAAGCCGACCGTCGGCGCGGAGGAATATCCTGCGCCGCCGGACTTCAACGTAATGCTCCGGACCGGCTGCGGCCCGGGCGCGGTGAAGGAGAGGGAGGTGTCTTCAATCCGCGAGTAGGTGTCCGTTGCGGCCGTGTAGGGAGCGGGGTACGTCGTCTGCGGAATGATCGGCGCATCCTGGGATGCGGCAAACGCAGCCGGCAGAATGGTCTGCAAGCTGGGGAGGTCGAATGCGGTCGCGGCCGGGACGCCGGCAACCACCCGGAACTCCATAATGGTGCGGGTGTTCGGGCCATAACCCGGGAGCGTCGAGGGCGCGCCGCCCGTCCCGCCCCCCGTGGCCGGATCGCCCGTAACGGATTGGTCCGGATCCCCGGTGTAGTAGTCGTTGCGCCCATCGAACGCCGGGACCGGCGCGGGGGCGTCATTGTAGAGGATGATGTTGGTCACATCCGCCGAGGCTGGGACTTGGGAGAAGTCCACGATGATGTCAGCGCGCTCCGCCGGGCCGAGGAAGAGGGCGTGCGTGCTGACGTTCAGGACGACGATGTTCCTGCGGTTGTACTCGTACCCGACCGGGGTTGCGGGGATGATCGCCGGCAACGGCAGGAATCCTCCCTCGGTGCCGATCTGGATCATATCGGGGCCTGAAGTGGCCGGGTCCGGAACGCCGCCGACCCTGCCGTCGGTCGGCCAGGTCGCCGGCCAGGTGGGCGTGGGAACGGCGGGGACCATCTTCACTTCCAGCGAACTGCCGATCAGCACCTTGGGGGCCGCGACGTAGCCGCTGCCGCCGTACGCCACCGTGACGCCGGTGACAACGCCGCCGGCGACGGTCGTTGAAGCCATCGCGCCCGAACCGCCTCCGCCGATGAAGTAGACGTTGGGCGCGGAGAGGTAGTTGGCGCCGCCCGCGCTGATATTGACGGCGCTCACGACGTTCGTGATGGTCGCGCCAGCCGTGGCGGCGGTCGTCGCGCCGCCGCCGTTGAAGCCGATCGTCGGGGCGGAGGTGTATCCGGCTCCGCCGCTGGTCAGGGTGATGCCGGTCACAACGCCGCCGGCAACGATGGCCGAGGCGGTGGCGGGCGTGGTTGGATTGCCGCCTGTGAAAGTGACCGTCGGGGCGGAGGTGTAGCCTGCGCCGCCGGTCAGCACCGTGAGGCTGTTGACGACGCCGGTAATCGTCGCGACGCCGGTCGCGCCGGACCCGCCGCCGCCGGTGTCAGCATAGTAGAGTTGCAGATTAAGGAAGCGGTCGTTGCAGGCGTTGAGAATGCGGAAGCGGTAGGCCGTGCGCGCGACGGGCAGCACCGGGTAGGCGCAGCCGTTCACCAGCGGAGTGTCCATGAACGCTTCGGGGACGAGCGACGGGTTGGGCGTGCCGGGGGTGCGGGTCCCGTCGGGCAGCAGCTTCTCGCCATGGATGAGCCCCGCGGCGGGGGTCAGCGGAGGCCAGAACCAGGGGCCATAGTCCCAGCGCCCCACGGAGTTCGCGCCGCTGATATCGTTCGGGTTCTGGTTCGGCATGTAGACGTGCGGGAACCAGAGGTCGCCGCTGTTGGGGGTCGGAGGGGTCGTGCCCCAGTTCCAAGTGGGGTCCTGGGAGGCGATGCGGGAGGCGTCCACGAACGTCTTATCCTGAATGATGAGCGGGATGCCCCAGTGATAGACGTCCGGCAACGGTGTGCCGGGAATGACCTTGCGCAGATTCGGATTGACGAGCGAGACGTTGGTGCCGGAGATCAGGTCTTCCTCGACCTGGTCGGTGACGAGGTAGCCCGCGGCCTCGCCGGAGTAGACGTTCAGGCGCGTCGTGCCATAGCAGTGGTCGTGATAGAACAACAGGCGGCTGCTCTGCTGGTTCGGAAAGTAGTACGTCCCCACCCCGTCGGTGGGAGTGGGATTCGGGATGAGCTTGCCGAGGCCGACCATGTCGGGAACGTTCTGGAAGCCGACCCCCTTGGTATAGATAGTGGTGTTCTCATTCGCGGGGGTGATCCACTGCTGCGGGGTGCCGTCGCTGAT
>Ga0114951_10006011_pt1 | contig 10926 bp, 26 predicted proteins | sample AM7aDNAmetaG_FD_88677 | JGI IMG/M metagenome (GOLD analysis project Ga0114951, IMG submission 88677) | Freshwater microbial communities from Finland to study Microbial Dark Matter (Phase II) - AM7a DNA metaG | ecosystem: Environmental > Aquatic > Freshwater > Lake | place: Finland: Lake Alinen... | reverse complement strand
GGAAAATCTGATTGACATTTTATAAATTGTCAGCATTCTCCATTGGTAATGAGAATCTTAGCAACTCTTCCTCTTGATGAAGTTTTGGCCCACTCACTTCGAACTAATAATCAGTTCGCTGTATCGGGTTCGAAACTTTGTGTCAAAGTAAGTCGCCTCCGACAGTTCGCAGTTCATGGATGTAAATGCCACTACTGCGGAATTGAAGGGAATGCGGTACTTATTACGGAAGACGGCGGACATGGTAAGCACGCTGATGTATTTCATATCAAGAAGAACGGCAAGAACGTTCTCATGACGCGAGACCACATTCGTCCTGCCAGTCTTAAGGGCGACGAAAGTATTTGGAACATGCGACCAATGTGCGCTCCATGTAATCACCGTAGAGGAAATCTTTATACCGAAGTTGACAAAGAGCAATGGGCTTTCAATCAACGGTGGGCACGTCGATACAATCAGATGTGGAATATTCGTCACAAAAGAACGCCTTTCCAATCAATGATCGTGAAAGGAATGTCCTTAATTGTTCCACTATCAACTCGATACAAGATTTCAAAGTTGATTGCTAAAATCACTTGACATTTTATAAATATTTGTTTGTCTCTTGTTATGAAACTTAAAGATCTTAAAGTGGGTGACAAGGTTCTTGTCAAATCCAACTTCGGAAGTGGACCGGCCGAAAACGGTGTAGTCGAGAATATCGATGAGAATATTAAAAACGGTATGGAAGGAATCGACTATATCTTGGACGACGGTTCTGTTAAATGGGCATACATCGAACAAATCATCAGAAAAATATCTTGACATTTTATAAATAGTTTCACACCATTCATCAAATACTATGAAACGATTAATCGTATACATCCTAACCCTCGGATTTGTAGAGGCTCTTGCTACGTTCCTCAGGCCGGCCGCAGAAATGGCCGTCAAGACTACTCAGCTCAAAGCAATTAACGGTGGAGACGCCGACTTTGTAGCTTCCCGTGCAATTGACACGATCAACACTTGGCCAATTGCGTTTCTTCTGTTCGCTCTTATTACCGTCCTTTTCTGGATGGGGCCGTTCAAGAAGTTCCTTAAGGAAGATCCGGCCAATCCCACCAAGTAATCGATTTTTCTCGACAAGTTAAAAACAATAAACTACTCATTCAGTCCACACAAATACTATGAAGATTAAGCTATTCTCTCTCATCGCAATTGCTCTCGTGAGCCTTTTCCTCGGAGGTTGTAATCGAATTCCTCCTTCCGAGTTCGTAACCGTGGAGTCAAATCAGACTCTTTTCGTCATTCCTCTCAATGGTGAGAACAAGGAAGCTCAGACCAAGTTCGATTCCGCTGACTACGTGAAGTTTCAGAAGATCGGCGTCCGTGAATGGAAGAAACGGTTCTACAAGTACACAGACGGTTCCATCGGTGATATGATTTCGGGTGGTATCTGGCGCCCCTCTGATCGTATTATTATCGTAAATCGTACTCCTGTAAATCTTTCATTCAAGGTTGATGATATCGCCAATCCTAAGAAGGATAACGACGCCCTTTGGTTTGAGTCCTCTGATTCAGTCGGATTCTCAACGGGTTTCGATGTCTCGGCTCGTATTGAGGAATCGGACACGCCGACTTATCTCTATTACTATCAGGAGAAGGATTTGGTTAACACAGTAAAGCAGGAAGTTAAGAATCGTATTAGTGCAGTTGCACAGGATTTCGACTCAAAGCTCCCTCTCGATGTTCTTCGTACTAAGAAGGTTGAAATGATGGACGCCGTTCGGGCCGATGTTATTTCTTATTTCAAGTCTCGTGGTGTTACCATTACGACAATCGGTCAATCCGGTGGTATGGTATACGAGAATAAGGACATTCAAATGAAGATTGACAGCGTGTTCATCGCCCAACAGGCCAAGGAAGTCGCTAAGGCAGAACTCGCTGCACAGGCAGATATTAATGCACGTACCAAGTCCGAAACAGGTCAGACGAAGGAAAACGCAATTACCATCGCCCAAGGTACAGCAGAAGCTGAACGTCTTAAGGCTAACGCTATCGCCCAAGGTAACTTCTTGAAGCAGAAGGCTGATGCAGACGGTCTCCTCCTCGTTCGTGAAACTGAGGCCAAGGGTATTCGTCTCGTTAACGAGGCACTCAAGGAAGCTACCTCATCCGGCGCATATTTGGCCAATAAGGAGCTTGATGTTAAGTTGGAATGGAATAAGCATTGGTCTGGAAATTTCCCTTCCTCGATTACCGCAGTTGGTGATAAGGAAGTCGGAGCAATGAATCTGTTCCTTGGAGTTGGTAACAACATCGTTCCGGTTCCTACGAAGTAATTTTAGTGGAGGTATTTGTCGTTTCGAAGGGCGGCTCTCACAAGGGGCCGCCCTTTTTTTTGTTTGACTCTTTTATAAATTAGTATCTCAATATCATCATGTTTAAATATGCAGACAGTTTTTCAAATTTCAGTGATGCTGTAGATCGTCTTGTATCGGCCACAGCGGAACTTGAGGAATCAAAGGCCAACGGATCGTTAACCGAAAGTGATAGAGAATTGGCCAGACATGCACGACTTAGGGTCATGAAGTTATACAACGATGTTCTAACAGAGTTGCAAAATAGAGAAACTAAATCTTGACTTTTTATAAATTGTGTGCATCTTCTAATCCATGGACACAATAATTCTTCCAAAGGTCGGTGACATTCTCGTCGGTACTTGGGGTTACGAGGCTTGCCTGGCAACCTTCGTCCGAGTGATTGAAGTCAAGGCAGCAACCGTTCGGGTTGTTGAACTGAGTCAGATTCAGACTGGAGATTGGCAGGCCGGAACAGCGATGCCTGATCTTAATGGGAATCGTGGAACTCCGAAGCTGAAGAAGGTCAAGAATTACGACGGTGATTATTACATCAAGTGGGACACCTGCGCACTTGGATTGTGGAACGGAAAGCCCGTCAACACTTACAATCATCACTAATTTTATGTTCGATAAAATCTTTCCTCTATGGCTTCACTTCGCTGTAGCCTTTATTGTAACGGGAACCATTATTGGTTTTCTTAACGATGGTTTACGTTCTCCGACGGTCGTCGGATTCGTGGTTTCAACAATGATTGCAAATATCATTTTATTTCTCGTTCGGGCATTTAGTAAACTTTGATTCATCATGATCTCAAAACTATTCCCTTGGTGGTTGCATCTAATCGTCACCACAACCGTCATTGGCTACGCCACGGCATTGCATGACACAAGCGCACCGCTGACCATTCAATATCCGGTGACGGGCATGGCTGCTGGCCTTGGAGCAACTTTTATAATTAGAATATTCTTTTCTTGACGTTTTATAAATAATCAGTACGGTCTTTCTCATGAAGACCACAAAAAAGAACATAACTTCGTTTGTACGTCACATGTTGGCCACCGATCCGAAGTGGACAACTAAGGCTCTCGTGAAAATCTTCAACGAGAATCAGACACAAGCCGAGCAGGCTGCTGAAATGGTCACTGAGGACAATGGTATCGGCTTCACCGGAACAGATGGCCAATTCCTCTCTTCCCTCGCCAAACAGTTTATCGAACGTAATTTTCTTTCAACGAAGCAGATGAGCAGTCTCTTCCGACTGATGCCAAAATACCACGCTCAAGTGATCGCCTTCTCCGATCCTTCTCGGTTGGAAAAGATGGTTTCAGAATACAATCCCTCAGAACAATTATCAATTCCCCTACATGACTAAAGCACTTGAATTTGATTACACCGAACTTGACAAGCTCGCCGCTTTCATTAAAGAGCTCAATGTCGCCGGCGTTCAGTACAGTCTTCGACGTGATTCCGTCGCAATCGAAATCACAGTTAAGGAAACGATTTAACTTGACTTTTTATAATCTATAATTTAATTTCTATCTTATGAGCAAAACTACACGTAAGCGTAAGTCTAAGAGCCGTGTTACTTACGGCTTCAATCTGGAGTTCCCGTCAGCTCCATTCACGATGCGAGACCTTCGGAAATCGAAGGGGTATCAGGTCAGTTATATCACCCTCTACAAGAGGCTTGAGAAGGCTCTCAAGGCTGGCATCCTCCATATTACTGGCGAGAAGCCTACGGGTGGCCGTGGTGTCCGCAGGCTGTGTATGCCCGTGAGTTGGCATCAAACGTCGTGATTGAGGTTCCTGTAACTGTAATTCAGTAACCAACTTTCGAATACTTTCATCGGGGTTCCGTAAATGGAACCCCTTTTTTGTTGACTTTTACAATTGTAAAGACAGTATCTCTTTTATGGAATCTGAGAAAGTAAAACTTGCCAGAGAATACGCCACGGCGAAGCATCTCGATCAATTTCGTAGAGACGGTGTAACTCCGTATATTGAACACCCTAAAGCTGTTGCTGATCTTGTTGACGGCGATGGGATAAAGATTGTAGCTTGGCTACACGATGTATTGGAAGATACAGACGCAACCGTTGAAGAACTTGGCCAAATGTTCTCCGCTCATTTGGTTCGTGCTGTAATTGATATTACTCACATTGAGGGAGAATCCTACGAGGATTATCTGAGCAGAGTTAAGAATAGTCCATTGGCTAAGCAAGTAAAGATCAAGGACATTCTTGTAAATTTGAATGACGATCCAAGTAAGAATCAAGTGAAGAAGTATTCGAAGGCGTTACTTTTTCTTCTTGATGAAAGGGATGGAGTATGAGCTTCTACGTCCCGCAGGACGTGCTCAAACATTCGGAATCAATTCCAAACCTATCACCCTCCAAACGATCCGATCTATTAACAGAATTAGGATTTAAACGATTAAAGCTTGCACACAAACGAGAAGTGTGGAAGAACGTTGAAAAAGGTTTAATTATAAAACATGCGTTCTTCTTAGAAGACCATGGGCCAAGAGGGCTTAGTATTCCGACGATCCTGCTTGACGATGATGGTTGGTGTATTCAACCATTGGCAGATCTGAAAGATAGGTCTGGAGCATTGAAGGAAGTACAAGCAGGATTACCCTCTTCATCAGATGGTAAGTTAATTGATCTTCATTATTTCAATGTTGGGCATTACCAAGGTAGAGCCGTAATGTTTGATTGGTAATTATAAAAAAGATCTTGACTTTTTATAAAAGTTTGCCATCTTCCGAAGAATCATGGCAATCTCATCTTACATCGAATGCGCCATCGCCACTGGGGATGGTAAAAAATACGGACGGAAAGCTACCGTTCTAAAAGCCGTAAGGGCTCTTAAGCAGATCGACTTCGACACCATCGTTGTACGTGGTGTGAGTGGTCTCATAATTGGACCCATCGTTGCGTACATCATGGGAAAGAGGCTGTGCGTAATCAGAAAGAAGGAAGAGAACAGCCACGCTCATCATGACGTTGAATATGAGACGGTGATTGGTAGGTACGTGATTCTGGATGATTTGATGGCATCCGGCAAGACAGTGGAATCCATACTGAAAGCCATCGGTGAAACGTCTGCCTCCATTGGAGCAACTTGGGTTGGACTTTATCTGTATGAAGGTGCCATTTATTCTGGTTACAACTTTATTCCTGGCCATCTTTTAGTTTACTCTTCAACTGCTAGGTGGACGGGAAAATTACCAAACGCCAAGTTGGTCTATGATTACAAGTGGACCACTTACGCAGAAGCAACCAAAAGATAATTCTTGACTTTTTATAAAAAATAAGCATCGTCCTTACTTATGAAACCCATCCCACAAAATCTGGTAACCGTTCTTGAACAGTTTCTCACTGACGTAAACAAGGCTCATGAGATTCACTGGAAGAACATGAACTTCACTCACAACGTTGCTCCTCAGATTCGTGTTGAGAACGTTGGTCCGAAGTATGCCCGTCTCGGTGTCTTCGAACTCTCAGAGAAGAAAAATTGGTGTGTAAAGAGCGTTTATTGTTTCCTCGACATCACTAACGGAAACATTCTTAAGGGTTCTTGGAAGGCTCCCGTGAAGAACGGCGTTCGTGGAAATCTCAACGACGTGGACGTTCTCGACAAGGTTACGGTCTACGGCGTGGCTTACTTGCCTGTCAAACGTAACGCTCACACAATCTCGGTTCTGCTTGGAAAAGTTTAACCGTGAATCTCAATCAGCTCACAATTCACAATCTTGCTCCCCGTGGGATACAGGGAACATGCGTACCGACAAGCATTTGCTTTGTAACTGGCGCATGTTATCAAGACGTTGAGCATCTGATAGTCTCAGAACAACCGAAGGTTTATCGTCCGGATTTGAAATCCAGCGGAGGCGTAAAGACTCATGATCTTTTGAAGAATAAGCGCCGACTATTCGGTCATATGTTCACCAAGGTCGAACCGTTGCCTTCAATCGGATTTGACTTTGGACAATTCAAGAAAGCATTTCAATCTGGTACATATCTCGTTTGTGTTCCGCATCATGTACTCGTGGTGAAGGATAGAGAAGTATACGACTTGGCCAGTACAAAAGACTCTTCACGAGTTATTTCTGTGTGGAAGGTTGAAAAGTGTTGACATTTCTATAAAAAATCAAAATAGTATTTTTATGAACAAATTAGTTCTTCACACAAAGAACGAAGTGTATGAGCCGCATACTGGCGATCTATACCTCGCAAATAACATCGACGAAATTTTCATTCTCTCGATTGTGGCGCCGGTTGGGGATCGATTTGTTGCTGTTTCTCTTAAGGATGGAAACCGTTGGAAGGCTCCTCAGAGCACTATCCCAGCAGCCGTTTCGGGACTAACACCCCTCGGTTCAAAATATTCAGTCACCGTTTCAAAGTAATTTATGAACAAAGTAATCATCAATGTACCGCTGAGTACGTCACGTCGGTTGGAAACCTATATCGGACCAAGGGCGGATGTATGTTTTTTATTCTGGGAGTAATCGTCCTTAATGACGAACTACGATATGTCGCAATCGGATTGTTAGACGGACACCGTTGGACAAATCCTACTCTTTCTCTAGGGGGCGCAGTCGAAGGTCTGATTCCATTGCCGAAAAATGTTACAATCACCATCTCGAAGGAAGATTAATTTATGATCACTCCCACATTTCTCATGTTGGCCGGAGCCGTGGTGTTTCTCATCGGTCTAGTGGTTGCCCTTGGAAATATCATCCGACTGTTTGCTAACACGATATTCGGAGCGTTTACAAGGTCCGACACGTCAGATAAGTCAATCATCAAAACGTTCATCGTTCATGCGATCTGTTACGTTTTTTGTTTGTCAGGAGCAATCTCTTTCGTCACCGGCCTAATAATGTTTCTTATTAACTACTTCAAACGATAATGGACTCTCAATTTTTCATGGTATTTGGAATAGGATTCTGTGTGGGAGAGGTATTTATGTACGTTCTTCGAGCAGCATTTTACACATACCAAATTCAGACCAATGGTAAATCGATGTTCACCGTTCGTGGTATGATGTGGCGTTGCATTTTCGGAATTGTATTTGGTCTATCCATTTCTTTAGCCGGATTTTCCTGTTGGCTGTATAATAGGGGTTGACATTTAATAATCGACCTACATATTTAATTTATGCATCACGAAATTCAAACTTGGCTTCTTATCCTAACCTTGTTCTTCCCTCGCATTGGGTTGATCCTTGGTTACGCTTCAAACGCAATTCCAGCAAATCCATTTCCATTTTGGGCGGATTTTTTCATGGCTCTCTTTCTTCCCCGTGTTCTCATGTTGATGTACATTGTTATCAATCAAGGTTTTGATGGCTGGTTCATTTTACATTGTATCGGCCTTATCATTGCGTGGGGATTTAGCATTCTCAGAGTATCAAAATAATTTATGAAATTCACAGCAATTGTATTGTTAATCGTCACCGGACTCTTCGTTGCGTTCGGCGTTTCTGTCATCTTCGCTCTCCCTGTTAAGTGGTTGTGGAACTCGACACTTCCAGAACTGTTCAAGTTTCCTTTGATCGATGTTTGGATGGCATGGAAGCTTTCATTTCTGTCAGCCCTTCTGTTCAAGTCGTATTCAGTATCTTCAAAGTAATTCTTGACTTTTTATAAAAGTTAGTCAGTGTGGTTGTATGACGAACGGAAACCCAACTGACTTCTCTACTGTCATCGCGGAAGATCCCTATGATGATATGGGACGTGAGTTCATGGATACGTTCGGCAAGTGGGTTAATGAAACGACTCTCACAGGCGACACGAGGTTTTCCCTTCTCGCCTTTGGACTCTTTCAAAAACGACTTGCACTAGCAAAGAAGTATAATACCTTTTTTGCTAAACAGGTTACGGCAGACGGTAAAGCCGATTTATGGCGAGACCGTTACATTGGCAAGGGCAATGAGCCATGTTACTCGTTCGCCCTTCCACAATTACAAAGAACCTTTCGGTTCTATGCGTGGTGCCAGAAGATGGAGAATGAACCATCAACAGGCATCCGTCACTGGGATACTTCATATGCTGAAATTCCCAGTATTCCTCTCGGTCCTCACGTTTTGAACGATCCAATGGAGGTTTGGGCTCACAAGTATGAGCCAAGGTTCACGGCGAAGTCGGGCGGAGCATTTGAATGTCGTCGGATGCGTTTCTCTGACAAGGTGATTCTCTTCGAACATCCTCGCAGTCGTTGGATCAGTCAAATCCGAAGCGAAGCTCAATGTTTTTGGAATATGGCCATGAACGACACAATACCAGATTTTGATCGGTATTCTGCTCTGGCTTCCTTCGAATGGTCGTGGTATTGGGCGAATCCATTCATGAGAGCAGGCGCAATGACAGGAGACGCACTGTCTCTTATCGTTCAGAAACACATGAGTCTTTCTGGAATGAACGTCCACATCAGAAATAAATTCTATCATCAAGATTGTGAGGCTCTTCTACTTCCTCATGATGTTTATGTTGGAAAGAGGATAGCTGACTTGTCTTTGGGATTTGTTGAGAAATTCCCAATGTGAGCTTGACAATTCTATAAAAAAGTGTACCACTCACATAGATGAAACTATTTTTTAAGTCCATAGGTTTGCTTTCTGTACTCCCATTCATTTACATTTGGATGATATGGGTTTCCGGCACATCTTGTTTTAAAGGTAACACAGGTCACGGATCGGGAATCGCTGCTGGGTTCGTGATGATCGGCGCCTTCGTAGCCATAGCAGTTGCTTTCTTCGAAATACTGGGCGTAATAGCAATTTTACATTTCATCTTATGATATTTGGAAAGACTTTTAAAGAAATCGAAGAAGAGGAAAACAATAAGATAATTGCCAATATAAAATTGGCTACCACCGCAAGGAAAAAGTTTGTTTTCTTTCCTGTAATATTAGACGATGGTCGATGGGCCGCCTTTCGTTATGTATGGGTCGTGGCGAGTGTAAGTCTCAATGGTAAGGTACATTATTCAGACTGGCCATATTTGACTAAGGAGGCCGCCACAAGTGTTGCTAATTTTTATCGTTACGATAACCAATCCGCATGGCATCGTCAGGAATGGGTGAAGATTATTCCCAGTTGGTTCCTAACCGTAGATGGAAAATAATTTATGACATTCGGAAAAACAAACGAACAACGAAATGCTGACTACGAAGCTAATCGTAGATTGTTAATTGTCAGAGCCCTAGAACCAACCCGACATTTTGCTTTTGTTCCGCTAAAGATGCAAGATGGACGTTGGGCGTTCTTTCGTTATGTGTGGATGATTTTCGACACCAATAAGGAAGCTACGTATTATCATAGTATTAATTACTATGACACCAAGGAACTTGCTAATCGGTGCGCGATGTATAGTAAAAGATACTACGTTGATTACTGGAGACACATCCATCCAGAATATTTTAAAAAGAATCCTTGACTTTTTATAAATTAGGGTCATGGTCTTACTCATGAACCTTACAGAATATCTCGTAAAGAACGGCAACAAGATCAATGGTAAGACTCTCTCACAGCCTGACCAGAATCTTTTGAAGAAGCTCGACGATCTTGGTGTTGTCGTGTCATTCTCGGGCTACGCTGAAAATCCTATCACTGGGTTCACTGACACCCTCGATCTCTTGGTCGCTGCTCTTGTCAGATTTTCGTACAAGGTGTATTCCACATACGATTTCAGCGGTGGTATGAATTTCTATGGTAAGAAAGTTGCCATCGGAACATACGACAGAGTTAAGATGTTAGTTCTCAAGCTCGACAACGCGGCCTATTCGAACTTCATCGATTAATTTTTTAGACATAATAGAGGGGGGATTGGAGAAAGTTATCCAATCCTCCTTTTTTGTTGACTTGAATAACATTTTATAAATTATTCTTTCATGCCAACTCAATTTCGAGAGATAGACCTTCTCACTTTGGAAGAAGACTCGTTGTGGGAAATGATAGAGAAAATGACTGTTCCAGGATGGTCGGCACAGACAATGTTTAAATCTATTCGTAAGAAGATGGCCGATCATGTTGTAAGCGCGTGTCTTCTACTGTTATACGACGACGATAAACCGGTGGCATGGAACTTTCATTTACAGTATAGGCATGCATCCAGATCGGTGGCCTCGGAACTGTGGGCATTTACTGATCCCAATTTGAGAAAGAAGGGTTATCAAAAAATATTGATGCCTGAGAGTCGTCAGCGTTTCGGCAGAGGGTGCAACTTTCAAAATTGGTACGAATCTCAAAAAAAAGCATTTCGGTATTACACAAATTCTTGACATTTTTATAAATTTCAACACCGTATTTCACATGAAAGTTCCGATCTCTCAAGAACCCACTTGTTCAGACGAATTAAAAAAGGTAATATTGGAAATCAAGGCCGATTTCCTAGAAGCTGTTTCGAGTCTTGGTAGGAATTATCGAGACGATTGGAGAAAGGCTGTAAAGAGAATCTCAGACAAATGGGGATTTGAAGAGAAAATAACGGAAGGTCTGAGCACTTACATATTCGTAAGTACCAAATACGGCGTAGTCCTAAAGAGACCCTGTATTTGTAGCGGAGATGGTCGGATG
>Ga0114951_10006010_pt1 | contig 10926 bp, 8 predicted proteins | sample AM7aDNAmetaG_FD_88677 | JGI IMG/M metagenome (GOLD analysis project Ga0114951, IMG submission 88677) | Freshwater microbial communities from Finland to study Microbial Dark Matter (Phase II) - AM7a DNA metaG | ecosystem: Environmental > Aquatic > Freshwater > Lake | place: Finland: Lake Alinen... | reverse complement strand
GGCTTCACCGGCTACGGCTTTTGCCAGAAGCGTCTTACCGCTTCCGGGCGGTCCCACCAGTAATACGCCCTTTGGAATGCGAGCGCCAAGCTGGATGAACTTTTCGGGGTTCTTTAGAAACTCGACGACTTCAACCAACTCCATCTTTGACTCGTCACATCCGGCCACATCCTGAAATGTCACCACCGGCGTCTCGGACGTAATGCGTCGGGCGCGACTACGGCCAAAGGAGAATGCCTGATCTGCGCCATTCTGCGCGCGCCGCATCGTGAACAGGAAGAATCCGCCAATGAGTATCACGGGCAGCAAGTAGATCAGAATGCTCGAAATCTGCGCAAGGAAAGGCACACCCTCGACGCGATATTCAAAGGACTTCAAGCCATCCTGGGTCACACCGTAATGGATGAGCAACTGGATGATGTCAACGGTCGGTTCTTTGTTAAGGGTAATCGTGCTGCCGTCACTTTTCTTAACAGCCCGAATGCTATTCCCTTCAGACGACACGCTGACTGACTTGATATTGCCTGCATTGATCTCGCTCACTAACGCATTAAAAGAGGTCTCTTCCGTGCGGGGCGAGGACGTTCGCGCGAATGCCATTACCGCGTAGGCAACGACAAGGGTAATCAGAATTATTGGTATTAGGTTGTTTCTTAGGCTCTTAGGCATCTTTGCCACCCAAAGTTAATACTTTGACATTACAAATCACACAGAACACCGTGAAAAATGAATCATGCATCCTAGCACACCTGCGACATAGCGTGTCAAAGGTTTCTTCCATGCAAGCATGTTACTAGGTAACATTTACGTCTTAGATTCACGTGAGTTTACTCAAATCACTGTCATAACCATAAAGTCACATCGTCCGTGTACTATAATCCATTTCCATTTCATGCTCATTAGAGAACTCGATTATTCCCTGCCCCCTGAACTAATTGCCCAGACTCCCGCGGAGCCGCGCGATTCGTGCCGATTACTCGTTGTCGATAGGGCAACCGGGTCCACCTCACATCATCTGTTTAGTGAACTGCCTCAGTTGCTGCGTCAGGGCGATTTGCTGGTTGCAAACGACAGTCGCGTCATGCCGGCGCGGCTGTACGGCAATAAGCCGACCGGCGGTAAAGTAGAGCTGTTGCTGTTGCGCAAGCTGGGGGCGCGCCAATGGCGCGGTCTGGTGGGCGGGCGTCACGTGCATGAGGTTGATCTCCGCGTCAGCGACGCCCGGATCATTCGCGCGGTTGTCGAAGAGTCGGGTGGCAAGATGGACTGGGTGATTACTTTTGATGAGCCCATCGAGCCCTATCTCGACAGCATCGGCGCAATGCCGCTCCCACCCTATATCCACGAGAAGTTAACGGATCAAGCCCAGTACCAAACGGTCTATGCGCGGGTCAGCGGTTCAGCGGCGGCGCCCACAGCAGGATTGCACTTTACTCCGGCGCTGATCGAGCGGTTAGGGCAGGCAGGCATTGATATTGACTTCGTTACCTTGCATGTGGGGCTGGACACATTCAAGCCGATCACTGAGGATGTCGTGGAAGAACACCAGATTCATAGTGAATGGTGCGAACTGCCGCCTGAGACGGCGCAGGCAATCACCGTGTGTAGAGCCAGGCGTGGGCGGGTTGTGGGTGTGGGAACCACAAGTGTGCGCGCACTCGAGTCGGCCGCGGCTGCCACGCGCCAAATACCTGGAGTGTTCAGCGGTTATACACAACTGTATATAACGCCCGGTTACCAGTACCGCCTGGTCGATTCGATCATTACGAACTTTCATTTGCCAAGATCGACATTGCTAGCAATGATCGGGGCATTCATGGGCGTCGAGTTGATGCGCGCCGCATACGATGAAGCCATCCGGGAGCGGTATCGTTTCTATTCCTTTGGCGATGCGATGCTGATTCTTTAAATATGATTGCGCGTCGGCCGGAGTGGCTTGTCCTCATCGTCAGCTTGATTCTGTGTGCGCTGACCTACAGCGGGCGGTTGCAGTCTGCGGATGAGATCGCGGTATATGCGCTTAGCCTGAATCTGGCAACGCGCGGCGGCCTCGATGTGAATGTCATTGCATCCACGGAACCAGGCATGAGCGCGCCGCCGTTTACCAATGTCGGGGAATTTGGGCCGGATGGCAATTTCTATTCAGGCAAAGGTATTTTGCCGTCGATCCTGGCGTTGCCATTCGTCCGCGCCGCGCTATGGATTCCAGCGGCAGACCCGGTGGCGGCGGCGCTTGTGCTGAACGCGCTACTCACAGCCCTTACGGCGTTTATCGTCGCCCGTTGTGTGCGGACTTTATATGCCGATCACCGCGCCTCGCTTCTCGCAGGCGTTTTGTATGTCGGTGGAACCATGGCGCTCGCCTATGCCAAGCGCTTGTTTACAGAACCTGCCGCGGCTTTCTGCGTTGTGCTAAGTTACTCTCTGCTGGCGCAATCGTGGCATGGCGGGATATCAAAGAAACGGCTACTTTTGGCCGGATGTGTGATTGGCGGGGCAGTCGCGGCGTCATACTCAAATGCCGTATTCCTACCGTGTTTCCTGCTGCTGGTCGTCTACCGGGCGCGCGCTGACCGTGCGCCGTTCAGCCGTCTTCTCACCTCTGCGGGTGTGTTTATGACTGGCCTGTTGCCCTGGGTGTTTTTACTGGCCTGGTACAACTTCGCGCGGTTCGGTGACATTACTCAGAATGGGCTGCCGTTGCTGGCGTGGAGTCTGCCATTCCTGACCCCGCAGGCTGCCGCTATCCGGTTTGGCGCGCTTCTGCTCAGCCCTTACCGTGGGTTCATCTGGTACACCCCATTGCTGTTGCTGACCCCAGTGGCAGTGCTTCGTCTATGGCGCGCCAGGGCGGATCGAGCAAGGGATCGAGAATTCGATTTATCGCGTGGAAATCTACTCTTTGCACTGGGCTGCACAGGTTGTTACCTCGTGTTTTTCAGTATGTGGAGTATGTGGTGGGGTGGGTTTAACTGGGGCCCACGGTTTTTGCTCCCAGTAACCCCGCTATGGGTGATCGCACTCGCCCCGACACTGGGTTCTGTTGGCGCAAAACGCCAAGGCGGCAAAGGCTGGGCACTCGTGACATCAACCCTGAAAGCAAGTGTTGTTGTTTTGTCAATTGCCGTGGCAATTGTGGGTGGCGTCAGCGACACTTTCCAGAGTGAGGGCCGGCTGGCGCGCGCCGGTCAATTGTCCGCGCTTGTATCGCCGCGCAACCTGACCGACACACCTTTGTTAACTGGCGTCGGCTATTTTCAAGGGTTCAGCGGTTTTGACCTGCTCACGCACGGCGACCTGGATGTCTGGTGGCGGCAATCGCCGGCGCTTAACGACGTCAACATGAAAGGGGCATTGCGGGATGTCGCAGATCGGTCAACGCCAGACAGCGTCGTTGTTTTTATCTCTCCCATGTACGTTGAACCATTTCTTCATGCGTACAAACTGCCGCTTCCGGTGGTTGGATTGGCGCCCGATCAGCACGGCATCGACATGCTCAGTCACCGTATAGCGACAGACTATGCCCGCATCCTTCTGGTTACCGATCAGGGACTGACTGACCCGCATAACACCCTGGAGCGCGCTCTGGAATCCGCCGCATTCCGCGCGAGGAATGAGTTTTATGACAGCTGGCGCGCCGTCGTCTTTGGCACAGCGCAGGGGCCATTTGCCCGTCTCAAGATGCCGGTGCGATTCGGTAACTCGCTGGTAATGCAGGAATTGGAGTACAGCCCGCGCGTGCAACGTGGGCAGGCCGTCGCCATCCGTGTGCACTGGCAGAAACCCATTTCTGACACACTGGGCAGTGTGGCGTGGTTCGCGCATCTCGTCAGTCCGGAGGGAGCGCTCGTTGGCCAGCACGATGCATTAGTAGGCGATGCCTACGGTTGGGGTGGCACAGCCGAACTCGATGATCGCAGAGGAATTCTGGTCCCTGCAGATGCTTTGCCAGGCGTCTATGTCGTCAATGTCGGTGTGTATGAACCGGGCGGTTTACGTCTGCCGGCATCAGACAACTCAGGCAGTCTGCCGGATAACGTTGTGACATTTAGTATTCAAGTTGATAATTGACCCAATCAACCAAGCCGTAACCAACAATGACAGTATCGCTCCCGCCAAAGATCAATAACGCAACGAGGAGATCGAGATGACGCGCGCCTCCCTGCGTTTTTTACTCACAAGACTGCGCCCCGCTGCATTTGGTTCACCTCCGATGAATGCAGTCGCCCGGCTGACATACCAGTTTGATCGCCTGCGCAGTGTGCCCTTTGGCGTGCTGGATACGGCTGCATCGACATTCCTGCTGCTGGTTGCGGTTCAGGCCTATCAGGCTGGCGCGATTGAAAAGGCGTTGATCGCGGCAGGTGGCAATGTGGGCATGTTGACGGCGCCGCTGGTTGTGCAAACCGTGGAACGCATGCGCTGGCCCACGTCGCGCGCTGCGGCAGTGATCGCCCTGTTGGGCGGCGTCGCTTTCATGGCGGCTGGAATCATCTCTGCGCTTCCGGCCTTTGTTCTATTGAGTGTGGTTGCAGTAGCATGCACCCAGGCAGTTGTGCCGCTGATGACGCAGGTGTACCAGGACAACTATGCGCCACGCGAACGCGGCAAATACTATTCGCGCGCGCTCGTTCTGCGAGTCGCTGCTTCCTCAGTCTTTGCTCAACTGGCCGGGATGTTTCTGACGAACGATATCCAGTCGTTTCGGTGGCTTCTGGTGATTTATGCAGTCGCGTTCTGGGTCGCGGCATTCTTTTTCTGGCGTATTCCATCGCGCGCGCTGGCGTTATCGGGCAGCACCAATCCCTTGCGCGCAGTGAACTACGTTCTCAAAGATCGCGTCTTTACATGGACGCTGGCAGTCTGGATGGTAATGGGTTTTGCCAACCTGATGATGACGCCGATGCGCATCGAATACTTGGCAAACCCGATCTATGGGCTGCAACTGGATGCGCAGAGCATTGCGCTGCTGACCAGCGTAGTTCCCGGAATTGCGCGGTTGGTCATGGGCCCCGTATGGGGTTTGATCTTTGATCGCGCCAACTTCTTCGTGTTGCGGATGGTGCTCAATGTTGGTTTTGCCCTCGGCATCGCCACGTTCTTCACCGGCAATAGCGCGCTCGGTTTGATCGCAGGTGCTGCGATATTCGGAGTGGCGGCGTCTGGCGGCGACCTCGCATGGAGCCTGTGGGTGACCAAGTTCGCTCCGCCAGCTCGGGTGGCAGACTATATGTCGGTGCACACCTTTCTCACCGGGGTTCGTGGTGTCGTGGCGCCCATCGTTGGGTACCAGTTGCTGAACTCACTGTCACTCGGCGCACTGAGCTGGATCAGTGCAGCGCTGATTTTGCTGGCCACACTCATGTTGATTCCTGAGATTCAGCACGGGCGAGTGAAGGCGCCAATCGCGATTGACAACAACGCGTAAAATGAGATTACTCTGCAGTCGTGTCACAGTCTGGAAACTACGGATCGAGGACAACAACGCAGGACATGAGGTGAGATATGGATGAGTTAGTCGAGTTACTCGAGAAACCGAAAGCCGAAGAAATCTACATGATCGCCGGGTGGCGGCAGTGGGCGGACGCCGGAGCAGTCTCATCGGAACTTCCGCGGTACCTGATTGAGCATACAAAGGCGCGCAAGATCGGACGATTGCGCTCAGACGGCTTTTATATCTTCCAGGTGCCCGGCACTCACGCTTTCCTGCGCCCAGAAATCAAATTTGTCGATGGTCACCGCAAGTCGATAACAACGCATCGCAATGAGATTTTCTACACTGGCAATGAGCGCCGCGGGTGCGTGCTTTTTCTTGGCGAAGAACCGCATATCAGCGGCGAGCGTTATGCCGAGGCGTTTTTTAACGTCGCGCGCGAGCTTGGCGTAAAACGCGTCGCGGGACTCGGTGGCGTTTATGGGTCGCTGCCGTATGAAAAAGATCGCGCTATTTCATGCGTATACAGCGCGCCCGCTATGCAGGAAGAGTTGTCCAAGTACGCTGTGTCGTTCTCTAATTATGAAGGCGGGGCGAGCCTTGGGTCTTATCTCGCAAATAAGGCTGAACAGATGGGGATCGAGTATTTCACCTTCTATGCGTTTGTGCCTGCCTATGACTTCTCTCACCTCTCGCAACAATTGCAAGGCCTGCGCATAGAAAACGATTATCGTGGCTGGTGTGAATTGATGCGCCGGTTTAACCACATGTTCCACCTCGATATTGACCTGGCTGACCTTGAGCGCCAATCCGAGGACTTGACCGTCTCTGTGATGGCCAAGATCGACGAGCTGGACAGCAAATACCCGCAACTGAAGGTCAAAGACTATGTCGCTGATCTCGCGAAGGACTTCGTCGAGATGCCTTTCATGCCGCTTGACGTCTGGGAGCGCGGGTTGAGCGATTTATTCACGGATAAGGATTAGCCTTAGCACTGGCACTGGCAGGTTATATGAATCCACAAAACACCGAAACAGAGAAAACATCTGATCACAACGCAGGGAACCGCACAGTTGTCGACTTTCACGGTCAACCCCTGGAATTTCGGATCGTAGGCCCTGATGATGCGACGATTCTCGGCGACTACTTTGTAAGTCTATCGACAGAAACCCGGCGCCGTTACGGCCCGCATGCGTTTGATCGCGAGACTGCGGAGCAGTTATGCGCAACCACTGACCCGGGTGAAACACTGCGAATGATCGCTGTTGATCGCACTGCCGCGACGCCGCGCATCATTGCCTACTTCATCCTGATACTGGGTGTTCGAGATGACGATGTTGTCCGCTACCAGATACTGGGAATACCTTTGAATGCGGCGCAGGATTGCACGCTCGCCCCATCCGTCGCTGATGACTACCAGAGTAAAGGACTGGGCAGCGTGTTAATGCGGCGGCTGGTTGAGATAGCGCGAGAAATCGGGCGAACGCGCATGGTGTTGTGGGGCGGCACGCAGGCAACCAACGATCGCGCCGTGCACTTCTATCACAAACACGGTTTCACAACCGTCGGAGAATTTCAGGAACCGCCCGGGTTCAATAATTACGACATGATACTGGATCTGTGATTGCCGTAAATCTCTACCGGTCTCTACCGGAAAAAGCGTTGTAATACATGAACAGGAGTCACAGACTTTGGATAAGCTCATCCAGATAGCAGAGCAATTTAACACGAACGGCCCGGTCGTGAAGGTTCAGGAATATGGCACGGGCAATGTCAATGACACTTACCTGGTCACGCTCGATTCACCCGATTCAGCCAGGCACTTTATCCTGCAACGGATAAACCAGCGCGTCTTTCATAAGCCTGAACTGATCATGGTGAATATGCGCGCTCTGAGCGAGCACGTTCACAGGCGCCTTTCGGTTGAGAACGATGAGCAGCGCAATGGCCGGCGCTGGGTAGTGCCGCGCGTCTATAGCAGCCGGGACGGGCAGAGTTACTTTCGCGATCCTGACAATGAATTCTGGCGCGCGATCAGTTTCGTTGACCGTTCAACCGCGTATGCCCGCATCCGGGGCGGCAGCCATGCGCGCGAAGCAGGCTACGCGCTGGGGCGCTTTCACGGCCTGATCAGCGACATGCAGATTGATCAATTGCAGGACACGCTGGTCGGGTTTCATATCACCCCGCAGTATCTAGGACGCTACGACGAGGTGCTCGCGCAGGATCATCACGAGGGCGGTATGAACGCCGACGCCCGGCACTGCGCGGACTTTGTCGCCAAACGACGGGCGTTTGCCTCCGTGCTCGAAGACGCAAAAGCCGCCGGAGATTTGCCGATCCGACCGATGCATGGCGACCCCAAGATCGACAATATCATGATCGATGATCATACGGATCAGGCTATCAGCATCATTGACCTCGACACCGTGAAACCAGGACTGGTGCATTACGATATTGGCGACTGTCTGCGTTCGTGTTGCAACTCGCTGGGCGAGGAAACACCCGATATCGCAAGCGTCAAGTTTGAAACGGATATGTGCCGTGAAATCCTCAGTGGTTACATGAGCACTGCAAGGGAATTCTTCACGCAGAAAGACTATGACTATCTGTACGATTCGATCCGCCTGATCACCTTTGAACTGGGATTGCGGTTCTTTACCGATCATCTTGAGGGGAACGTCTATTTCAAGGCGCGTCATCGCGAACACAATCTGCATCGGGCGCTCGTGCAGTTCAAGTTGGTGGAAAGTATCGAGGAACACGAAGGCGAGATACGCAAGATCGTTGCTGACTTTAGACAGCCAATGCCGGCGTCACAACTTTCTTGAAGACAAAGGTTAACGGGTAAAGCGACATGACAAACCAGACAATACGAGTCGGTATCGTTGGCGCAGGCGCCAATACGCGGTCGCGCCATATTCCCGGGTTGCGCGCAATTCCGGGCGTAGAGATCGTCAGTGTGTGCAACCGCACGCCCGAATCATCGCGCAACGCGGCAAAACAACTGGGTATACCAGTAGCCTGTGATGACTGGAAGCAACTGGTTGAATCGCCGGACATTGATGCCGTGCTTATTGGGACATGGCCCTACATGCATGCGCGCGTGACGCAGGCGGCGCTTGCGGCGAATAAGCATGTGCTGTGTGAGGCTCGTATGGCATGCGATGCAACCGAAGCCCATAGCATGCTTGACGCGTCGCGCGCCCGGCCCGGGTTGGTTGCGCAGATTGTGCCCTCGCCGTACTCGTTGAGGGTCGATCGGATGATCCAACGGCTGCTCGCAGAGGGGTATATCGGTGAATTGCTGGCGGTGGATGTCCGGGTTGGCGGCGCGTTTCTGGATGCGGAATCGCCCATGCATTGGCGCCAGGACTTCGATCTCAGCGGCTATAACGTGCTTGGGATGGGCATCTGGTATGAAGCCATGATGCGCTGGATCGGCGCCGCGACGCGCGTGAGCGCCATGGGAAAGACCTGTGCGCGGATGCGCAAGGATCAGAATGACTTGTTGCGACCGGTGCGCGTGCCTGAGCATGTCGATATCATCGCCGAGATGGCGTGCGGCGCGCAGGCGCATTTGCAGTTTTCGGCAGTCACCGGCCTGGCAGGCGCGCCTGAGGCAACCCTGTTTGGCAGCAACGGAACGCTGCGTTTCTCACAGGATAAGCTCTTTGGCGGCAAGCGCGGCGACATCGAACTGGCTGAGATCGATATCCCGGCAGAGCTGCAGGGGCGCTGGCGCGTCGAAGAAGAATTCGTCGCGGCGATTCGCGGTCAGGGCGTTATCACACACACGACTTTTGAGGACGGCGTGAAGTATATGGAGTTCACCGAAGCCGTCGCCCGCAGTATGGCGCGTGGTGCGTGCGTGACGTTGCCGTTGGAACCGTAAAACCTGATAGGTAAAACTACTAAAAAGCAATACCTTCGCCAAATAGGGAAACATAAAAAGGGCTTATCGGATAGACTTGAAGTCGACCAAAACCCAAGCTCACCCGGTAAAGCCCTTGACAGAAATCATAACACTTTTGGTATGCATCGCACCGCAATTGGAAGCATCGAGTCTCCGACAACTCACCCAAGTCATTTATGGCATGCTGGTCGTGACGGGACGCGTCACGATGCTGGGGCTTTCGCGCTGGACAGAGAAAGGCGGCAGCTATCGAAGCATCCAACGTTTCTATCACAGCGCACTTCCCTGGAAAGCGATCCAGTGGTCGTTTTTTCGAAAGTGTTTTTTGAAGCCAGAAGACGAGTACATTGTGGCAGGTGATGAAGTTGTTGTCAGCAAAGCCGGGAAGAAAACGCACGGGCTGGATCGCTTTTTCTCGGGTGTACAGCAACAGGTGATTCCGAGTGTGTCGTTTTTCACGTTTTCCCTGGTGAACGTGCGCGACGAACAATCGTATCCGTTGCAGGCCAGCCAAACGGTGAAAAGTGCAGAAGAAAAGGCTGCCAGTAAAGCCAAAGCGGAAGCGAAAAAGGTCAAGAAAGCTGGTAAACCAGGACGACCCAAGGGCAGCCGGAACAAGGCAAAGCAAGCTATGGTGCTCAATCCTGAACTGGTGCGCATCCAAACAGCCCTGCAATCCCTGCTGAAAACGGTCGATGCAACGATACGGTTAAAATATGTGGCCATGGATGGACATTTTGGTAACTATCCGAGTGCCTACATGATCCGACAATCGTGCCTGCACCTGATCTCCAAACTGCGTTCTGATGCAGCGCTGTATCTCGCCTTTGCAGGCGAACACAGCGGCCCAGGCCGCAAGCCCAAGTACGGCGCCAAAATCGATGTGCGTCACATGGATGCTAAGTTCCTGAAGGAGACTTCCCTCAAAGGCCATCTGCGGACAGACATTTATCAGGGCCAGTTCTACAACAAGGAGTTTGCTTTTGCGTTGAACGTGGTCGTCATGGTTAAGACCAATCTGCAGACGCACTCACAAGCGCACGTGATTTTGTTCAGCACGGATCTGGAACAGGCTTTTGCCACGATCATCAAGTTCTACAGCCTGCGCTTCCAAATCGAGTTTAACTTCCGCGACGCCAAGCAATACTGGGGCTTGGAAGACTTTATGAATGTCAAAGAAGTTGCGGTCACCAATGCGGCCAACCTGGCGTTCTTCATGGTCAACTTCAGTTGTGCGCTCTTACAGCCCTTCCGACAACAAAATCTGGACTACAGCATCTTGGACCTGAAATCACACTATCGGGGCTGCCGCTATGTCAGCGAGACCATTAAAATGCTTCCGGAAAAACCAGACGCCATTTTATTGGACGACATCTTTCAGCATATTGCTCAACTGGGCGCTATTCACCCACTGTTTCAGTCTGTCGTTAGCCCATAATTGGCGAAGGTATTGATTCATCAGAAGCGTATTCAATTCCTCATATGAACTCACGCGTGGCACACCCGCCAGAAAGTTGCGCCGGGCATACCCAACGGCATGTTCGACGCCGCCTTTCTCATGCCCTTCCCCGGGTGT
>Ga0114951_10006009_pt1 | contig 10928 bp, 5 predicted proteins | sample AM7aDNAmetaG_FD_88677 | JGI IMG/M metagenome (GOLD analysis project Ga0114951, IMG submission 88677) | Freshwater microbial communities from Finland to study Microbial Dark Matter (Phase II) - AM7a DNA metaG | ecosystem: Environmental > Aquatic > Freshwater > Lake | place: Finland: Lake Alinen... | reverse complement strand
ATGCTCTCGAGCTCGCCAGCGCCTCGAGCGGCAGCGTGCTCGGACCGGTCGAAGCCAAGGTCGACACGCCGCGTGGCGTCGCGCTGATCGATGCCACGACGACGGCTGATGCGCCGATCTCCGGCAGCGGCGCGCTGATCTCGATGCACTTCCGTGCCCTCGTCGCGCGTCCGACCACCGCGATCTCCGCGCGTGTCGCGGCGACCGGGTTGTCCGGTGGCGCCGGGATCCCGACGGCGCCGATCCTGAACGTCTCCATCACCAAGCCCTGAATGCGATCCGATGCGACAGCGCGGCTTCACACTGATCGAGCTGATGATCACGGTGGCGATCATCGGGCTGCTCGCGCTCGGCGTCGCGCCGCTCGCCAAGCTCGGCATCCAGCGGGCGAAGGAATCGGAGCTGCGCGCGTCGCTGCGTGACATCCGCACGGCGATCGACGCCTACAAGGACGCCGCGGACAGCGGCAAGATCAAGAAGGACGCCGACAAGTCCGGCTATCCGCCGAACCTCGAGGTCCTGGTCGAGGGCGTCGAGGACACGAAGAGTCCCGATCACGCGAAGATGATCTACTTCCTGCGTCGCATGCCCCGGGATCCGATGAACCCGGACTCGACGCTCGCTCCCGAGAAGACCTGGGGGCTGCGAAGCTACGCCAGCTCGGCCGACAACCCGCAGCCTGGCGACGATGTCTATGACGTCTATTCACAATCCCCGAGAATCGCGATCGATGGCACGCCGTACCGCAGCTGGTAACCGCGCCGCGGGCCGCGGCTTCACGCTCATCGAGCTGATCGTCGTGCTGACGATCATCGGCGTGCTGCTCGCGATCGCCGTGCCGCGATACTTCACTTCGCTCGAGAAGGCGCGCGAGACGATCCTCCGCCAGGACCTGTCGGTGATGCGCGATGCGATGGACAAGTACGACTCGGACAAGGGGCACTTCCCCGAGACCCTCGATGCGCTGGTGACGGACCGCTACATCCGCGCCATCCCCGTGGATCCGTACACGAAGAAGGCCGATAGCTGGGTCACCGTGCCGTCCGACAACCCGGACGAGCCGGGCATCAAGGACATCCACAGCGGCTTCGAGGGCACCGCGCCGGACGGCACCGCCTATGCGACGTGGTAGCCGACACCCGAGCGCGGCGCGCCAGGGCGGATTCACCTATTTCGGCGTGATTATCGCCGTGCTGCTGATCGGCATGGCGCTCGCCGCCGCGGGTGTCGTGGCGCGGACGGCGATGCAGCGCGAGCGCGAGGCGCAGCTGCTGTGGGTGGGCGACCAGTACCGCAGCGCACTGACGAAGTTCTTCAACCAGAACGGCGGCCGGTTGCCCCAGGACCTGAAGGAACTCCTCCTCGACGAGTCGACGCCGGTGCCACGGCACTTCATCCGCAAGCTGTACGTGGATCCGATGACCGGCATCGACAACTGGCAGCTGCTCACGCTGCCCGGCGGAGGCATCTACGGCGTCGCATCGTCCTCGAGCGCGGCGCCACTCAAGTTGAAGAACTTCGCGGACATCAACAAGTCCTTCGAGGACGCGACTTGCTATCGCGGATGGGAATTCGCCGTGCAGTCGCGGCGACTGCCGATCCCGATCGTGACCGCGGCGAACGCCTGCTAGGCGCGCACCGTCCGCGACGCGCGCGATCGCGTTCCTTCGACCACGCCATTCCCGCCTCTGCACGCCACGCGCCCGCGGAGGTGCTGCGCTTCGCGCGGGGTCCGCGCAGCGCACGCGACGCCCCGAATTGCGCGCGAGCACGCGATTGCGACTCCGACCGGACCCGCGACCCGCGGGACCGGCCCCCATCTGGGGTACGGCGCATGAATTTTTTCTGACGGGCGGCGTCGCCGGCGGGCACGAAGCCCGCAGCAGGGCGGAAAGACCCTACTTCGTTATGAAAAGCCGTTGGGGTCGGAGCGAAGGTTCATTTTTATCGATTACCCAAGGCGGTCGCCGGCGGCCCCAAGGCGCCGCAGTCGCCTGGGACCACGCGTCGGCGGCGGGGAAGGGCGATATCAGGGTCGACCCGACTCAGAATGGTTCTCACCTGCGTCCCGACCCGGCCGTAAAGGGTGCGGGCGAGCCGGGCTCCGGGGCGGGCCGCCCTGTCCAAATGCGGCTGACTCTCGTTTCTTTTTATCGATTTGGGTGCGCCGATCCGCCGTACGGCCGGGGTGACACGCAATTTTGTAAGTACTTTCACTACCATTCGATGGGCAATCGAGCCAATGGTTCCGTTAACCCTCTTAAAGCACTCTCCATCACGCACAGAAGTGCCCGGCGTCCCGAAGGACAGCCGGAACTGGGGAGGAGCGTCTTGTTGAATCGAGCCTACGTGCTCCGGTTCGGACCGTCTGTCCCGGCATTTGTCGGCAGCGCGAAATGACTCGCGTTCGCATGCACACGATCCAGTACAAGACGCCCGCTTGGAGCGCCGCCGCCCTCGCCCGGTTTACGACGGCAGCGCAGGTGCTGGCCGAACCTCCCGATTACATCCCGGTCCGCTGAGGAGATCCGATGCGTACCGCGCATTTCAACGTGTTTCAGAACTGGTCTCGATTCCCATTCGGGCGGACGCAGAGCCGCCACCGTGACGGAGGATTCGACATGAAGAGCTTTCCGCGCCTTATCAGCCTACTGCCCGCGTTCGGGCTGCTGCTCGTTGCGCTGAACGCCGAGGCGCAGAGCTTCCGGGTGCAGTGTCCTTCGTTCACGACGCAGCACGACGGCGTCAGCAACGCCGACAGCCACATCAAATGCCAGCAGATCGCCGGCGGCGACGGCTACGCGACGATGGCCGACGGCAACCAGATCTACATGTTCGGATTCGGACCGCTGTCCGGACTGAAGGACATCTACAACGGCCTGCCCGGCACGCAGCAGAACAGCGGGTTCAACGTCACCTCGCCGCTGAGCGTGGGGACGCCGAGCAGCCTGGTCGGCATGCCGGACGGGAACTTCACGTTCAACGGCGCGATCGGTCTCACGAATGACACGAGCCTCGATCCCTGGACCGCCAATGCGGTCTATCCGATCGGTGCGACGGTACGCACGACGACGGGGATCTACACGTCGACCACCGCCGGCACGTCGGGTGGCACGACGCCGACGGGAACCTCGAGCTCCATCAGCGATGGCGGCGTCATGTGGGCCTACCAGGGCACGCTGCTCGACGGTCACGTCGATGCGCGCGAGATCATGGACGTCGGCATCATGAACGCCAGCCAGCCGGCGCCGCTGATCGCGATCGACGAGGACGACGAACTGTTCCTGACGCTGTCGAACGTCGGCATGATCATGCGGCCCGACCTCTTCGAGGAGCACACCGTCCACTTCCACGGTTATCCGAACGCGGCCGCCTTCTACGACGGCGTGCCGGATGCCTCCATCGCGATCAACATCGGCGGTAGCTTCAGCTACTACTACCTCGCGCCGGACGCGGGCACCTACTTCTGGCACTGCCACATCGCGCCGCCCGAGCACCTGCAGATGGGCATGGTCGGCCAGCTCTACGTCCGGCCGCGCCAGAACCGCGTGCCGGTGGGCAGCTCGCTGCGCGCCGCGCTGATCCAGTGGGAGTCGACCGCCGCGGGCGGCAATGCCGCGACGCCGACGGCCATCACCGCCCAGACCAACGTGACCTCGGCCGACTGGAGCGCCTTCGAGCCGCTGCGCAAGCGCTGCGGCACCGACATCCTGTGCACGACGCCGATCCCGACGGCCAATTCGGGCACGCGCGCCGGCGACACCAACAACAACCCGACGGGCGGCTACGCCTACAACGACGGTGACGGCTCGACCTACTTCGACGTCGAGTACCCGATCCAGATCCATGGCTTCGATCCGAACTTCCACTTCGTCGGCATGACCTTCAATCCCGAGTCATTCAACGACATGAAGGACAAGTACTTCATGCTGAACGGCCGCAGCTACCCGGACACCGTCGGCGGCCACACGTGCGTAGCCGGCGACACCCTGCAGGCCTGCGCGAGCGCGACCGTCGGCACCGTCGTGCCGGGCCCGATGCAGACCGCGTCCGTGGATGGCACGTACCACGCCTCGCAGCCGCTGCCGTCGGTCATCAACATCCCGGCCAACGGCAAGGCGCTGCTGCGCATCTCCGACCTCGACGTCAGCGAGTACCAGACGCTCGCCTCGCTCGGCATTCCGATGAAGGTCGTCGGCTTGAACGCGCGCATGTTGCGTGATCTCGCCGGGAATGATCTCGCCTACAAGACCAACTCGATCACGCTCGCGGGCGGCGAGTCGATCGACGTCATCCTCGATGCGACCGGTCTCACGGCCGGCCAGAAGTTCTACCTGTACACGCCTAACCTCGACCACCTGTCGAATGACGCCGAGAACTTCGGTGGCCTGATGACCGAGGTCAATATCTGCGGTTCGGTCGACCCTTCGACCAAGATCTGCGGACTCTAGGAGAGCAGTGATGCGCGCGATCAATAACCAGTCTCTGCTCGTTCAGCTCGTCCAGGGCGCGGCCGTCGCGCTCGGGTCGCTGCTGGCCCTGTCCGCGCAGGCGGCCGCGCCGGGCATCACCGGCCCGGCCTTCGCCCTGAGCGCGGCGGCCACGCGGATCTCGCAGCCGAACGGCAAGTCCGTCTACGCCTGGGGCTATGGTTGCTCGGCGACCCCCGCAGGGTACGCACCGGCGCTGAACGTCACGCCGGCCTGTCCTGCGGCCCAGCTGCCCGGGCCGACGCTGATCGTCACGGAAGGCCAGAAGGTCACCGTGACCCTCACGAACAACCTGCCGGCCGCGGTGGGCAACACCTCGATCCTGTTCCCCGGCTTCACGGTCACGACCGGCGGCACCGGCACCCCGGGCGTGCTGACGCAGGAGGCCCCGAATGCCGCCACGTGCCTGACCGCAGGCTGCAACACGGTGACCTACACGTTCACCGCGACGACGCCCGGCACGCACTCCTACTACAGCGGCACGCAGGGCGACCTGCAGGTCGAGATGGGCATGTACGGCGCGCTGATCGTGCTGCCGTCGACCCCGCCGACCGCATGCGACGGCGGCATTGCCGCCCAGAACGTCGCGGCCAAGGCGCAGAGCGGCGAGGGCGACTACCGCCTCGCGCATGCGGCCTACGACCATCCGGCCTCGTGCTACGACCGCGAATACCTGTTCCAGTTCTCGGAGATGGACGACAACGTCCACACGCAGGCCGAGCAGCAGGTGCTCGCCGACCAGGCGAAGGCGACCGGTTGCACGAGCCCGACCGGCTGCCTGGTCGTCGCCACCGAGCCCTACGTGCCGGGTTACTTCCTGGTCAACGGCCGCTCGATGCCGGACGACATGGACCCGAACTACGCCCCGCAGTATCCGAGCCAGCCGTACAACGGCAACCCCCACATGCACCCGGGTGAGCTGACGCTCGTCCGGATCATCGGCCAGGGCCGCTGGCAGCATCCGTTCCACGAGCATGCCAACCACGTGCGCGTGCTCGCCCGCGACGGCAACATGCTAACGAGCGGCGCGAACGGCACCGGCGCGCTCGCCGGTCCGCTGATGTTCACGACGACGACGACGCCGGGCATGACGATGGACGGCATCTTCTACTGGACCGGCAAGGGTCTGAACTGGGATGTCTTCGGCCACGCGGCGGGCATCCTCAACCAGGACCCGAATAGCTCGACCTTCAAGACCGTGGACGTCTGCATCCCGGATGCCAACGGCTACTACACGGGCTGGAATCCGGCGGACGGCAGCTACAACGTGGCGGTCGCGTCGGCGCCGAACTACTTCGAGTGGTGCGGCGACCATACCAAGGCGCTCGAGAAGAACCCGACCGGGCAGGTCGCCTCGGGTGGACCGATGACGCTGCCGGATCCGAACATCGTGAAAAATGGCTCGTGGTATGCCGGCAGTCCGTACCTCGGTGGCGAGGCGACCGGGCGCGCTGTCGGCGCGACGCCGATCCCGCCGGCCGGCACGGTGGCCAATTCGCCGTCGAGCGAGGCGGGCTACGCCTACATGTGGCACTCGCATAACGAGCGCGAGATCACCACGGACAACGTGTTCCCTGGCGGCATGATGATGATGATGCTCGTCGATCCGCGCGCGTTCGCGATCGACGAAACGAATTGATCCTCAGGAGAATCGAGATGCAAATCCTTACATCCAAGCCGAACAAGCTCTTCACGGGGCTCGCGGCTTCCGTTCTCCTGCTGGTCAGCCAGGTCTCCCTGGGCCAGGTGGTCAACCTCAGTGCCAACCCGACCGGCACCACGCTGCCCGATGGGCAGACGGTGCCGATGTGGGGCTACCAGTGCGCCGACGCGGGCACCGGCGGCGCGACCTGCGCCGCGGCGAACCCGGCGGCGGCCACGGCCGCGGTGGGCAAGAACTGGTCGCCGGTCGTCATCACGGTGCCGTACAACTCCGCCGGTACCACGCTGACGGTCAAGCTGACCAACAACCTGTCGTTCACGGCAGGCACCGGCACGAACACCATTCCGACCTCACTGGTCATCGTCGGCCAGCTGGGCGGCGGCCTCGAGCTGACGGGATCGGGCAACCACCACACGACCACGGTCAGCCCGGTGCACGCACCGATCGGCGTGACCTGGTCGGTGCCGGGAGTCATCGACTCCAGCGCCGGCTCGATCGCGGTCGGTGCCTCGGGCAGCGGCTATACGTCGGCGCCTGCGGTGACGATCACCGGTGGCGGCGGCTCGGGTGCGACCGCGGTCGCGACCCTCAGCGGCGGCTCGGTCAGCAGCATCACGCTGACCAGCGCCGGCAGTGGCTACACGAGCGCGCCGACGGTCACGATCGCCGCGCCGCCCGCGGGCGGCACGCAGGCGACGGCCACGCTGAACTTCACGAGCTTCCAGACCGCGGGCAGCGCGACCTCGACGCCGCCGGCGCAGCTGCCGCGCGTGCAGTCGTTCGGTACCGAAGTCGTCGTCGGCACCCCGGCGACGCTCGTCTGGAACAACCTGCGTCCCGGCACCTACCTGATCGAGTCGGGCACGCACCCGTCGATCCAGGCGCCGATGGGCCTGTACGGCATCCTGGTTGTCACCTCCCCGACCGGCACGACGCCGGCGCAGGCGTTCCCGACCGATCCGAAGCTGGCGACCACCGCGGCCTCCGTCTACGACGCCGACCTGAAGGTCGTGCTCAGCGAAATCGATCCGGCCCAGAACGAGGCGGTCAACACCGCGGTCGGCACGGCGGGCTTCGCCGAGACGACCGTGTGGAGCGGCCAGCCCGGTGGCTGCGGCAACCCGACGTCGGCGACGTACAACACCTGCTATCCGCCGGCCGTCAACTACAGCCCGCGCTACTACCTCGTCAACGGCGCGTCGTTCGACCGCACCAACATTGGCGCGTCGACGACCCAGATCCTGCCGGTGCCGGCGACCGCCGTGACCGGCAACGTCGCCGTTCGGCTCGTCAACGCCGGCCTGCGCATGCACGTGCCCTCGATCGTCGGCCTGCCGATGACGCTGATCGCCGAGGACGGCAACCCGCTGCCGGGCGTGCCGCGCCTGCAGAACGAGGTGTTCCTCGCCGCCGGCAAGACCTATGACATCGTCGTCAAGCCCTCGCAGACGGCCGGCGTCTACGCGCCCTCGACCTACGCGATCTTCGACCGCCAGCTGAGCCTGTCGACCAACAACCAGCACGATGGCGGCATGCAGGCGTACTTCGGAGTCGCCGGCGGCGCGACGTCCGGCGTCGGCGCCCCCGGTGGCGGTTCGAGCGCGGCGCTGGCCCTCGGTGCGGCCAAGACCTACTACTGCGTCAACGGCACGCCGCTGAACGTGACCGACCCGCTGCGCGGCCTGCTCGGCGGCACGACCGGTGCCTACGGCGTGTCGCTCAGCACCTCTGCGCTGCCGGGCACGCTCTCGCTGCAGCCGAACGGCACGTTCAGCTACACGCCGCCCGCGGCGCCGGCGACCTGCGGCGGCACGTTCGCGTACACCGTGAACAACGTCGCGACGCCCGTCACGGCGACGATCAAGGAGTGCAACGCCACCAACAGCGCGGCGCTCGGCTGCACCTTCGGCGGACCGCCGGTCCTCTCGAACGACAGCTACGCCAGCAGCAACCAGAAGCTGCTGGTCATCAACCCGCCCGGCGTGCTGCTGAACGACACCGATCCCGCCGGCCTGCCGCTGACCGTGGATCCGAGCACCGTAACGGCCGCGGGCTTCACGCTCAAGGTCAATGCGGACGGCTCGTTCACCGCGCAGGTCCCGGGACCTGGTGACTACTCGTTCACCTACAACGTCAAGAACTCGCAGGGTACAGCCGCGGCCGCACCCGCCACCGTCTCGCTGCACTTCCCGACGGGTTCGGGCCTCGCGGTCACGCTCGTCGACCAGAAGCACGGCTGGACGCTGGCCAACGACTATCGCTGGATCATCGAGGAAGACCGCACGTTCTGGATCGACCCGAAGTGCCAGGTCAACACCGGCAGCGCCACGCGACCGAAGGACTCCTACGGCCGCGACTGCCCGCCGGTGCCCGTCGAGGCGCTCGGCTACAACTTCCACTCGGCCGGCATGCCGATGGTCGCGACCGGCTGCGTGGGCTCGGTCTCCTGCGAGAACGGCCAGACGCTGGCTGGCGTGGCCGCGGTCTGCGACGTCGGCAGCGGCGCATGTCGCACCGACGCGGCGCAGCGCAATCAGCTGCTGCCGGGCGATGTCTACCTCGATCCGAACAAGCACTACTTCCTCTCCGTGATGCCGGGTGACGGCATCAACCCGAGCGTGCAGGGCGCGGGCGGCCCCGTGACCGACCCGATCACCGGCAAGGTGCGCAAGTTCGACCCGGCCATCGATTGCCCGGCGCTGAGCGACTTCGCGCCCGGCACCGGCAAGTGCGGCCACAACATGGGCGGCATCCAGGTCGGCCCGCAGTTCGATCCGCAGCACAATGCGGTCGCCCCCGCGGTCACGATCTCGCTCGCCGAGACGCCGCTGCCGGTCGCGAAGATCGCGGTGCTCGTGTACGAGGACGACTACCCGCTGAACGGCGAGAACGATGCCGGCGGCGGCGTCGACATCGTCGCGCCGAACGAGGCCGGCCTCGGCGGCTTCCAGATCGAGCTGCTGGACCAGGCCGGTGCGCTCGGTGACAGCACCGGGCAGATCACCTACGACATGTTCAACATGCCGCTGACCAACGCGCTGGCGGGCACCAAGGACCCGATGACGGGCCTGATTGCCTGCCCGATCGGCTCGAACACGGACAACATCATCGGCATGGTCGTCACGTGCCCGAACTACGAGTCCGACGGCACGACCGTGTCGCCGCTCGCGGGCCAGGCGGTCATCGACAACCTCTACCCCGGCATCTACGAGCCGCAGGCGTTCCCGGCGGCCGACCGCATCGCGCGCGGCGAGGAATGGCTGCAGACCAACACGCTCGACGGCGGCAAGCCGCACGAGGCGTTCGTCCGTCCGGGCGAGCCGGCGTACTTCCAGGAGTTCGGTCCTGGCGGCTTCCACGTGCAGATCGGCTTCGCCAACCCGAAGATCATCAACGATCGCCGCAGCAACAGCGCCGGCACCGGCCTGTGTGACCCCGCGCCGAAGGGCGGTGGCCTGGTCTGCAACTCCGGCATTCAGGGTTCCGTGCACGGCAACCACATGAGCCGCACGCCGGACGAGCGCACCTACGACACCGAAACCTACGACGCGTTCCGGTTCTCGAACTGCTACGCGGCGCTGAGCGTGCCGGACCAGCAGACCTTCGCGTTCACGAAGTGCGACTCGGACGGCAACTTCACGTTCAACAACCTGCCGGACGGCACCTACCAGCTGGCGGTGTTCGACCAGTGGAACGACATCATGCTCGACGGCCTGGTGAACGCGGTCCCGATCAACGGCGTGACGCCGGTGACCGTGACGGCGACCCAGTGGCGCACGAACATCTACACGCGCACGTACCTGGACACCAACAACAACGGCGTCCCGGACCGTGACGCCGCGGGCAACGACCTCGAAGGCGGCATCCCGCTGCTGCCGATCGCCATCCGCTACCGTGACGGCAGCATCGGCTTCAAGAATCAGACCGACCTGAATGGCTACGCCACGTACAACGAGGTGTTCCCGTTCATGAACTGGCTGGTCGTCGAGCCCGACACGACTCGCTTCAAGCAGACCAGCCAGCACGTCGTCTACGACGCCGGTGGCCCGGACGACTGCACCGTGGAGTGGAAGGCCAACAACCCGGGCCTCGCCTGCTCGGTCACCGCCGCCCACCTCGCCGGCACCGTCGAGACCAATTCGCTGCCCGTCGAGCTGCGCGTCCCGGGCGCCGTCTATTGCCCGGATGCCGACTGCAGCAAGGCGACCGATTCGTTCCTCAACAGCGCGTACGTGCTCGGCACGGTTCCGACATACACGGGCGGTGGCAGCGCGGCTGCGCCGACCGGCCTGTCCAGCGGCCGTATCGACCCGCCGTGGCGCACCGAGGGCTGGCAGGGCCTGCTCGGCCAGCACAGCTTCATCGACTTCGGCATGAAGCCGTTCCAGCCGGGCGAGACCGGCGGCATCCAGGGCCTCGTCGTGTATGCCTCGACGCGTCCCTATGACGACCCGACGCTGCTCACGCAGCTGGTGTGGGAGCCGGCGGTACCGAACGTGAAGGTCAACCTGTACAAGGAAGACATCACAGCCGATGGCGTGAAGACGCTGACGCTCGTCGACTCGACGTACACCACCAGCTGGGACAAGTGGGCCCAGGGCTTCCGCACGGACGGCACGGGCACCGGCGCGCTGGCAGTGGCGTCCGACGGCGGCTCCATCCCGAACATGAACTGTGCGGGCCAGGATTCGTCCAGCGGCTTCTTCGCGACCCTCCAGGGCAGCAAGATGTGGCTCGACTACGATCCGGCGACCGGCGCCCCGATGACGTCGTAT
>Ga0114951_10006008_pt1 | contig 10934 bp, 6 predicted proteins | sample AM7aDNAmetaG_FD_88677 | JGI IMG/M metagenome (GOLD analysis project Ga0114951, IMG submission 88677) | Freshwater microbial communities from Finland to study Microbial Dark Matter (Phase II) - AM7a DNA metaG | ecosystem: Environmental > Aquatic > Freshwater > Lake | place: Finland: Lake Alinen... | reverse complement strand
TCCCATCATACAAAAAAACTTTGCACCCCCTTGAACAAATAAATCAGCCCACTCATTGGGGTCAAAGTGTTCGGCTTTAAACATGGGAATAAAATCTTTGTAGCCAAAAACAGATGGGTCGCCATACTTTTTGACATGATGGTTGTGTGTGGCAAGACCCCGTTGTTCACCGTTTACCTCATTGGCGTACATCCATCGGCCATACCACTCCGCTGCATGATCGCCGCTAAATGCCGGTACAGAATAAACACCCCAATGTACCCAAAATCCAATTTTGGCATCTTCGTACCATTCAGGTGTAGAATAATTTTTTAATGATTCATAAGTTGAAACATAAGAAGTTATAGCGTTATTCTGACCAAAAGCCGTCATGCTTAAAAACATAAGCACTAACAGTGAATAATTTAGAGACCTTTTCTTCATTTTTTCTTTAATAATTTAATTGGTTTGCATAGTTTTTGGCACAGGCCATTTTAGCCATGATTTAGGGATTGTTTGTCATAAAGTCGCAAGCATTTAAAAGCAAATTCAACTTTTTACTTTTCATTTCCCTTTATACCATTGCAGGTCATCCACATAGAGATAATTATCATAGGCCGGTATTGCTCCGCCGCCACCAGGGAAGGACTCAAATGCAAGTCGTGTAATCCAATTGGCCGATTCAAACCGAACGAATTTCAACTCTTTTACATCGATCTTTTTTTTCCCGTTACACCACACTTCGATGCGTCCATCCTTCGATGTCTCTGCGCTCTGCATGGTGACAGTCAATCTAATCGTGTTCCATTCTCCCTTTTTAAACGAATATTTTTGTTCGCCGGTATTGTTCCCATAAGTTCCCTTCATTTCACAGGAATATACATAGAGCTGGTTAGAGATAGAATCGCCATGAACGTCAAACTGAATCCTGACACTCCCTCCATCTCCATTTTGCCGTGCTTCTTCACCTCTTCCTCCGTCATATCCTACGCCAATATTGAATCCAAATTGTTTGCCATGAAGGCCTTCTTGAAAGTTTTTATCATATTGAATCCGATACTGTAGTGTATATTGCCTTGCCGGAGTTATCTTCACTTGTACAGCAGCCCCTGTTTTTGAAACTTTTTCCCCTTTATTAAATGTAATTTTGTACACATTATCCTGAATCGAAGCAAAACCTCGTCCTTCAGGGAAAATACCATTGCCGAAATCATCCCTTAATATATCATTTGTGTAAGATCCGTTGGGACGATTAAAATTAATTGCCCTATTGGAATATTCTTCGGGCAACTTTTTATGCGTCTCGGTTAAATCATCTTTACTCTGGTATTTTGATGCGGAATCTGACTTAAGGTGATCATACACATCAAGATAGGTTGTCGGGCTGAAATTTATGAACATCCCAAACCGAAGGTTCTCCAAATCCCGCCGCCACTCGGGTAATAATTTGGTCTTGGCCAAAGTTGGGGACAAACAGCCTATCATCAAAACGATAACATGCAATATGAGTTTAATATTCTTCATTGATCTATAGTTTGTTTTTAAGTTTCACAAGGAATCTTCAAAAATTTTTAGCTGGGAATTTTCCACCTGCATTTTTCAAAAGCTGATCAAAATACTGCGCAGCGAATCCCATCGTTCCATCCGGACGGATCAGCCAAAACCCTCTCATTTCATCAATCTTCCTGGTATCTTTCAACTTTCTGAGCGCTTCATTCTTGGGTTCGTTGCAGTACAATTCCCATTGGATCAGGTAAGGAACTTTGAGCGCAAGACACACTCCAATATAGGCGTCCCAGCGATCAACTACCGGACCTTTTTCCATCAACCCCTCATATCGTTGCTCCGGAATACCAATCTCACCCAAAAAAACCACCTTCTTCCCTTTCATGAATCTGGTGGGCCTGATATTATCCCTGATGTACTCGATCCCTTTGTAAAGTTTCAGTCCGGTAGCATCCAGTCCATCATAACTCGACCAGGAGACCATATCTGTTTCTACCAACGGTAAAACACTGTTCACAATTCCGGGAATACCTTCTTTGCTGTCGAATACCTTGTTGGCTTCGATGGCATGATATACACGGCATTTACTGTGCTTCACCTCTGCCCGTGCCCTGTTGACACCATTCTGGCGTGCCCAAAACCATTTAGCCATGGCATTGATTCTATTGGTCGAATCAGCCGGAACAAGCACGGTATATCGTTCTCCATCAACAGCTTTGATCAGCTCTCCGGCTTTACGGGTCCATCGAGCATAATCGCCAGTTCCGCCGCGCATCATCCAATCACCCTCCCAGTTGTGAAGGATAAAAGTAATATTTCGGTTTTTGTATTTCTGTAAAAGGTATTTCGTCAATTCGTAAATTTCTTGTTCTTCCCTTGCGGAAGATTCATCAGTCGTATTTATTCCTGCACCATCCACAGAGAGTGCAAATGTCGAGAATGGCAAATCAAAACAGGCTGCAAAATAAGGATGTTTTGCAAGTTCTTTAAGGGTAATATCTTTACTTATATTCCATTCCGAGTGATAAGGATATCCACCAGGATCCTTTCTAAACCAAAGTTTTGCAACTCCATAACCCAACTCTGTCAACTTCTTACACCCCTCTATAAGGTAGGGCTCATCCGTAAAGAAGTATTTCCCGCCTACATGGGTGGCTCCCAAACGATCTTTGATGTCATAAGGAATGATTGCTCCTTTTAAAGGACGGTTCATTGCAATCAATTCAATTATTTGCTGATCGGTCAACTTGACAGACCCTTTTTCTTTCGCATAAATAACTGAAAAGCAAAGTGCTACAGAAACAAATAAAATTAATCTTTTCATATTTATTGAATTCTATTTAGAATTGCATCGTAAGCAAATCCTCTGAATTGTAAAGATCTCAATCCGATAAGATCACCAGAATATCAGATATTCCACCAATGCAGCAATGATCAACAAAACACAAAGTACCCTGAAGTTTTTATACCATGGAACTCCTTGAAATTCAATCGTTTCGTCTTTCCAAATCTGGGTTGTCCAGGTATTTTCCTTTACTTTCTTCTGATCAGGTTCAGGAGTCATCAAACTTACTAAAATATTAACTGCGATACTTAGTAACAACATTATAGGTGCCCACATCAAAAAATGCAGGGGGATTTTTACGCCAAAGCCAAACTTTAGGGTCATAATGATGGCAGCAGATCCAAGACCTACCATTAAACCGGCAAAGGCGCCATGAGCATTCGATCGTTTCCAGAAGAGACCAAGCAAAAATGCACCAACAATAGGTGGAGCAAGGTAAGAGATAAATTCCTGATAATAGGAGACCAAAGAGGCAAATTTTCCAATTATGGGCGCCCACAAAACGGCTATAATCAGGACGATAAAAGAGGTGATCTGTCCAACTCTCACCAAATGCTGACTACTGGCTCCCTTGTTCATCCTGACATAAAAGTCCATTGTGAAAAGAGTGGATACTGAATTGAGCGTAGCGCTTAAAGCGGAAGTTAGCGCTGAAATCATAGCCGCCAGAATCAGGCCCATCATTCCAACCGGCATAAGCCGCATGATTAAACGCGGATAGACTTCGTTGGTGTTCACGTTGTAAACAGTTTTTAGTGTATTTCCATCAATGATATCTTTAGGCAATTCAACCCCGAAAAGGTTGATACCGCGTGCAATAATTCCTGGCATGATGAAGATGAACAAGGTAAAAAGGTAGATAAAGGCTACAAAAAGGACCCCTTTTCGACCCTGATCGATCGATTTAGCTGACAAAACACGCTGAACCATCACCTGGTTGTTACCCCAGAAATAGAATCCGAGAATTGGCAGCGAAATTAGAATAGCAATCCAGGGCATCGTCGGGTCATTTGCTGGTCTGATGAGACTCATCCAGACGCCGTCGTCAAACCTTTGCATAAACTGATCCCAGCCTCCTATCTCATTGACGCAAAAAACCGATAGGAATATTGATCCGACGATCAGTACAACGGTATGTATAATATCTGCATATATTGCTGAAGATAAGCCACCTACTATAGTATAAAAACCTGCAATAGCAGCCATGATCCATATTACCCAAATGGTATCAACCTCCGGGAAGATAATCTTCAGAATCAGGGCACCGGTGTACAAGGCAGCTGCAGCATCCAAAAAAACGTTTCCAATTATAGTGATGAAGGAGAAATAAACGCTTGAACGCCTGTCATAGCGGCGCTCAAGATAGCCTGGTATCGTATAAATCCCGGTTTTAATGTAAAATGGAAGAAAGAAAAGTGCGACGAAAATGATCACGAAGACGGCACCAATGTTGTAATTGAAAACGGCGATGCCGCTTATAAATCCTTCACCCGAATGACCTATGAGGGTGGAACTTGAGACACTTGCGGCAAAAAGTGAAATTCCGACAACGAACCAACCCTGACTTTTCCCAGCAAGAAAATAGCCTGCTGCATCCTTATTTTTGCTTTTTTTCAGGGCATAGGTGACAGTAAAAGCAAGAAATGCAATAATACTGACTACATCAATCCACGATAAACTCTTCATATAATAACCTGAATTAGTGTTGATTATAAATTAGCGACCGGCAAGCTCAGCTTGTGAGACAAAAGTGGACTCTTTGATGGCTCTTCTTTTTGTCGTATTCTCCTTAATGAATTCCAATAGTTCTTCGATATTTGAAGTTGCAACACAGCACCACTGGTCGGAAGCACCATAGTAAACATAGAGTACGCCATTAACCAGAACATTCCCGGTAGGAAAAACCACGCCCCATTTGTACAACCCATTCTTCTCAAAATTGGTTTCTGGTTCCATAATGAAATCTTTCGTCCTGTAAAGTATTTTGGTCGGATCATTTAAGTCCAGGATGCAGGCACCAATCCGATAGGTGAATTTTTCATCTACCCCATGATAAAGCATCAACCAGCCTTCATCAGTCCGGATCGGAGGTGTATTTCCACCAACCTTCACTTCCCACCACTCTTCACCTTTGAGAAGAAGGGTGCTAGGCACATTCCAGGACATTAAGTCATCTGAAGATTTTATCCATACAGACGGAAATTCAGTTCCATAATCCTCTCCTACATAATCTTTTGGACGATGGAGCATGTAATATTTCCCATTGATCATTTCAGGAAATAGTATAACATCGCGGTCATCGGTATTGGGTTCTGTTAAACGTCCAACTTTCTTGAAACTAATCAGGTCTTTGGAAATAGCCAATGCGGAATTGCCAATATTCTCACGGAGACATTTAGGGGCAAAACTATCGTGTACGGGTGAGCATACTTTGTCATAATCATATTTCCAATACTGCCCCGGTGGATAGGGGCGAAACGCATAAGTCATATAATATTCGCAACCAAATTTAACCAACCTTGGATCTTCCACCGATCCACCGTCAAAACTTCCGATTCCGGGTGAAAGCACTGGCTTATCCATGTATCTTCTGAAATTATATCCATCATTACTAACGGCTAACCCGATGTGAATATAGTGATCTTCATCATTTCCTGCTGCCCTGTACAACAGATAGAATACACCATCTTCATACCAGGCGGCTGGATTACAAACGACCAGACTCTCCCATTGATTATTCGGATTCGGTGAAAGAATGGGATTACCTAAGAACTTTTTTAACTTCATTCTAGCTTAACTTTTGGAAATTTTTATAGCATTTTTTCTCATGAGCAAAACTATTTAAAATGAATTGATCCGATTAGTATTATTTTGCGATATCTTAATGAAATAGTGTAATATAAATATTCGGAACTTCCTGGCAGAATACAGCCATTTCAATCACTTTAAGCTCAAAAAATATTACATTTGTAGAGGAAATAAATGGATTGTTACTGATACTATTTTGAATTAACTCGAAGAATCATGAAAAATTCCATTCGTGAGATTACCCCGTTGACTGAAAAAGATTTCTTTGTTGTGCTGTACCATCCAGATGCTAAATTTGATTATCCAACTCACTATCACCCTGAATATGAGATAAATTATGTCGAACACGCGGCAGGAACACGTATCGTAGGTGAGAGTCTCAGCTATTATGATGATGTTGATTTGGTGATGGTAGGACCGGACATATACCACTCATGGCAAAGTGAAACCGGTGGTGCAGCACTCGTTGTCACCATTCAGTTTCAAAAAGATCTTCTGCCGGTGAGTTTCCAAAACAAAAACCTGTTCATTCCGATACGTGAAATGCTCGAACGCTCACACCGTGGCATTGAGTTTAGCAAAGAGACTATTGCACTGGTAGCTCCAAGGATAAAATCGCTTATACATGCCAATGGGTTTGTTTCATTCATGGAGTTTTTGAATATACTTCATGAAATGTCCATTTCAACAGATCAGAAAATACTATGCAGCCAGACATTCAGTCCTGAATTGGATATGTACAAAAGTCGGCGTATCCGGATGGCATGTAACTATATCAACAAAAATTTCCAAAACAAAATCATGATCAGTGACTTGGCTGATCTGATAGGGATGACCAGTTCATCTTTCTGCCACTTTTTCAAGAAAAGAACCAGCAAATCATTCGTGGATTACCTGAACGAAGTGCGAATTGGTCATGCATCTGTACAGTTGATTGAAACTACCAAAACAATTTCAGAGGTTTGTTACAATTGTGGATTCAACAATGTCTCCAATTTCAACAGGATTTTCAGAACGAAAAAGAGACTGACTCCCAGTGAATTCAGAAAATTCAACCAGCAGCAAATCATGAAGTTCTAGTGTAAAAGAACTGTTCAATCAACTCTGTTTTATAACTGAATAAATGGTATTAAATTTTCTTTGGGAAATAGGCTTGCCGTTTTAGCCAGCCATAGTCAATAGTATTATTGTATATAATTGAATACCAATTCTTTGATGGCCATGTTTTTCCAACCTTCCTTTTCAGGAATAATGATCATATTTTGTTCTCCGGACTTGGAAATTGCAATAACCCCACATTTTTTGGTTTGGTAATTGGCGCCTTTCCACCCGCCGGTATTTCCAGAAACAAATTTGACATACTCAGAATTCACCGATATTTTTGCAGTCGATTTTGCAGCAATTGAATCGCAGCAGTATTTGACAGTCACCTCATATTTACCGGGTTTATTTACAATAAACTGGCAACTAAGATAATCATCAGCGTTAGTCCAATTCGAAACATGGGCAATTTTTTCATACCCATCGAACAGCATTTTGGGTGAAGGACCATTGATTTTTAGCGACCATGCAGAAATTACAATTTTATTGCTTTCGTATTGATGAGGCCTTTTGTCGGTTTTGGGTTCGCCTTTTAAAGTCACGGCCACAACACTTACATCGGCATCCGGCTTAACTGACATTAATTCAACCTGCAAAATATTTTTCAATTTCTTGAATTTCAGGTTCTCACTGGTTGCAAGGTATTTCACACTTTCAATCTCATTTTCAATTCCCTGAATTTCAATAACTGATATTTTCTGATCGAACAGATGCAGATACAAAGTTTGACCTTTGCCAGTACAAACTCCCCATTCGAATTTGCGTGGCCAGAACGGGCTAGCTGAGGTTCCGTAAATTGACGCGCCATTTTTTTCGAGCCATTCGCCCATTTGTAACAAACGTTCCTGCATGATTGGCGGAATATGACCATCAGCGGTTGGTCCAATGTCTAACAGTAAGTTGCCGCCACTGGAGCAAACAGTCGAAAGTAAAGTAAGCAATTCTTTTTTTGTATTGTAATCCCAGGCATCTTCGTTTCTGTTGTATCCGTAGCTTTTACCAATTCCCCGGTCTTCCTGCCATGGATGTTCTGGCGGATATTCGCCGCCACCATATTCGCTCGAATAGTAATCGCCATATTTGCTGCGGGTCAAGCCCCAGCGGTCATTTACCACTACTTCGTCTTTTACGGGCGATTCGGTATATAACCAGTTGGCGACCTCTTCTGAATGCCATGTTTTATAAGATTGTTCCCATTCGCCATCCAGAAAAATGACCGGTGGTTTGTATTTGGTCACTACCTCCTTAAATTTCGGATGAAAATACTCCAGCGCATATTTCTCGACCTGACCACTTTTGTATAAAGGATGTTTCCATTCGTAAATTGAATAATAAATCCCCATTTTCAGGCCTTTGGCATTACCAGCGTTGTTTAGTTCTCCAATAACATCCTTTTTGGGACCGCTCTCGAAAGCGTTCCAGTGGTCGCCGAACTCGGAATTTGAATATTTGGTTGGGTACATGGCAAAACCATCGTGATAATTGGCGCAGGTAACCACATATTTAGCTCCCGATTTCTTGATCAGACTGGTCCATTCCTCAGCATTGAAAGCTTCGCCTGTAAATAAGGGGACAAATTGTCCATAGGTAAAATCTTTGCCCCACACTTTATCGTGGTACTTTTGGGATTTATCACCCTCTTTGCGCGAATTCGAGCCGTACCATTCGGCATACTGGCCTTTTGGCGCCCAGCCCGGAACGGAATAAACGCCCCAGACAATAAATACCCCAAACTTGGCCTCGTTGAACCATGTCGGCATTTTACGCTTATAGATTTGATCGAAAGTTGGAGTTTCCTTTTGTGCGAAAACAATAGATCCGACAAAAAGAGTTAAAATAAGCAGGATAGTTAATCGTTTCATTTTGTTTATCTTATATAAAGGAAATAATGAAAGTCTGATTTCTTGCAGATCTGACTTTGCAAAATTAGTTTATTGCCTGTTCTTTCAAAATTCATTGTATGCTTGAAGGAGTCGCTAATGTCACTGTTGAAAGTGATCATATATAGCTCTTTGCCAACTAGTCATACTTCATTAACAATTAAATGCTCTGTTTCCAGCATTGCCCTGATTTCTTGTCAATTGACTGGCTTCATTTATTTAGTCCATTTCACCCAGTTAGGATTTGGTTTGGAAGAAAGCTTTAAGTCTAAATTCGCACCTTTGCTAATTTGGTCTTGAGTGATACTTAGATTTTTGAGCGGTTTGCCATTCAAAGTTGCAGATTCGATATAGCAGTTTTCCGGAGGTTCAGGCCCTGATGTTATGACAAAATCCTTTGATTTGTAACAATCTGATTGCAAATGAATTATAATTCGACTAAACATCGGTGCAGTAAGTTGGTAACCCGGATTCACCTCACAACCGCCTTTCATCTGGAACAAGCCCAAAGATAGAAGTGCACCAAGCGCACCCATTTGTCCCTGATCTTCATCATTGGTACCATAAGCCGAACTAGAAGTAGTGGTGGCACTGTAATTTGCCTTATAAACCTCCCTTACCCAATATTGACTTTTCGCAGGATCCCCAAGCATATTAAAAAGGTGAGCATGGTAGAAGCCGGTATTATTCTCGTATTGCAACCAACCATATCTGAAATTTTGCTTTGAAGCTTTCTCGAACTGCTCATTCAGACGTTGAATTGTTTTTTCACGGCCATCCATTAGTTTCATTATTCCATTAAGGTCGTATTGAGCAGGAAACCACGTCATAACTGCCGAAAATGTTTCCAAAAATCCATTACTGTTGTAAACCATCGGGGTAAATGGTTTAGCCCAGGTGCCATCCGAATCACGTGGTTGAATCCATCCACTTTCTGGATTGTACAGGTTTTTCCATCCTGAAGAGCGACGATTGTAAAAATCAGCATCATTATTTTTACCTAGTTTTTGGGCTGACTGACTTACCACCCAATCGCACCAACCATTTTCCAATGTGCGTGATACCGACCATTTGCGTTCGCCCAAATCAGCAGGCATCCAACCTCCATATCTTGTATATATATCCACATCACCCATCCAACGGTTCGTTCCGGTTCGCATAGTTGAATTCATAGCTTCAAAAGCATGTTCGGCATTCACACCGGGCAAGTTCATCTGAATAGCTCGTCCAAATAATGGTGCTGCCTGTTGACCCGACATAATAAAGTCAACTCGTCCGACACTGGCACCCATAGGTAAAATGCCGGTATCATCGTAAAATCGCAACCATGAATTGCAGAAATCACGCAATACATCAGGGTAAGCAAGCCCCCAAAGGGAATTAAGATTCTGTTGTGACCACCAAAAGGCATCCGAAACGTGCATTTCAAAAAGTGGTTGACCTTTATCGTTAAGCGGAACTGATTTTATTTCGGCATACATATCTTTGTCGTAAATTGGAAACAGACCATTCACATCGTTGTTTATCTCGCTGAATTTACCGTTCCGATAAACGGGATATTTCCCGTCCACATCACTGAATACTCCTCTTCCCAACAGGGAATGCCAAAGATCTGTATAGAACTTCACTTTTCTGTCGTGTGTTCCTTCAACTTCTATGCGGCTCAAAAGCGTGTTCCATTCATCTCTGGCGGATTGGCGTACTGCCTCAAATTCCCAATTAGGAGCTTCTGTATTCAGATTGAGTAATGCTTGTTTCACAGAACAGTAAGAAATTGCGACTTTCAATTGCAAATTTGTGCCGGTATTAACTTTGCCAAAGTTCAGAACAAGACCGCTATTTTCACCTTTTATACCATTGATATTTCGTTGCATTTCCTGTGTTCGCCAGCCATCGAGCGACTTAAAGGGCCGGTCTGTCGCTATCACAAAAAACACCTCAGTTGGAACAACCAAGCGGGAATCGGTCGAGAGGCGGGAATCAGCAATAAGCAAGCTACCTTGAATAGTATCCATTCCAACACGTTTCACATCACAATTAAACATCCTGGCTTCATTCCAAATGCCAGTAAAAGGGATCAATATTGCAGCATCATCATCGCGTTTGAATGTATAACGATGAAAACCTACCCGCTTAGTTGCGGTAAGTTCTACGTCAATGTCATAACGATCCAGATGAACCTTCTGATACCCTGGCGTAACCGTCTGATTGGCAGAAATAAAAGGAGATTTCCACCGCTCCGGACCTGGAGTTGGATTCATTTTGCCGGATATGGGCATTACAACCAAACCGCCCATTTGAAACTCATGAATATG
>Ga0114951_10006006_pt1 | contig 10937 bp, 11 predicted proteins | sample AM7aDNAmetaG_FD_88677 | JGI IMG/M metagenome (GOLD analysis project Ga0114951, IMG submission 88677) | Freshwater microbial communities from Finland to study Microbial Dark Matter (Phase II) - AM7a DNA metaG | ecosystem: Environmental > Aquatic > Freshwater > Lake | place: Finland: Lake Alinen... | reverse complement strand
GCATGGTTGGCTACCGGTAAAAGTAGAAACACAATTACCAACACAACCAGTACAGCTATTCCACAACTGGGTCAAAAACAAAACAACCAAAGTTGCACAGAAACGCAGCAGTTAACAAGCAGATTCTTCTTAGAAAAAATCGCCTGCCTATGCCATAGCATCAAACAACCGCTAGAACAAAAACAACTAAACACACGCTGACCAGCATTAAAATTCTGGAACATCGTCAAAGTTGTCGGCAGCAACATTGTTTTTTGAGTCTGTTCTAAGGAACTCTTCAGTACCCACAGTTACCAGCCGAACCTCTTGTCCCTTGCGCCATTTGCCGATGGCAGTTCTAAAAACCGTCGCGTATGTGCAGCCCTTCTTTATGTTTACGATAAGGTCGGTTCTGGAGAGGATGATGTTTTCGCAGACTACACATCCGAAGTCGGAGTGGACTTCTACTGAGTCTATGTGTTTCTGGTCTGGGCTAGTTTTTACACCTGAAACTAGGTAATCCGCCCATTTATCCATCATATCGCCTTCCGCTGAGTTAATTAGAAGTATTATTTAACCTTGTTGTAAAGACACATGGCGGTTCGCTATAGTGTTCTTTTTGACTATACCCCACTCAAACGACTACCCGCTCTTCTTTATCAGTAGATCAAATTTTTTGCTGAGTAAGGCTGTTTGAGGTTTGTTTTTGGTCTTTATGTGGGCGGGGTGGTTTTAAGGGTGACACAAGACTGCAAAAGAACCAAGCTCTGTTGCGTTGTTGCAATGGTTTTCTTTGCCTGTTTCAATGTGAGATATTCATTTTTCTTCACATGCTCTGCATGGGTCCATGTTGAAAGCGCCACGGTGTGATTGTGAATGCATGTATCGCCTGGTTTTTTTCTGTACAAGAATCAATGAACAGCACAACCGACCAGCTTCTTACGCAGCAAACACGTAACAGACACATCGCCAATAACCAAAACAAATTTTTTTTAATGCTAACTTGTGGTGTGCTGCTACAGTCACTTAATTTTAAGTGCCTTGAAAACTAAGCAAGTATGCGCAAACTCGGGTTCACGCAGCTCCAATTTTAATGAATTCCCGCCTAGAAATTGGCAAAAAACAGCTCCTCTAAAAAAGTGTCTCAAAAGCTCTTTTAAGCGTATATGATTGGCTAGCGGTTGTTACAAAAACTAAAAAGGGATGAACTGGTAAAAACCAGCATTAATTCGGTTTTAACCGGGACAGTGAGTCTAAAGTTTTAGCCAGAGTAGAATGCCCATAATCAAACCGTAGATTGCTAATGCTTCAGCCAACGCCACGATCAAGAAGCTTCGGAAGAATGTTTCTGGTTTTTCAGCTAATGCACTGATTGCTGCGCTACCGGCTGCAGAAATTGCAAGACCCGCACCTAATCCGGGTAAACCAATAGCTAGTGCTGCACTGATTGCGATGCCGACTCTGTCGAATTGTCCTGTTGATGTTGCAGTTTGGGTTTGAACTGTGTCGATTGTTAACGCGGCTGCTACTCCCATGAGGGGAAGAAGCACGAGGGTAAGTATTACGAGCATTAATAGTTTAGTTTTCAAGCTGCGTCACTCCATTAACATTGCACATAACAAGCTTAGCTATTAACTTTTTTCTATTAATTTCTTTTCGCTTCATCAGAGAGAGGGCTCAACAGCTCTTCACTCATCTTATTGGCTTTTTCTTTGAGCGCATCGATTTCGCCGCGGAGTCGGGCGATTTCAGCTTCTGCCGCCCGCTCGATTTTTAAATTGAATTTGTCGAAATCTTCGTCTAACTTGCTTTTGTCCGTCAAATTGATTCAACTACCAACTGCTTATTTTACAACCAACACTGGACAATGGGAATATTCAATGACTCGTTCGGCAACACTACCGATGAGTATTCGTTCTGAGCCTCTTCGCCCGTAAGTGCCCATCACGATTAAATCCATTTCTAAGCCGTTGGATAAGTGCACAATTTGTTCAAAGGGACGTCCCTTCGCAACCAAAGAGGTGGCTTTAACGCCTTCTTTCTCAGCTAAATCTAAAATGTAGTTGACGTATCGTTGACCGTCGGCTTTGAGTTCCCGCTCGATGTCTTCGCGTTCAGTTACTTTGGAGAATCGGTCGATAACAACTTCGTCCAACACGTAAACAACCATGATTTGGGCATCGTGTGTTTTAGCGATGCTTATAGCATACTCCGCCGCATGGATGCTGTAGTCTGAACCGTCGGTGGGAACCAAGATTTTTTTTATGGTTTGAGAACTGAACTTCATTTATTTACGCTCCTTAATTACACGTTTAATTATTTTAGTTCGAACGAATTCTTCTCGGTCTTTCTCTTCAAGGACCTGTTCAATCCATTTGGCTGTTTTTCGGTACCTTGGGATTAGGACGTAGTTTAAGGCGTTGACTCGGCGTTGTGTTCTGCGTACGTCGTTGGCAATCTGGAATGTTGTGCCTTCTGCTCGGGCTAAATCAGCGATTAACTCTAGTACATTGTAGAATTGCTTGAATGATTTGTCTAATTCGACGCTGGTGTTGGCGAAGCCGTAGTCTGGTTTCACATCGGACTCGCCTTGAAACTCGACAGATGGCACAGCTACACCCATGATGCTTTTGTAATCGAAGAGATAGTTGGCTTCAGCACTTGAGCCCAAAGCAACGCTGGCAACGGTTTCTGAACCCTTAGCCATGTTAGCTTCCCTTAGACTCTGGTAAGCTTTCGCGAGAGCCGCCAACAATTCCTCGCGGGTTCGCTCAGCTTCGTAGATGCTGTTTCTTAACTCACGAAGCAAAATGTCCCGTTTACGTTCAAGCACCTCACGACCTGACTCTGCAAGACTAAGAGTCTTCTTTGTCTGAATCAGGTTGATTCGTGTAGGGCTAACGTTTTCAGATGACAATTGCTTTACTTTACCTCGCTAGCGAATTTTGGATAGTACTTCTTGATGTATTCGGGTTTGATGCTTGTTAATTCTTCGTCTGGCAACAGTGAAAGCGCATCCCAAGCGATGGAAAGTGTCTGTTCGATTGTGCGGTTCTCGTTTTTGCCTTGGTTGATGAGGGTTTTCTCGAATGCTTCGCCGAAACGCAGGTATTCTTTGTCTCGTTGACCTAAACCTTCTTCGCCGATGATGGTTACCAGTGACTTCACTGAGTTGTACTGGGCATATGCTGAGTAGAGTTGGCTTGCAACGTTAGCATGGTCTTCTCTTGTGCTGTCTTTGCCGATGCCATCTTTCATCAGTCGAGATAGACTCGTGGATATGTAGATTGGAGGATAGATACTCTGTTTCTCAAGTGAACGTGACAGAACGATTTGTCCTTCAGTGATGTAACCGGTTAAGTCGGGGATTGGGTGGGTGATGTCGTCGTTTGGCATGGTTAAAATGGGCATCTGGGTAATGGAACCTTTTTTGCCGTGGATTCTGCCAGCCCGCTCGTATAGGCTTGCTAAGTCGCTGTACATGTAGCCTGGGTAACCTTTTCTGCTGGGCACTTCTTCCATTGAAGCACTGACTTCTCTTAGAGCTTCACAGTAGTTAGTCATGTCGGTCATGACTACGAGCACATGTCGGTCTTGGTCAAACGCTAAGAATTCTGCCAACGTTAAACCTGTTCGGGGAGTAATGATACGTTCAACTGGAGGGTCATCTGCTAAGTTAAGGAACATCGCGACGTTTTTGATGGCGCCTGTTTCTTCGAAGCTTTTTTGGAAGAAAGCTGCATCGTCATGTTCTAAACCCATGGCTATGAAAACTATGTTGAAGTCTTCGCCTCCACCGCGAATCTGAGCTTGCCTCACAATTTGGGCTGCAAGTTCGTTGTGTGCGAGACCTGGACCGCTGAAAACGGGCAGTTTCTGTCCGCGGACTAGACTGCATAAGCCGTCTATGGCGGATATTCCTGTTTGGATGAATTCTTTTGGGTATTCTCGTGCAACTGGGTTTAATGGGTATCCGTTGACGTCGCGTTTTTCTTCAGTGAAGAATCGTGGGTGTCCATCTATGGGTTCGCCGAAGCTGTTCATGACGCGTCCGAGCATTTCTGTTGACACTGGAACTTCAAGGGAATGGCCGAGGAATCTGGTGCGTGTGTCTGAGGGCGATAAGCCTGTGGTGCCTTCAAAGACTTGGACGATTACTGCTTTCTGGGTAACTTGAATGACTTTGCCAAGGCGTGTCTCGCCATGTTGGGTTTTAACAGAGACGAGTTCATCGTAGCCTACGCCCTGAACGTTTTCCACTACTATGATTGGTCCTGAAATTGAAGCTACGCCTTTGTATTCTAATCCTGAACCGGTTTTTGTTGCCATACAAGTTACCTCAATGTTGCCTCTAACATTCCGAAGCTTTCATACATTCGTTTTTCTAAATCGTCCAATAAATCGACTTTATCGTTTGGAATCGCGGTTTTCATGCGCATGATTTCTTCAGTGATTGGAAGTTCTGTAACTTTGAAGATTGGCGCGCCCTTGCTTACCACGTTGTCTGCTAAGCGGTGGTAATCCACGATTATCTTGAGCATCTTGAACTGTTTCTGTGGGGAACTGTAAGTGTCGATGGCGTCAAGTGCATTCTGCTGGAGGAAGGCGATTCGGATGATTCTGGCGGTTTCCAAGACTAAGCGTTGTTTGTCAGGTAAGGCTTCGGGACCCACGAGTTTAACGATGTTTTTAAGGTCATCTTCAGTCTGCAATATACGCATGGCTTCTTCGCGGTAGCTGTTCCAGTTTTTATCGACGTTTTTATGCCACCATTCCGCGAGGTCTTGGATGTAGCCGCTGTAACTTGCCATCCAGTTGATGGATGGATAGTGTCTTGCCGCGGCAAGTTCAGCGTCAAGAGCCCAGAAGACTCGGGTGAAACGTTTCGTGTGTTGGGTTACTGGTTCTGAGAAGTCTCCGCCTGGAGGAGAAACTGCTCCGATGGCGCATATGGAACCTATGCGTTTGTCTGAACCCAAAGTTTCAACGACGCCGGTTCGCTCGTAGAATTCGGCGAGGCGCGATGGCAAATAGCTTGGGAAGCCTTCTTCAGCGGGCATTTCTTCGAGTCGTCCTGAAACTTCTCGGAGTGCTTCTGCCCATCTGCTTGTTGAATCAGCCATCAACGCGACGGCGTAGCCCATATCTCGGAAGTACTCTGCAAGGGTAATGCCGGTGTAGATGCTGGCTTCTCGGGCAGAGACTGGCATGTTGCTTGTGTTAGCGACAAGAACTGTTCGCTCCATGAGAGGGTGCCCAGTGGTTGGATCCATCAACTGTGGGAAGCTGTCGAGTACATCGACCATTTCGTTGCCGCGTTCTCCGCAGCCCACGTAGATGATGATGTTGGCATCTGACCATTTTGCCAGTTGCTGTTGAGTAACGGTTTTTCCTGAGCCGAATGGACCTGGGATAGATGCGCTTCCTCCTTTTGCAACTGGGAAGAAGGTGTCTATGACGCGTTGCCCAGTGATTAACGGAGAAGTTGCAAACAATCTTTTTGTGTGTGGACGCGGTTCCCTGACTGGCCACCTTTGAAGCATGGGCAAGTCAACTTTGGCGCCGTTTACTTCTAGGGTGGCGATTGTCTCGATGATTGTGTAGTCACCTTTTGGCACGATTTTTAGCAGTTTGCCTTGAACGTTTACTGGAACGAGTACACGGTGTTCAAAGAGGGCGGTTTCTTGCACTGTTCCCAAGATGTCTCCGCCTACGAGTTTAGCTCCAACCTTAGCTGTTGGGACAAAAGTCCATTTTTTAGTTCTGGAAAGAGATGTCACTCCAGCGGCGTGCTTGATGAAGGCGCCCGTGAGGATTTTTAGTTCTTCAAGGGGTCGTTGGATTCCGTCGAAGACGTTGCCCACGATGCCTGGAGCTAGCTCCACCGACAGGGGACTTCCTGTGCCCAAGACGGGTTCGTCGAGTTTAAGTCCACTGGTGTTTTGGTAAACTTGAATAGTTGCTTGTTCACCGTCTAAACGGATGATTTCGCCGATTAAACGGTCGTTTCCTACTTCGACCATTTCATGCATGACTGCTTGAGCCATACCGCTGGCTTCAACGACTGGTCCTGCAACTCGAATTACTCTTCCTTTAACGGGCATTTCTAATCCTCTCCAAACAAGGTTTTTGATAGTTCAACACGTAGAACTGGTTTAAGTTCCGCTAACCGATTATCCAAGGTGACATCGCATATTACTTTGCCGTCTTCAGTTTGAATAATGCAGCCCCCAAGGTAATTTTCGGTTTTATCTGATAGTCTCAATTCACAATGCAACTTCTTAGATAAACGTTTCAGAACATCGGGCGTTAACCATTCTTTATCTTTGGAGTTTACCTGCACTACCAAATCTTTCTGCCCGATTCTTTCTGCGGCGGTCTGAATAGTCTTTAGGAGGTATTCGTGGTACTCTTCAGTTTCCACGTAATTCTTAAGTTTAACCAGAGCCTTCTCGAAAGCAACATCCACTAAATCTTCTTTTGTCTGAAGCAAACGGTTCCTCATTTCCACTTCAGTCACGGAAGCAATCTTTCGTTTTTCAGCTTCAGCTTTCGCTTTCGCCTGAGTTATCGTTGCCCTGTAGTTTAGGTCTGCTTGCTCCTTAGCTGCCTTCAACGCTGCCTTCGCTTCATTTTCCGCAGCTAAAATTATGGCTTCTGCATCTTTCTGGACGTCGCCAACTACATCTTTCGCAATCGCTGAAATACCGTTTTTAACAGACATATCGATTCACCGTTAAATTTTGATGCCTAATATTTTACTTATCATATCCGACAACTGCATTTTGTTTGCAGCGCCCTTACTTCCAGGAACCTCCACTATTAATGGTGTTACGCGTTCCTGGCGCACTTTGTCCACGGCTTCCCGTATCGAGGGGTCAGCGGATAATGCTTCGCTGATTATTATCACGCCCACATCGCTGCGTGTTAATGCTTTGTTCAGGGCTTGTTTTGCTTCATCGACTGTGAAAGCTTCCACGCCTTCGATACCCACGAGCTTGAAGCCCGTTATCATGTCACTATCCCCTATTACGTAGCCAATCATGCCATCGCCAAATATAACTTTAAATGTTCGGTGGTAAATCAAACATTCTGTTAAAAATGTTGCGACCAGAAAGAATGACCTCTACATCGATAATCTGCGTTAGAAAAGACGTAGAGCCAATTTTGGAAGCATTGAGTAGTTTCGGTGAATTCCATATTGAACAGACGGCTCAAGATAACGCAGGTTTAACTGAGTATACTCAGAGTATCCAGAAGATAGAAGGGTCCCTCGCCGACGTCAACGTGTTGATTGGTCAACTTGTTCAAGAAAAATCAAGTCTCCTGGGCATTTTCAAATTAACTCTACCCAATAAAGTTCAGGTTACGGCGGAGAATTGGCAAGCTCTGTTGGAATCCACCAGCCAAAAAATTGTTGAACTGAAAAAAGAAACAGACAGCCTCAACGAAGCGGTTTCTTGCTTGCAAGAAAAAACTGAGCAACTCAATTACACCAAAGACATGTTGGGCAGGCTCAGCATCATGGGCGTTGACCTTGCCGCTATGGAAGATTTAAAGCTGATTTACGTTGCAACAGCAAGCGTTCCCTCAAAAAACTTCAACGGATTAGAAACAGCACTCGCTGGACTGCCTATTTTCATTAATCGCTGCTCCTTAACAAAAGAAGTAAGCTTTGTTTGTTTAGCTATACCAACTAAACATCAGGCAGACGTGGAGAAAATCCTAAGAACATATCATGCTGAAGTCTTCCACATTCCAAAAGAGTTGCCTCATGATTTAGGTGAAGCAACAAAAGAAGTTAACAAGCAACTGAAAGAAAACTCAGAGAAAGAAAAAGCTCTTTGCAATTCGCTTAAAAAGTTAGGTGAAGAAAACAAGGATAATCTTGCCTCTTTGAAGGAAACTTCAGAGAACATCCTGACTCTTCTGCAGGCAGAAAAGAAAATTATCCAGTCAGGAAGACTCGCAACCGTTAAAGGCTTCGTGCCCACCAACAAATTCAATGCGCTCAACGATAAAATGAATGGAATGATGGATGGAAAAGTTCTTGTTCTCCCAAACGAGCCCGTGGAATCAGAAAAAGAACCTCCTACAAGAATTACCAACAACCGGTTCGTTAAGCCTTTTGAAGAATTAACCAAACTTTACGGTTTACCTAAATACAGCGAAATCGACCCGACACCGCTTATTGCAATAACGTTCCCGATTCTTTTCGGGTTAATGTTCGGCGACCTTGGACACGGATTAGTTCTGCTGCTCGGCGGATTAATCGTTGGGAAACTAATCAAGGGAAACCAAGCTATGAAGAACGTCTGCTACATTATGGCTGCCTGCGGAATCGGCGCTATGGGAGCTGGATTGTTGTTCGGCGAATTCTTCGGGCAAAAGATTTTCCCGCCCTTATGGTTTAGTCCATTCGACAACGTATTCTCATTCTTGATTTTCACACTTATCGTTGGGATAGTGCAGATAATCAGCGGAATAGTTCTTGAAATGGTTAACTTCGCAATGAAACACAACCTGGCAGATGCACTCTTGACGGCGCTGCCGAAAATAGGCTTCTTCGTTGGAGGAGTCTACTTGATTTACTCATGCCAGCTAAACTTTGGCGCTTGGTTCGCAGGTCCAATCTTAGCTCCAGTCATTCCCTTCATCATCTTGATTATTGGCAAACCAGCCTACTTAGCCATTACAAAAAAGAAACACGCGTCAGGCGAACATGCTGAAATGGACACGGTTTCAGGCAGGCTATTCGAAGGCGGAGACCTCGTCACACGTTTACTCAGTAACACCATTTCCTACTCGAGAATTCTCGCGTTGCTAATGGCGCACTGGGCTCTTTTGCTGGTAACGTACACCATCGCTGGCTTAGTTAACCCCGCTGGTTCAACGTCGATACTGGGCTTTGCTCTTGCAGGTGTAGTCATCATCTTTGGCAACATATTCGTGTTGGCGCTGGAAGGATTAATCGTGTTCATACACACGTTAAGACTGCACTTCTACGAGTGGTTCAGCAAATTCTACGGAGGCACAGGAACCGAGTTTAACCCATTCAAACAAAAGTTCAGCCACACCGACGTAGTGCTTGAACGAAAAGAGAAGCCGCAAACAGCAGTCTAAAAAAAAGAAAAAATTAAATTAAAAGCTGGCTGCGAATTTCATCAGGCTTCACTGACGCATCTACGCATAAACCCAAAACAGTGAGGTTGTAGACTTCAGCTTCTTTCATTGTCATGAAGGCTAGTGGTGAACCAATGTTGAAAGCTTCACTAATCGCTCTGGACTTAGCATGCAAAACCACAGCTTTTTTAAATGCTTTTTCAGCGTTTGCTATGGTTTCCTCTGGAGTTTGCGCTTTAGCAAAGTACTTGGCGTAGTAACTGTCGAGGACAATTTTGAGTGCGGCGTCGAAATCAACTGCAGACACTAAAGCCTCGACTGTTGATTTGCTGAGGTTGAAATAGTTTTGTGGAACCACAAGCCGAAGCCAATTGGGTTCATAATTTAGTGCTTTTCCCCTCAGCAGGGTTACCAATGCGAAACCATCGTTTTCTGTGCCTGCATAAAAGTCTGCGTACGGCTGCTCTTTTTTGGCTAAGCCTTCGTAGGCAGCGTAGAGTTTTTCGTAGAACAGCTTATCTAGATATACATCGAAAGATGCTGTTGAAGCGGTTTCCTCATAGTTTTTCAGACCCGTGTTCAATGGCGAAAAGTAATCTGTTCCCTTAAAAGCATGGATCATCTGGGTTGGAGCTGAAGTTTTAACTGCTTCTTCCATAACAATGCGTCTTTTAAAGTAATCTTCAACAGAGAAGTAAATTTTGGCTGTTTTTTGTTCAGGAGTCAATTTGGCGCTGGTTGCTTTAATAAGCGCTTTTATGTGCTCTATTTCGAAGCGCAAAAGATTCAAACTTAAGTATTTTCCTGCTTTTTTAGGCGAGTACTTAATTATTTTTCTGTAAGTTTCTATGAGGTTTTCGTTGAAAGCTCGTTCAAGTTTGCGGGTTGTAAGCGGTGGAGAAATTTTAGAGATTTGCTCCTGATAGCTTGTGTCTCGAAGTTGAGCGGCAAATTCAGCGAGGTTTTTGTTTTCTGCAAGCGCTTTAAGTTTGGATTCACTTAATAGTTTGCTTCTTTCTGCGCCGATTTTAGCTAGAACCGAAGCGTATCGTGTTGTCTGAGTCAAGGTTAAGTATCCTCAAGTACAGCGTTCACAACCGCTGAAACCGCTTTATCCATGCGTTTTTCAGCTTTTGCTGTCAGTTTTTCAGCGGCTTCCTGATTTGACTTCAGGCGTTCATCTCGTTCCTGATTAGCTTCCTCTACAGCCTTCGCATAGAGCCTCTGGGATTCTGTTTCAGCGTAGGTTCTGCTGTTTTCAACTAGTTTTTCAGCATCCTGCTTTGCGAGAGCAGCCATTTTTTTTGCTCTATCTTGAGCGTCATTTTGGATTTGCTCTGCTTGGGCTTCGATCTTTTTTAGTTCATCCCATACTTTTTCCATTTTTCCACAGGCGTTATAGGTTTAAAGGTCGTTAAAGTTTCTTGCGGTTTCGAAAGTTTCTTGTGCAACATCGCAGTATGCTCAAGTATTAAACCCTTGTTCAGTGGGCATAGCGGTTTTGCGGGTGAATTGGGAAAAGGCATTTAAAAAGGGTTAGAGAAGGTATCTGGAAGTTGGCGAATAATTAATGGTGAAGAAGGAAGACGAAGTCAAAAAACTCAAGCTTGGAAAATCAAAGCTTGACCTAAGCTTTGACTATCGTTCCTCACGGTTCTTCTCGCTTCTCTTCTTAGGAATCTACGCCATAGCCATAACAATCTTCTGCGTGGAATACAGCGTTATTCCTGGACCGGAATTCCTGGTTTTAGGTATCCTGTTTTATACGTCTTACAATCAGCGGACTTGGCGCGCACTAAAAGATTGGCTCCCATTCATCACCGTGTTCCTCTCCT
>Ga0114951_10006005_pt1 | contig 10938 bp, 8 predicted proteins | sample AM7aDNAmetaG_FD_88677 | JGI IMG/M metagenome (GOLD analysis project Ga0114951, IMG submission 88677) | Freshwater microbial communities from Finland to study Microbial Dark Matter (Phase II) - AM7a DNA metaG | ecosystem: Environmental > Aquatic > Freshwater > Lake | place: Finland: Lake Alinen... | reverse complement strand
CCATTAATTTGGGAACTGGAGTCACCTACAATCGGCTCGTTGATGGGCAAGATTACATCGTGAAAATGCCTGCTGTAAAAAAGGTCGGCACGACGACCATTGAGGGTGGCCGAAACATAGTCATAATCGGTGGCCATGTCACGTTGCCAGTTCTGCTGAAGGCGTCTGGTCAGCCCGACGTGAGCAACGGCGCGATCTCGCGCGGAATCTACATCAAAAACAATCACGGAATCGTCCATATTGAGGGACTGTTGGTGGACGCCACCGGCGGCGGCATGTCCGATGGAATCGACATCTCATCGCCCGATTCAATCGTGCAAATCGAAAACGTGCGGGTAGACGGTGTGTTTGGTTTTAATCATCAGTTCCACGCCGATGTGGTGCAACCCTTCGGTGGGGTCAAGGATCTGCGCATCGATAAACTCACCGGGTTCAGTGCCTACCAGGGCCTGACCATCGGCCGGGACCTGGGCCCGATCGGTTCCGCAGAAATCTCCCGAGCCAATCTGGTTTGTATCCATCCACAAATCAACGGACCTGGTAACAACGGCGGCTACATGCTTTGGTTCACATCGCATGGTGGCGGCCCAGACACGGTTTACCCGCTCGTTCTTGATGAGGTTTACCTCCAACCACGTGCGGGGCGAACCTTGGGCAATTCGGTGTGGCCACCGGTAGGGTTCGCCCCCTGTCCTGCTGTCATCGCCGCCGATGATTCTACCGCGACTTGGCCGACGATTCCCCAAGTTAAGGGGTGCGTCAAGAAAGGGTTGCCCTCGCAAGGCGATTTTGTTCCCGTGGGCATAGCGGGTTTGAAGTATATTTCGCCTGGGTATTTGAATAGGTAAGAGCGCGAAGTGTATCCAACAGCTAAATGAACAAACTCCCACTCCCAGATCAACCCCATCTTGATACTGCTGGTCGTGGTGTGAGGGCTATGATGCAATATGTATCCAATTAAAAACGCTCGCCATTGAAGCAACCTAGTGTTTCATTTTAAGGTGAAATTGCTTTGGCAACCTCGACGGCGAAGGCGTAGTCGGGGCCAAACATATTTGAGCGAAACACAACAAACTTCTGGTCGGGCGTAAAACTCGGGTTGGGCTCGAGCCGATAATTGTGTTTAGACATATTGACCAACTTCTCCGACTCAAGATAGCCGCCCTTGATTAAATTGGTGCCAAGGGTTTGCCGGTCGCGGATTAGCTTGGGACGGAAAAGGAAAATCCACGGCGAGCGGCCGTCGCCGTCACCGCAGAAGAGTTTGCCATCGGGTGAGGAGTTGTCGTGGATGGATGACTGGTCAGGATTGTATTGCAGCCAGACCCGTTCCTGCGTGTCAACATTATAGCTGGCGATGAATGAGACGTGTCCGCCACTGGGGAAATGAAGCTGGTAATAAAGCGTCTTGCCGTCGGCACCCCACCATTCGTGACCGGCAACTTCCATTTCCATCTGACGCCGATGGATCAACTGATTCTGCGTGCCATCGATGCGAATTGTCCAAATTCGGTCGACTTTTTCCCACGGCCCTTCGTGGCAATACATCAATAGCGTCGGGTCGGTGGGTGAAAACTGCAGATGATTCAACCAGTCGGTGCTGTGTTCAAGCAGGGTCGTCAGTTTTCCTGTTTTCAGTTCGATGGTGAACATTGTCATCGGCAGTTTAGCTGTGAGGCGGCGAATCATAAGTGCGCTCTTGTTGGTTGGCTCGCCGATATTCGTGGGCGACATGCGCGATGAAACTTGCTGGGTCGTGCCATCGTAAGCACCGTCAGCATTGGCGTCACCCTCAATGAACGTGCCAGCACCTAGTGTCTCATCTGCATTGATGGTGACGACGCTTGCGCGACGCGGGAGGTCGGCGAGTTTTTTTGTTTCGCCAGTGTCGAGGTTGACGCACCACAACGTCGATATATTACGATCACTGGTTGACTTGGAGTAGTATAAGTTTGGTGTCCGGTGGCCGACGATAATCGTCGTGGTTGAACCCTTTACGAGTTGTTTCGTCTCCATGGTTGAAAGATCCAACACTGAAATCCCGCCGGGCATTGTGTAAGCCATCTTTTTACCGTCGGGGGTATAGCAATTGAAGTTAAAATAAAAACTTTCGGAGCCCGGCTCGTGCGTAAGCCGAATGACGCGGTGCCCCGTGTCGGGATCGATCCAAGAAGTGGGCGGTTCCGCAGCGGCGGCAATCATTGTCCGGGTTGCAAGCAACAGGCTTAACAAACCAAAGGGAATGCTAGAGGATAATTCCGTAAAAATTATGCCAGATGCCAAAGCACAGCAAAGTGTGTTTAAGCTTGCCAACATAGCACAATATTCACGAAAACGCGTTCACCAAAGGCCAGTAGGCTATCGGTTTTTTTTGCGTGGCAAGATTTTTTGGCAACTGAAGCCGCATGAATCAAACTAACCCAAAGCGTCCTAGCGCGTGACTTTCGCCTCGGTTCGGCCAATGGCACCGATTAATTGGGTTGGCGTCCTGGCTTCGGCACTTTGCAGAAAGGCTTTGACCTTGCTCCACATCCTTTCAATGTCTATTTGCCATCTACACACATGGCGTGATATGGATCGGTTGATGCGGTTTTTGGAAATTAAATTCCAAAAACGCGCGACGGCTAATCTAATTCACGGACCGACCACCCTTTGCGGTAATCCCGGCGGACAAATTGGTTTGCCTCCGGCAGGTTTAACTTCATTTTCCGTCCGTCCCAGTCCAGCGTGGTTTCTGGAAAACGCGAGGCAATGCCGCCCAGCAGAATGGCTTCAGTGAGCGGACCGGCATACGCAAAGTCGGCAAGAGTTTTTCCATTTTCCCGGCAGGCTTCGACAAATTGTTCCCAGTGCTTGAAGCCAGTGACGTGGGGAAATTTGAAGTCTTTGAATTTCGCCTTGGGGAACAGGGCCGGCAGGCTGCTCGCATGCGGCAACAGCATGACACCTTCGGTGCCAATGAAGATGGAGCCGGCGGCTTTTGGAAATTCTTCACCCTCGGTCAAAGCAATAATTTCGGCGGGTGGTTGGGACGTGCCGTCATACCAAGTGACGGGCAAGGTATCGACGGCAGTGCGCGGATTGCCTGCGAAGGTATAAAGAACTTTGCCGTTGAGCGCCCAATTCCATTGGTTCGGGGCCGGGCCTTGGGAACGGATGGCAATGGGCGCAGTAAGACCGAGGCTTTCAAACACGGGATCAAAAATGTGACAACCCATGTCGCCAAAAGTTCCGGTGCCGAAATCCAACCGCTTGCGCCAGTTGCCAGGATGATAATAGCCGCCACCGATGAACGGGCGTTCGTGGCATACGCCGAGCCAGAGATTCCAGTCGAAATTGTCGGGCACCGGATCGGTTTTGTCCGGCCGGACTGTCGGGTCGCCCCAGGATTTATTGCACCAGGAATGGACTTCCTGAATTTTTCCGATGACGTCGTCCTGAATGAGACGCACCGCCATGCGATAATAGACGGAGGAATGGATCTGGATGCCCATTTGGGTGACGAGTTTTTTCTGGTGTGCCAATTCAGTCATGCGGCGCACTTCGTAAATCTCGTGGGCGAGCGGTTTCTGGCCATAGACGTGTTTGCCGAGTTGCATGGCGCTCACCCCGATCGGCGCGTGCATATGGTCGGGGGTGGAAACATTGACGGAATCAATGTTCTTCGCCTCCTTGTCCAACAGTTCGCGCCAATCCTGATAGAAACGGGCGCCCGGAAATTTCTTCTTCGCCGCCGCCATGCGGTTGAGGTCCACGTCACACACGGCGACGATGTCAACATTCTGGCAGTTGGAAATCTGCGTCAGGTCGGCCCACGCCATGCCGCCCGCTCCGAAACTCGCGTGCCGGAGCCGTTGGCTCGGCGGTGCGGCGCAGAGGTTGCTCGTGATGAAGGGCGTTCCGATGGCCGCCGTGCCAAGCATCTTGAAAAACGAACGGCGGGAATGGTGGTGGTGCAGACTCATGTTGTGGAAATCAAGAAAACATTGTGGCCGTCCATCGCTCAGGTGTTGTTTACAGTTTTTGGAGGATGGAAAAAAAGCGCGAGCGTCACCGTTGCAACCAGCGAGCAAATCATCGGCACGAGGAACAAGCCATGAAAATCCATGACGTCGGCGCGGGTGAAAACGTTCTGACTGAGATAAGGGCAAATGGAATTCGCCAGCATCGCGCCGGCTCCGAGAATCATCACGTTAAACAAACCCTGCGCGCTGGCGCGGGCATCCTTTGGAAAATAGGCGTCCACAAAGATATACACCGTGGCAAAAAAGAATGCGTAGCAAATGCCATGGAGCGCCTGCACCATGATGATAAGCTCCTTGTGTTCCGGAAAGAACGCATACGTCGCAAACCGCGCCGCATGGCCGAGAATGCCGACAATCATGGTGGTGCGCCAGCCGAGCCGCTTGAGCGTTGCGCCCAGCACGAACATCGTCAGGATTTCGGCCACCTGACCCACGCTCATCACCGGCATGATCCAGTTGCCGGGAATGCCCACGCCGCCAGCCTCGCGTGCCGTGCCGAGAAACGAGCCGGTCCAGTTGAAGTAGCAGTTTTGGATGAAGGAATCCAAAAGCGTCACTCCCCACAGCACCAGAACGAACGGATGCTTAAGCAACTTGAGCGCTTCGAGCCAAGCGAGCTTTTCGCCCGCGCCTTCACTCGCTTTCTTTGGTGGCGTCGGCGGCAGGAAAAAGCTGAACCCAGCCAGCAGCAGCGAGGCCGTGCCTGCAACAATGAACGTCCAACTGGTGGCGGATTGCAGCGCGCCACCGGTCAGCCCGGAACTCAACGCGGAACCAAGCCAGTTCACGAGGCCCTGCGGATTCGCCGCATGGACTTTATCCCAATCCACGAGGATGAATGTGAACGGCCACGCGGCGAGAATCCAGCCGAGCGTTCCGCCCATGCGCACGAGGCCGAATTCCTTTTGCGGGTCCTTCATGTTGGCGAAGGCTATGGAGTTCGTGATGGAAATGGTCGGCACATAAAACAGGCAGTGTGTCAGCATCAGCCCGAAGAATGGCCAGAAGCTTTTGGTGAAAGCCAGACCGAGCATCGCAAGTCCACCGACGAGATGGCTGAAGGTGAGAAATTTTTCGGCGGCAAAATTCCGGTCCGCAAACTGGTTGCTGAAAAACATGCCCGTGATGGCTGCGAGGGGAAAAGCGTTGAGAATCCACGACTGCTGCGCCGGCGTGAAACCGAGGCTGGGCAGGTAGCCGAAAATGAGCGGCAGCCACGCGCCCCAGATGAAAAATTCCAGCACCATCATGACAAACAGTTTGAAGCGATGCGAGTGGGTCATGGGCTTGGCTGAGTCTGGTCGGTCACTGTGCGATTGTGAAGTTCAGAGTTTGGCCGGCGCGCCGGTGCGAATGGAGGCTTCCTCTGCCTCGCAGATTTCCAAGGCCGTCAACCCGTCGCGCGCGGTGACGATGCGCGGTGCGCGCCGATGCGTCACACAGTCCACAAAATAATTAATTTCGCCAACATAGCCGTCCGTGCCTTCCGGCCTCACGACACGCGGCGACTGACCGGATTCAGTGATGAGCAGCGCGTCTGTTCCTCGCGCCAAATCGTAATCCAGCGTCGCTCGTTCACAATACAGCGTGTAGGTCATGTTGAATCCCTGCGCCAACAGCCAGCTTCCCTCGGCATAAACCGCCGGGCCGCCGGGATAATGATATTGCGTGACGACGTGGTTGATCGCTCCGGCCGGACCGGTCACCCCGGTGGAGAAAACACTCGCTGGGCGTCCAAAAAGATGGTTCGCAAAATCGGTGTCGTGAATGTGCAGATCAAACAACGCGCCGCCAAGATCATTGCCGCCGGAGTAAGTGCCCAGCCGGTTCCATGCGGGCATTTCCGATACGCGCCGGAATCTTGCCGCCAGAACTTTTCCATAAGTTGCCTCGGCCACCACCTGTTTCAGCCAGCTCCAACCCGGCCAGAACCGCATGCACATGGCGGGCATGAGAAAGCCCGGTGAGTTTTCCGCCACCTGCAAAATCCTGCGCGCCGCCGAAGCTGTGCGCGCGAGGGGTTTTTCACAGAGGACATGCTTGCCCGACTCCAGCGCGGCGATGGCCTGCTCCGGATGCAGCGGCGTGGGTGTGCAGATGTCCACGAGTTCCACTTCCGAATCAGCCAGCAGTTCATCGAATTTGGAAAACACTTTTATCTGCGGGTCGAGAATGATGTCGTCCGACTTTTTGATGTTGCCCGCGACACCGGCCAGGACGCCGTTCACCGGCAGCCGGCTGGCATCGCAGACCGCGACGACGCGCGTCATGGGATTGTCGAGATATGCGCGCAAGTGCGTCACGCCCATGAAACCGAGGCCGACGACGGCCACATTCACGGGTTTAAGGACTTTAATCGAGGATGGACTTAGCATAAGCGTTTGATTCAGCCGACCGATTTAAGAACAACCTCCCGTGCCCGGCAAATGTCCGCCACACGTTCGCTGCCGGCTTCGCGCTCGATGACGAAGTCACCGTTAAAATTCATGTCCTCGAGTATGGCAAAAAAAGCCGGCCAGTCCACTTCGCCGGCACCCACGGCGACTTCGTTTCCCCACTTCCCCGGAGTTTGTGTTCGAACTGCATCTTTGATATGCACCTGCTGAATCCACGACGCCAGCACCCGCACCGCCTGAACCGGATCGCCTTTGCCGTAGAGCAACATGTTGGCCGGGTCAAAATTTACGCCAACGTTCGGATGATTCAGCGCGCCCAGCAAGGCCGCCAGCGCCACGGCCGTTTCCTGGCCAGTTTCCAAACCAACCACCATTTTCCCGGCAGCAAAAATCTCTGCCACCGCAGCGAGACGCTGCAACATTTTCGTAAAATCAGAATCTGACGGATTATGCGGCACGAAACCGGCATGGAAGGTGACGAGTTTCAATCCCAGTCCGGCAGCAATCTCAACGGTGGCCTGAATGTTTTTGAGATTCTTCGGCCAGGTCAGGTCGGGGGCGATTCCTCCGGTCATGCGAATCGAGTCCAAGGTCGAGTAGTCTTCTCCAACGCAACCGAACATGCCTGAAACAATCTTTATGTTCGTCTGTTGCAACACTCTGGCCGTGTCACCCCAAATATCAGGAGCTTCGCGTAAGGGGTCGAGTGCAAGCTGGACGCGGTGAATGTCGGTTGCGCGCAATTTCGCCACCAGATCATGTGGATCAGCTGGGAGCAGCGACCAAGAGCAGACGGCCAATCGTTCAGTCAGAGCCATGGAATTCATTGGTAGTTATCCGACATTTTCCATTTGGTTTCTTGCCCACGACCTGCGTGGAAATCTTTCGTGATTTTATTTCTAGCTCCGCGTTTCATCCCGTGCAGTGGATTGGGTTTTGTCCTGCATGTCCTGAATCGGTTGGGAGCAAACCAAATCGCGCGCCGAATGTCAAAGAGGGAGCCGGGTGGGTAGTGTCTTAATTTGGATTTAAGTCTTCAATTGCTGCTATCGCCTCTCCATGGAAATCCATCTCACTAGGGTTTCAGCCACACAACAACTGGCTTTTCTCGATTTATTGATTCTGCCATATATAACATGCCCGATTTTTAATTTGCCAATATGGAAGATTCAACATAAACAAAACCATGCCCAGCGCACGGAAGATTTTGGTGGTGGATGACGACCCTATGATTTTGGAAATGATGGTCATGGCATTGCAAGAAGCTGGCTATGAAGTGACGACGGCTGCCAGCGGGGCCGAAACCATCAGCCGTGTGAATGGTTTCCAGCCGGATTTGATCTTGATGGACTTGAACTTTCCACCCTGTTCAGAGAATTTCCAAAGCACGCTGGAGGACGGTTTCCTCATTGTTTCATGGTTGCGTGGCATGAGTTCGGCCTCAAAAATACCCGTCATAATCATTTCCGGGGCCGACCCGATGGAATACCGGGATCGCGCATGGCCCAAGAATGTGGTGGCCATTTTACAAAAGCCGATGGATATAAATTGGCTGATAGAATACATACGCACGGCACTTGATAGCCGCCGGCAGGCTGCCAAAAAACCGGCTGAATCAGCTTCATAGACGGCCAGCGCCACATGGCGGCTACAACTGCGCCATCAAACTTTTGGCGCGGCGAACCCAGACCCGGTCACGCCTGCGCTGGTAGGCCGGTGCGTGCGGATCGTCGTTCAAGACATCTTTCAGTTCGGCGCGGGCCGCATCATTCTGATTTTTGGCGGCATAAAGTTCCGCGAGTTGCACTTTGGCGCGCGGATAGGAATGGTTTTGCGTGATATGCTGCCAGTAGAGGATGGCGTTGTCGGTCTCGCCGAGCGCGGTCAAGGTTTCGGCCAACGCCATCATCGTATGTCCGTAATCATGCTCCGGTTTTTCGTGCATGACGCCTTCGAGAAACGGGCGCGCTTCGGCGGGGCGTTTCAGGCGCAGGAGACATTGGCCGAGGTGGGCGCGGGCATCAATATCCTTCGGTTCGCGTTCGAGCGCGGCCCGATAGCATTGCTCGGCCTCGGCGAATTTTTCCCGCTGAAAATAAACATCGCCCAGTTGAAAGTGATGATAGGCGTTGTCCACATGATGGATTTTTGACTGGAGTTCCTTGATGCGGGCGCGGCTCTGTGCGCCGGGCAATTCAAACCCGCTGGCGGCCGAATTGCGATAAACGGAAAAGTAATACCAAATGGCTCCCAGCCCGGAACCGATGAAGATGAATAAGGCCCAGAGCCATTCACGGTTGCGGAGGGCATGAACCAGCATCCAGATCTGGAACACCGTCAACGCCAGCCAGACCGGGTTGGTCAGCAGAAATCCAAAGTGTTCAATGCGGGTGTATAACGAAGCGAACATTATCGTGGCGAAAGCTATGCCCGGCGATTCCGGCTGGCAATCATGTTTTATGCGCCTCCACACCATGCTCAGCTCCATGGCGGGACTGACGTGTGAAAGACCGGGCGGTGGCTCACCTGCTATATGCCGTCATTGACAGACATCCTCGTCTGGGTCAACACTCGGTTAAATCATGACACTCCGCACGCTTCTCCCGCTCATTCTTGCTACCGCTGCCATCGCGGCTCCGCAGGATGACCAATACGTTCTCGGCCCTGATTCGCTGCCAAAGGAAGGCGTGCCCCACGGCAAGGTGATTGCGATGGAACCGTGGCACTCAAAGATTTTCGACGGCACGGTGCGCGACTGGTGGCTCTATGTGCCGGCACAATATGATGCGTCCAAGCCCGCTGCCGTCATGGTTTTTCAGGACGGCGGCAAGGCGAAGCCGGAGGATAAGAATTTCGCCGGGCCAAACAACGCGGTGTTCGTCTTTGACAATTTGATTCATGACAAGCAGATGCCGGTGACGATTGGAATCTTCATTAGTCCGGGGATTTTCCCCGCCGCTGATTCAAAGACCCCGCCGCGTCGCAACCGAAGCGTTGAGTATGACACGCCGAACGACACCTACGCCCGCTTTCTGCTGGAAGAGATTCTTCCCGAAGTGGGCAAGACCTATCATCTCACCGACGATCCCGAGCAGCGCGCCATCTGCGGGGGCAGCAGCGGCGGCATCTGCGCGTTCACCGTGGCATGGGAGCGGCCGGATGCGTTCCGCAAGGTGGTGAGCCACATCGGCAGCTTCACCAACATCCGCGGCGGTTTCGGTTATCCGCCGATGATCCGCAAGACGAAGCTGGAGAACTCCGGTGAAATCTACAACACACCCGAGTTGAAAAAACTGCTGGAGTCGCGCCGGAAAATCCGCGTGTTTTTACAGGACGGAAAGAACGATCTCGACAACCAGTTCGGCAACTGGCCGCTCGCCAATCAAGAAATGGCCGCCGCATTGAAATTTGCGGGCTGGGATTACGACTTCAAATTTGGCGAAGGCACCCACAATCCCAAGCATGGCGCATCAATATTTCCCGACACGATGCGCTGGCTCTGGCGCCCCGGCGGCGGAAAGTGAATTAAACGGCAACTGGGTTGCTGTAGTTTACAACCTCCATTCCCCAGCCAGTGCCATGGCAGCCCTGACGCCTTGAACGGCGCTGCTTTCGCGTTGACATCCCCCGCCCGGCGTGGCTTCGTGGTTATCCCGATTGAAATGAAACATCAACTTCGCGTCGGACTGTTCGGCATCGGCCTTGACACATATTGGCCGCAATTCAAGGGGCTCAAGCCGCGCCTCGAAGACTACGTTCGCACCGTCCAGAAAAAACTGGAACGCCCCGGCGTCGAGGTGGTGAACCTCGGCCTCATTGGCAATCCAAAAAAAGCGCTTGAAGCCAGTCACCAGTTTCGCGCGGCGGACGTGGACTTGATTTTTCTCCACGTCACGACTTACGCGCTTTCGTCCACCGTGCTGCCCGTCGTTCAACGCGCAAAAGTGCCCGTCATCATTCTGAACCTCGCGCCCGTGGCCGCAATTGATTACGAAAAATTCAACAAAATGGGCGACCGCACCAAGATGACCGGCGACTGGCTTGCTCATTGCGCCGCGTGTCCGGTGCCGGAAATCGCCAATGTCTTCAGCCGCGCCCGCATTAATTTCCATCAGATCACCGGAATGTTGCATGACGACCCCGTTTGTTGGAACGAAGTTGACGCGTGGATCGAAGCCGCGCGCGTGGCGCACACGATGTTTCACAACCGTCTCGGTTTGATGGGGCATTATTACGGCGGGATGCTGGATATTTATTCTGACACAACGCTGCAATGTGCCACGTTCGGCGGCCATATGGAAATCGTGGAGGTGGATGAGCTCACTGCCTTGCGCCGCGCTGTTTCTTCCGCGCAAATCAAAGATCGGGTTGCCAAGTTCAAAAAAGTTTTTTCCGTGCAGCCTGACTGCTCGCAGGCGGAACTTGAACGCGCCGCCAAAACTTCCGTCGCGCTCGATCGCTTGGTGAAGGAACACGACCTCGGCTCACTCGCCTATTATTATATGGGCACTGGCAAT
>Ga0114951_10006003_pt1 | contig 10942 bp, 10 predicted proteins | sample AM7aDNAmetaG_FD_88677 | JGI IMG/M metagenome (GOLD analysis project Ga0114951, IMG submission 88677) | Freshwater microbial communities from Finland to study Microbial Dark Matter (Phase II) - AM7a DNA metaG | ecosystem: Environmental > Aquatic > Freshwater > Lake | place: Finland: Lake Alinen... | reverse complement strand
TTAAATTTAAATAAATATCAAGTAAATATATGCTATTTTGCTATTGTGATTATCAATCAAATTTATTTCAAAAGTCAAATTGTTTAATTGAGAATAAAATATAAGTGCATTTTTAAAAACGTGTGTAATTGAAAAAGGGAAAGAAAATGGAAAATCTATGCATTAAAAAGTTTTTTTATTATTATATATGGCATTGCAATAAACTTTCCTAATTTATATGTTTTAGAATTCAAAATTTCATTCATATTATTATCAAATTGTTGTAATATCTGGGTAATAACTGCATCTCCATTAAAACTACTTGAAAAAACATTTTCTATTTTATTTTGCGAAGCAATAGCAATATTATAAATAGGTTTTTCGAGCCCTATATGTTTTTTAATATCTATGAAATCACCAAAGAATTCATAAAAAGAATTACTTTCATGGTGTATTATTAATGATGAATAGGTTAACTTTTGATTCAAAAAAATGCTTTGAGAAAAATTTTTTTCTATTATTGATTTGAATTCTTCAAAATACAATTCTTTTACATGAAATCCATTTACTAATTGAGGTATATCCGAATAATTCAATTTATCTGGTGATGAAATAATCAACATACCATTGTGTTTTAAAATTCGCTTTATTTCATTTAACATCTCCTGATGCTTATCATGATGTTCAATTGTTTCAAAACTAATAACAATATCAATAGAATTAGCGTCAATTGGGATTTTATCTGCAGCCCCTTGCATAAAAACAAGATTATCTTTTTTATATTTTCTTTTTGCATGTTCAACAGTTTCCTGTGAAATGTCAATCCCAATAACATTTTTTGCAACAGATGCTAACAAATTTGAACCATATCCTTCTCCAGAAGCAATGTCTACAACTTTTTTATTTTTCACATATTGAAGTGCAAATGCATATCTGTGAATATGTTCAATCGCGATTTTACTTAAACCATCTGTTAATAATCTTTCTCCCGTAAATTTCATTATTATTATATTTTATAATTATAAATTAAATTTATCATAAAAATTTTTCTGGCTTAATTATTTTACCTTTAATGCCTAAAATTCCATGCAAGATACCTAAATTAGTATAATAATCATCTTTTGATTTTGGTTTTCGAGATAGAAAAAACTTTATCAAATTTATAAATCCTCCCTTTTTCTTTAAAATATCAGCAGTACCTCCCGTCCTATGTTTTTTATCATATAATATTGAATTTCTCGTATAATAATAGCAACCAACATATTTCATATCGGGTGATAGTTTAAATGTGGCAGTTTTTAAATGAGTTATGATTGCTTTAGGCACAAATATTGATAGGACACCTTTTTTGTAAAGAGAAAAGTAATAATCAACTTCTTCTAAAAATAAGAAATATCGTGTATCCATAAATCCATATTTTTTTATTACGTCAATTGGAATTAATATGGAATGTCCATATATTCGAGCAGGTTTTTCAACTAAAGTGTCTATGTAATCTCCAAGTGGTTTTCCATATAATTTATCAAACATATCACCTCCTGCTTCAATTTCGTAAGTACCTGCATAAAGGATAATATCTGGATTTTCACTCATAAGTGTTAAATTACTATACAATGCATTTCCATTACGAAAGTATGCAGCAACTAATTCAGTCAAGGATTCAGGACGAACAATACAATCATTATTTAATATCCAAATTAAATCAAATTCATGTTTCAACGCATAATCTACACCTATTTTGTTTCCTCCAGCATAACCATTATTAATTCTTGACTTAATAAGAATCACATCGGGGAATGCTTGCTGAAGATGTAAGAAAGAATCATTAATAGATGCATTGTCAATCAAACAAATTTTGAAATTTGAATACTGTAAATTTTGAAGTGAAGAAACACAAACTATCGTGTCTTTATAATTCATCCAATTGAGAACTATAATTAAAACCGATGGATTTTCTTTTTTGTGCATATATTTTTTAAATAAAAGTTAAAGTGTCAATCTCATTATATGTGTTTCAATTATCTCTATTTTTTTTTAGTTAATCATTATTTGTAATTAAGTCCGACTATTTTTCTATAAAATTGAAATACAGTAATATTGTTTGGCATAGGGGGAATGTAATAATTTTATTCTTATTTCCATTGTTTTATTTTTTCTATTATATATCCCATTATTGGCACATTATATAATATTGCAACAAATAAAATCTTATTTGTTTTCCCATTATATCCTTTGGGAAACAAAAGTAATGATTTTAAAATAGCTTTATACATATTCCAAACTTGCCTGTGTGTTTCGTAATATAATGAAATATGAAAATAACACATGCTTTTTAACCTTCGAATTGAAGATGGAGAAAATCGTTTGTGTAATTCGGGCTTTAAAAATATTCGCTCATAATTTTCCAGTTCTTTAAAGGATTTTCGCGAATCACCCCCTGTAAATGAATCAAGGTGATAAACATATACCGTCGTACGCTTTGCAATTTGTATTATAGGGTACTTCGTTGCGATACGGGCAGCAAGATCAAGATCTTCACATACGTATACTTCTGGGTCGAATTGGAATTGTTTTAATATATTCCGATGTATACACATTCGCTGTGGATTAAAAGTATATCTTGCTATATAATCGTATACAGAATCTTCAATTAATAATTTAGGACAATCTCGTTCATATAATTTAATGCCATCATTACTATTCCATGCATTTGTAAAAAAAAGAGCTTCAGGCTTATTTCTCTCTTGAATTTCTTGATGCAGTATCTCTAAATGCTGTGGAAGATGATAGTCGTCACTATCAAGAAATCCAATGTAAAGCCCTTGTGAAATTGCAATACCCTTATTACGCGACTTGCAACGTTCTAAATTTTGTTCATTTTTAATATATTTGATACGAACATCGGTAAATGAAGCAACTATATCTGCTGTTTCATCCGTTGATGCATCATCAATTATAATAAGTTCAAAATCACTAAATGTTTGGTTCAACAAACTTTGTATAGCTTTTGCTATAAATCCTGCTCTGTTATAAGTTGGTATTATGATCGAGAAAAAGGGCATACGTATTATTTAAAGCAAATTTAGATTTTTTGGTTTCTTGAAAAGGTTAATGAATCACAAATGGTAATTATTCTTTGTGCATTGGTATTATATTTATTTCGTTCTTTAAGTATATACCAACACAACGTAAGACTTCGTTCTGAATAGCTCCATTTCATCTTCATCAATGCTATACATCCATCTTTTAAAGAAAACAGGAATTCTTTAAGCCAAAAGTAACGGGTTATTTTTGGAACATATCCATTAAAATAATCAAGATAAAATCGATTAATAAAACTTGTACTAATGCCTTTTTGCATCTTTTTCAGATAGGGCGAAGTGAGCCTTTTAGACTCAATAAAATGGAAAAATGTCAAAGTTTTATCATACCAAATCGTATATCCGGCAATTTTGAATGCCAAACAAAGTTCACTGTCTTCGCCCGATGATAATTTTGTTCCGGTTCTGCCTAAGTTAAAAAACCCAAATCCCTTGGATGCAATATATAAAAAAAACTGCTTACGCATAAACATACCTGCACCATATAACACAAGACAATCTCCATAGTCAGCCCCTTTTATTTGTTCCCCTACCGCATAATAAAGTTTATTGATTTCAAACCAGTTTGGAAGTTGTATATCTGAGACAGCTTCTCCATATCCTCCTAAAATAGCTATTTTTGGATCCTTTTGTAGAATATCAATTCCTTTCGTCAGATAATCTGGCGATAACCAATTATCGTCATCACAAAATAAAAGTATTTCATATTTTGATTCAGCAATACCTTTCATACGAGCATTGCTCAATCCAGGATTTGGCTCTGCAACTATTTTCCAGGGGTAACCTTTAAAATTTGATAAGAGCTTTTGAATAATTAGGCATGAATCATCATTTGAATTATTATCAACAAGAATTAACTCAATACCCACTATATTTGAAATGTCAAGTTTTTTAATGTGGTCAATAGTGGGTATTAATTTTTTACTGGCATTATAAAAACATAAAATTATTGAAATTTTTAAATCATACATAATTGTGAGTTGAAATGTTCTCAAACCAATAAAATATCACAACAATTCTGTCTAAATATTAAATATGGAATATTAAGATATAAACTAATTTTTTTGTAAGGTTTTTTGCAAATATTTAATGGGTCTAACAATTATTTTATACAGTATAAAAAACTTTGATTTTTTAAGGGATTCCAATTCTTGTTTAAATGTTGATATTTTAGTGGAAACAGTTTCAATAGTCATATTAGGATCTATATTATATAGGTCACGTATTATTTCTTTAACTTGTAAATAATTATTTGTTGTTAAAAAATTCTCCAATACTTGATCCGCAATTCTGAAATATTGTTTTTTTAGAATTGTAACAACCCCATCTTCAAAATATGGAAACATAGATTTTAGCATATTCATGCTTCGAACCATATTGTCATAATTGATTTTGCGCTGATAATAACCTCCTTCGTGAATTCTATAAACAGACATACTGTCAGGTAATTTCTGGATTTTTCCATATTTTGCTTGCAACATGCAAAATGTATAATCAGTCATGGGAGTATTGATCAAGGCTAATTCTTTTATTGCAGTATCGTTTTTTCTGTACATCACTGTTTGTGTTGGTACATAATTTCCGCTTGCAAGACAATAGATATCTGTCACTGGCGGAATTGAATTTACATATTCATAATCATAAAAGCGTTGTTCATTTTCATTCCAAATCTTAGGTGGATGAAAACAAATTGAAAAATCCAAATTCTCTTCTAAAAAGTTCACTTGTTTTTGTAGTTTACAAGGATCTGTCCAATAATCATCTCCATCACATTTGGCTATATAAACACCGCTGCATTCCTGTAATGTTTTCAGACTATTTGCATGCATTCCAATATTCACTTCATTACATCTTGCTTTAATTATATTTGGATATTTTTGGGCATATTCTTTAACGATCGAAGCAGTATTATCGGTACTGCAATCTTCGCCAATAACAATTTCAAAATCGAAATTGGTCTGCTGCATCAAAAAACTTTCGATAGCTTGAGCTATAAATCGCTCATGATTATAAGTAATGCAGTAAATACTCACTAACATAAAAACTATTTTTCAATCACCCATAATTTTATACGGGAAAAGTTTTCTTTCAGGTTTAAAAGATTTTTAAGATCAGAATTGGCCGAAATTTCATTAAATTTAGAATCCCAATTCAAATTTTTATCAAAATAGGGTCGGATACCTCTTGTTAAAAGGAAATAATCACCCAATCCATCTTCCTCAACTAGTTTTAAATTAGTTTCTTGTAAAAATGTATTAACAAGCTCATTTCTGAAAAATAAATTATGCCATTTTATTTCAATTGGTGGCATTCCAAACAACCCGCGAAGAATATTTAATTGGTTCACACCATCTTCAGAACCTTCGAACATTAGTAATTTTCCGCCTTTTTTCAAATGCTTGCACAGATCTAAAATTACTTTCTTTTGGAGTTCCCATTCCATGAGGTTGATCAAAAAGCGTTGCGAAATAATATAATCAAAATCAGTATCCAGACGGTACTTTGAAAGAAAATCAACTTGCTGGAATGTAATATTTTTCAATGAACGTAATCGTTCTTTCGCTTTTAATAAACGAGTTTCTGAAAAATCTACAGCATGTACCTTTGTGTTTTTTATTTGTGCATATTCAAGGGTACCTTCTCCTTCGCCACATCCAGCATCCAATATTTTTGATCCTTCACTGATCTTTGAACAAAGCAAAGTAATTTCAGCTTGAATAAGATGCTTATCGTACATAGATTCTACTTCAGGTTTATTCCAGTAATCTAGAACTTCTTTGTTGTTATGTACCATAATAATTGTATTAAAAATTAATTTGTGCAAAGTTAATAAGAAAATACGCACCTAAAAACCACAAAAACAATTTATATTCTAATAAAAGATAAAATTGTACAAACATCCTTAAGATCTAGGTCAGGATATATTGGCAAACACAATACTTGATTGGCAAATTATATGCTATCGGAAGATTTGCCCTGTTGGATGTCGGCAAATTAGAATATAAAGGGAGTTCACTTATCAGGGGATAGAAATATTTTCGGGTATAAATTCCTTTATCTTTTAATAATTCATATAATGTATCCCTGCTTTTTCCATATTTCTTTGTATCAATAAAAATAGGAAAATAGGAATAATTGTGATGAATATTTGGAATATCGTTCAATATTCTGATGCCATCAACATATTGTAACTCCATTCTATACAATTCAGCAATTTCTTTTCTTTTCACTATTGTCTCATCAATATATTTTAGGTGTAATATTCCAAATGCTGCTTGCAATTCGTTCATTTTTGCATTTATTCCGGCAGCAATAACTGTAGTTTCATCTCTGAATCCAAAGTTTTTAAGGTCATCAATTTTTTGCTTCATTTCTCTGCTATGGCTGATGATTGCACCTCCTTCGAAAGTATTAAACACCTTGGTCGCGTGAAAGCTTAAAATTGATAGATCCCCATAGTTTGCTATGGATACTCCGTTTTCTTTTACACCAAAACAATGAGCTGCATCGTAAATTAATTTAAGATTATTTTTCTTTGCAATCTTTTCAATTTCAAAATGATTACAGGGATTGCCATATACATGAACCGGCAAGATTGCACTCGTTCTGTCAGTAATGGCTGATTCAATTCTCTGAGGGTCTAAATTGCCAAAAACATCTTCAACATCAGTAAATACAGGTGTAATTCCGTTCCACAATAATGAATGGGCTGTTGCAACAAAACTATAAGGAGTTGTAATAACTTCTCCCTTAATTTCAAGTGCCTGTAATGCTGTCAATAATGCAAGTGTACCATTAGTAAAAACCGAAATAAATGGAACTCCTAAATATTCCATTAACTTTTGTTCAAATTGTTGGTGAAAAGGCCCGTTATTGGTGAGCCACTTGTTTTCCCATATCTGTTCCAAATAAGGGACAAACTCATCTAAGGGAGGCAGAAAGGGTCGGGTTACAGTAATTTGGTTATCCATTAACTATTTTTTCAACAATATAAAGTATTGAACGAGGATGAATTCCATGTTTTTCAAATTCATCAGTTCCAAAAAAATCAATTCCGAATTGACTAACTTTAAAACCGGTTTGTTCAAGTTTCTTTATGAATCCTCCTTTAGAGTATAATCGTACATGATCATCTTGTGCATAATATTTCCATCTCTCTGCATCAGAAGTCCACGCTGGATTTTCCAGATCTTCTTGTAAAGAAAGAAGAATAGGAACCATAATTAATGCGTGTCCTCCTGGTTTTAAAATTCTGTATATTTCTGACATCGCCTTTTTATCTTCGTCGATATGTTCTAATACATGTGAACAGAGAACAAAATCAAAGAAATTAGTGTTGTAGATGTCCATATTTCTTATATCAATCTTGTCCGTAACATTTTCCATAAATAAATCAGCTGAACGATAATCTACAGAAGAATAGGTTGTTATTAACTTGCTAAGGTGTTTATCAGGGGCAATATCTAAAAACGAAAAAGTATTAGGGGAATCTAATTTTTTAAAAAGTTCTCGAAAATAAATAGCATAAAGGCGATTACGGTCAGAACTATGGCAAATTGGGCAAGTGTAACCTAAAACATTAAAAGTTTCAAAACAAAAAATGGAATGAACTAATCCATAATGATCAAATTGTTTTAGATAATCTTCTGGAAGTTGATTGAACTGTTTAATAGGGCTTTTGCAAATTGGACAAAAAAAATGTTCACATCCTTCAATGTTTTTTTTACTACGGTGAATTTTTTTACCGAATATTTTATGTAAAAACTTCATTTTAGGTTCCATTGAAATTGAGGCCGCAGTGCTCCGGGTTCTTCACCCATATATTGACCTAATTCAATAGGTTTATTTATAAGGGTAAATTCTAAAAAATCAGGTTCTATATATATTGCTTCTTTTCTATCTTTAACGATATATAGATCCATAGAAAAATTTCCATTATTAAAAAAATTTGCAGGAATTTCACAGGAATACGTTAATTCATCTTTATATGAAATTTCTTCAATTACGGCCGAACTTATCATAAATATTTTATCTCCTGCTCCATCTTTAACATGTAAGGTAACATCTATTCTTTGACTGGAAATTTTAGTAATAAAAGTAATTTCAAACACCATTGGGTCTGTTATTTCAACAACATCATCAATGTTCTTACCCTTACCTTTAATAAACGCCTCTTTAAGTATAAAATCTTTATGTTGAGTTTCATTCTCATTCCATATTCTGTGATTTTTTGCCTTTCTGTCATTTGAAATATAAGTTTGAATGCAATCATTTGCACTTCCTTCAAACTGTATGATCCCATTTTTTAAAACAATTCCTCTTGTACACAAACTTTTTATAGCAGCCATATTATGGCTCACAAAAAGAACAGTTCTCCCTTGTTCTTTCGATACACTCTTCATTTTGCCCAGAGCCTTTTTCTGAAATTCAGCATCACCCACAGCTAATACTTCATCTACGATCAGTATTTCAGGCTCTAGATGCGCTGCCACAGCAAATGCTAACCGCACGTACATCCCGCTGCTGTATCGCTTAACAGGCGTATTAATATAACGTTCCACTCCTGCAAAATCAACTATTTCATCAAACTTACTGCGTATTTCTGCTTTGGTCATACCTAAAATAGCTCCGTTCAAAAAGATATTTTCTTTACCACTCAACTCAGGATGAAATCCGGTTCCAACTTCCAGTAAACTGGCAATGCGACCTTTTACTTTAATATTTCCCGTTGTGGGAGTGGTTACTTTTGATAATATTTTTAGTAAAGTTGATTTACCGGCTCCGTTTTTTCCGATAATACCTAAAACTTCTCCTTGTTCAACTAAAAAATTAATATCTCGAAGGGCCCAAACATAGTTCGACAGTTTGGATGTCGAATTGTTGCTATTATGATCAGAAGTAAGAGTATTGGTTACACCTATTTTTAATGTGGGGTCCTCTTTCCCGCGTACCTTTGCCCAAAAGCGTCCCAGATCATCACGAATAGTTCCCGTACCTACCTGCCCTAAACGGTATTGCTTACTGAGTTTTTCTACTTTTATGACTGGATTTGACATCAATGCAAAATTACAGAAAAAATATGAATAGAGTTTTTTCTTTTTGTCTTAGCAACTGCTAAAAAATATCAAAAGAGCGTCGCTGCGCATGCAATGACAACTTATAAAAGGGTAATGACGAGTCAGCAAACTACAAACATATAAACTAGCCAATCCTTAATTCCTATACTGTGTCCATGAACGATTTTTCTACTTTATTAAATAATAGTACTCCAATAAAAAGTATTATTATGGTAAAACAAGCGCTATAACCTAAATAGGCCCAGCTAAATGTTCCTGAACCCAAAAAAGCAAATTTAAAAGTTTCAACTATTGAAGTCATAGGATTCAATAGGACAATAGTGCGTAATTTACCCCCGAAAAAAGATAAAGGAAAAATAACAGGAGTAGCATACATAAGAAGCTGAACCCCAAAAACTACCAAATTCTGTAGATCTCTATATTTAGTTGTCAATGAAGATATTATTATCCCCAATCCTAAACCCATTCCTGCCATTAAAATTATTAATATAGGAAAAAGCAACAAGGCATAATTCAAATGTACTGGCATACCTTGAAGATAAAAATAGAATAAAAAACAAAGAAACATTAGCAATTGAATTAAAAAACCAACTAGATTTGAAATTATGATGGAAACGGGAACGGCCATTCTGGGGAAATAAACTTTACCAAAGATCGATGCATTAGTCACAAAAGTATTTGAAGTTTTCATCAAACATTGCGAAAAATAGCTCCAGCACACTATACCCGCCATATAAAATAAAACTTGAGGAACTCCATCCGTAGGAAGCTTTGCAACTTTTCCAAATATAAGTGTAAAAGTTATTGTGGTCAGTAGCGCCTGAATTAGATACCATAACGGACCGAGGATCGTCTGCTTGTAGAGTGAAACAAAATCTCTTTTTACAAAAAGCATCAAAAGATCCCTGTAACGCCAAAGCTCACCAAGATGGATATCAAATAAACGGTTTTTTGGTTTAATTACCTCATCCCATTGCTCGTAATCTTTTAGTTCCTGCATCATTAATTAAATAATGGTGCAAAGTTATTAAAAAAAATGAATTGACATTTCAAGCTAAACATCATACGTCAAACACCCAACGAGTGTTATTGCGAGCGAAGCGAAACAATCTACCAAATTGAGCCCAAAGCTTAATTAATAATTGACACTATACTCCTCATACAGTTCTTCCTAAACCCCAATAACAACCGCCAAACACCAAACAATTAAAACGGCTTCCCAACGCTATTCTTTGTTTTCCCGGCTTCTTTCTCCGTTTCCGCAGGTTTTTCTTCGCTGATCTTTTTTCCGGCTTTAAAGGTAACTTTATATAAAAGTTTACCATCTTTGTCCCAATAGAACCAGGTGCCCTCTTTTAGCATATTTGCAAAAACTCCCTGACTGGATTTTTGCCCGTTAGCGTAATATTCCACAAACTTGCCATCAGGTTTCCCGTCAATAAATCCCTGTTCCTTATAAATAGTACCATATACATCGTAAAAACTCCAATAGCCGCTTTTTTGTCCGTTTGCATACGTTCCGCTTTCCGATATCTTTCCGTTGTCAAACCATTCCGACCAGGCTCCTGTTCTTTCTCCGTTCTTGTACATTCCCTCGTAGCGCAGATTACCTGTTTCCCACCAAAAAGAGGATTTTCCTTCCCGTATCCCGTTATTATATTCTGTTGTGTATTTCTTTTTTCCGTCTTCGTAAAACCCTTCCCATTTTTGGTGCATCTGTCCGTTATTGAACAGGCCGACATCCATAATTTGTCCGTTCTTATACCAGCTGGTCCATATACCGTT
>Ga0114951_10006001_pt1 | contig 10943 bp, 8 predicted proteins | sample AM7aDNAmetaG_FD_88677 | JGI IMG/M metagenome (GOLD analysis project Ga0114951, IMG submission 88677) | Freshwater microbial communities from Finland to study Microbial Dark Matter (Phase II) - AM7a DNA metaG | ecosystem: Environmental > Aquatic > Freshwater > Lake | place: Finland: Lake Alinen... | reverse complement strand
TCTGCCCGTTGACCAGCAGGAACCGCGTGTGCATCCAGTAGCGGACCCAGGGCTTCTTGCCCGTGGCCCCCTCGGATTGCGCGATCTCGCACTCGTGGTGGGGGAAGATGTTGTCCTCGCCGCCGGTGTGGATGTCGAACTGGTCCCCGAGGTACTTGGAGGACATGGCGGAGCATTCGATGTGCCATCCCGGGAAGCCGCGCCCCCAGGGGCTGTCCCACTGCATGATGTGCTTCGGGTCCTGCTTCCAGAGGGCGAAGTCCTGCGGGTTGCGCTTCTCCGGGTTCACCTCGATGCGCGCCCCCGCGTTGAGCTGCTCCAGCGTGTTGCCGCTGAGCCGGCCATAGCCGGGGAAGCTGCTCACGTCGTAGTAGACGTTCCCGTTGGTGACATACGCGTGGCCGTTCTCGATGAGTTTGGCGACGATGGCGATCATCTCCGCGACGTGCTCCGTGGCGCGCGGATATTTCTGCGCCGGCTGGATATTGAGCGTTTTGATGTCGTCGAAGAAGGCGTTCATGTAGAACTCGGCGATCTGCCACGGGTCTTTCTTCTGCTCCCGCGCCGCCTTGCTCATCTTGTCCTCGCCCTCGTCGGCGTCGCTGGTCATGTGCCCGACATCGGTGATGTTGACGATCTGCGTGACTTCGTTGCCGAAGTATTCCAGCGAGCGGCGCAGCACGTCGGCGAAGATATAGGCGCGGAAGTTCCCGATCGTGGCGTAGTTGTAGACCGTGGGCCCGCAGTTGTACATGCGCACTTTGCCGGGGGTGATCGGTTTGAACTCCTCCAGCAGGCGGGTGTAGGTGTTGTAGACTCTCATCTTACTTGGCCGCTCCCGCGCCGGCGCTGCCGACATCGAAAGACTCCCCGGGCATCCAGAGGTACATGAAGCGCGATTCCATCTTGGGCATGCCGTCGATCTTGAGGGTCACCGTTCCGGATTTCGCCGCATCCGCTTTGGCGAAGAGCAATTCCATCAGCCCCGGTTTCTTGTGGTAGGTCACCACGCGGCAGTTGGCCGGCAGATGCGCTCGTTTGCGCGCGACGATCAGCGCGTCGTCCAAGTAGCCGATGCTGTCCACAAACCCGAGCTGCCGCGCCTGCTCGCCGGTGAAGACGCGCCCGTCCGTGTGCGTCAGCAACTGCGTCCGCGTGATTTTCACGCCGCGATGCGTCATCCCGTCCAGCACCATGTCCACAAAGCGGTTCTGGTATTCATCCACCATGTCCTGCAAGATCTTGCGGGCTTCGGAGGAGAGGGGCACGGACATGGAGCCGAGGTCCTTCATCGCTCCGGACTTGATCGTGCGCGGCTCGATGCCGATTTTTCCGAGGAGGCCTTCGATTCCGAACAGGGGCATGATGACCCCGATGGAGCCGGTGACGGTGGTCGGGTGCGCGACAATGTAGTCGGCTGACGAGGCGACGTAGTAGCCGCCCGAGGCCGCCACATCCCCCAGGAGCGCCACGACCGGCAGGTGCGTGCGATCCCTGAATGCAACGAGGTCGTGCCGGATGACGTCGCTGGCCGTGATCCCGCCGCCGGGGCTGTCCACGTAGAGCAGGATGGCCTTGATCGAGCTATCGGCTTCGGCGTTCTTTAGCATTTCCTCGATCATCGCCACCGAGTCGCCCCCCTCGCCGAACGGCGAGGGCACTGCGCCGATGATGCCGGTGACCGGGATGACCAACAGTTTCTGGCTGCCGCTGCCCTGCACGGTCTCCTCGACCATGGAGCGGCCCCCGCGCGTCCCGACCACGGAGCCGGTTCCTTCCACTTCCGCCACGGCGCCCAACCCCCAGAGCAGAAGGAGCAGCAGGCACGCGAAGATTCCAATTGCGGCGATTCCCAGCACCCACCAGCCGCAACCCCATTTCTTGCGCTCCGGGGGGAGGCGCACCGCCTGGGGGAATGACGCGCCCAGCGGGGGCAGCGGGGGAGGGGGGGGAGGAGTGAGCGGAGGCTGAGACGCCGAAGGAGCCGGACTGCCCAGGTTCTCCCGGGTTTCTTCTGGTGACATGAGATTTCCCTAGACAAAACCGGAACAAGGCGACCTTGCGTGCCCGGGCGATTATAGTTGCGCCGCGGGAGCGGTGTCAAACTTCTTCTAGGCGCGCCGGTTATCCAATCAATTGTGTGGCTGTCCGTTCGTCGAAAACATCTCGTGCGGTTATCCTGTCACACAGCACGGACAGGCGGAAGGGGCGTTGGATTTTGACCGGAAAAGTCTGTAACATATTAGCTTGACAGTCCCAGACCCCAACCCGTTCGGAGGCGAGTATGTACACCGGCAGGATCGTCGCTGTCGCCCGCAACCTGGAAGGCCGTCTGGCGGTGCTTTACCGCGTCTCCTCGCGCAGTTTCCCGAACCGCGAAGCGCAGATGAAGACAGCCGCCGTCTCCATCGTCCCGAAGAAGGGATTCGAAGGGGACGTATTCAAGAATCCCTACATCGCCTACAATTGCCTGCGCATCGCGGGGGCGACCGCTGTGGCGACGAACGGATCGCAGACCGACCCCATCGCCGAGAAAATCGCCTCCGGCGTGCCCGCGCGCGACGCGTTCATCGGCATCCTTGAGGCGCTCGACTATGAGAAGGACCAGTTGAACACTCCGCGCATCGCCGCCGCCGTCGTGCGGGGCGGGGATTCCGGTTTCCTGGGCGTCGTGCGCGAGGATGGCCTGGAAGTGCGCCGGATGAAGCTCGAAAAGGGGGAGTGCTATTTCGTCTCCACCTACGAGACACACCACGTTTCCGACGCGCAGCGCGGCGAGTTCGACGCCTCCAGCGCCCGGCAGGGGGCGGAGTTCATTCTGTCCAAGGGAGTCTTTGCCGATATGACCAACGCCGTGACCGGCGTTTGCGCTCTGGAGCAGAAGGACGGCTTCGAGATCGCCGTCGCCATGGCTTGATTTGTTTCAGGAGGTAAAGCGGAACTATGTCCCAGCATATCATCGCCATTCTGCTGGTCGTCAACAGTCTGCTGATCCTCGTGATGCTGCTGGTGCTTACCGCGGTGCTGCGGCAGGGGCGCCGGATCGCCCGAATCGCGCGGGAAACCCAGAGTCTGGCGCAGCAGGCCGAAGCGCATCCGCAGGGGCAGGGGGCCGACGAGCCGCGCTCCCCCCAAGGCGGCTGAACATCCCGCCGCACTGACGCCTCGCGAGTTCCTCATCCCCCTCATGGTCATCCTTTAGGCCGAACCCCCGCTATGGACCAAACTGACAGCAGCCGGCGGTATGTTTTCGCGCTCGGATGCCTGGGCATGCTGTTGATGGCCAGCGCCGGCCAGATTCTCCCCGCGGCGCTGGGGCCCATTTCGAAGGAGTTCCATCGGGACCTCACCCAGAGCGGCATCCTGCTGCTGCTGAGCCCGGTGGGGTTCATCTTCAGCACTTTGCTCAGCGGATATCTTTCCGACCGCTGGGGGCAGCGCCCCTTCATCCTTCTCGGCGGATTGCTGATGTCCGTGGGACTTGGATTGACGGCGTGCGCCGCGGCGTACCCGACGCTCGTGGCGGGTCTTTTTCTGATCGGGATCAGCGGCGGATTTCTGGAGTCTCCGATCAGCGCCGTCGTTGCCGACGGCTTTCCGGAATGCCGCGCGAAGATGCTGAACCTGACGCAGATATTCTATAACGTGGGGGCCGTGCTGGGCCCGGCGGTGTTGGCGGGGGCGCTTGCAATCGGCTGGGGGTGGCGGGCAGGCTTCGGTCTCTGCATTGTGCTGGCCGTCGCCAGCGTGATTCTCGGCTACCGAGGATTGCCCAGGCATCGAATCACCGAAGGCAACGCGCTTCATCCCGGTGGAGCGGCGCCGATCCGGTGGGGCGTGGTGATGGCGGTGTCTCTGGCGATTTTCCTCTACGTGGGCGCGGAGATGACCATTGCGCAGTGGAGCGCCAAGTACGTGCAGGACACGTTTGGGGTGGTCGCGGCGCGCGCGGCGCTGACGGTCTCGGGCTTCTGGTTCGGCATGGCGCTGGGGCGCGCGTTATATATCCCCACCGTCGCGCGCTTTGGCTACCTTCCGCCGCTCCTGGTCAGCGGTCTCCTTGCCGCGGCATGCGCGTTCCTTGCCGCTTCGGCCCACAGCGGGGCGATGGCGGCGACGGCGTGCGGGCTGGCGGGGTTCTGCCTCGGCGGCTCCTGGCCGACCCTCCTGGGGTATGCCTCGCACCTCAATCCGGGACGCACCGGCACGGTGTTCGGCGTGATCGTCTCCGCCGGGTCCGCCGGCGCGGTTGTCGTGCCTCCGCTGGGCGGATGGGTGGCCCAGCACTCCGCGAGCCAGATCCGCGCTACGATGGTGCTGGGGGGCTGCGTGGCGCTCCTGGAGGCCACGGTCATTATCCTGCTGATGGTTGCCGCGCGGAGAAAGCGGACGTAATGGTCAATGGGCAATTGGCAACGGAAAGCCGCGCATCGCGGCGAGACGGTTCTGATGGCGGCGTCTGCCGTTCATTGCCAATTGACCGATGCCCATTGACCATTAATCCCTGCCCGAATTTCCTTGAAACTCCTCACCTGACACGCTATCCTACGCCCAGTGCAGTCGATGTCCGACGGCGCGGTTCCTTTCAGGAGGATGCATCATGGCTGTAACCGGGGTAAATCGAAACGCCCAATGCATCGTGCATCACGACCGTCCCGCCGCCGCGCGCTGCGGAACCTGCCACAGACCCATCTGCTCGGAGTGCGTGGTGAGCATCGCCGACGGCAAATTCTGCAGCCATGAATGCGCTAAGAAGGCGGCGGATTTCCATAAGCGCTTCCGGCCGGTCAAACAGGCAAGCAGCCTCTTCGGGCGGCTCGTGCGCGCCGTCATTTGGGTTGTTGTGATCGTGGCCATCCTGGGAATCGTCAACAAGTACGTCACCCCGATCCCGGTGCTCAAGCCCTACCTGGAGAAGCTGCCGTTCCTCGGCGCGAACGCGGCCGAAACCTCCACCGCCCCCAGCGCACCCGCGCGCAATGCGCCCAGCGCGCCCGGGTCGGGCCCCAAGACGCCCAATGCCCCCGCTTCATCCGGGGTGACTCTGTAGGGGAGTATGAGAGAAAGAAGGTCGCGCCCCTTTTCCATTGATGGAAAAGGGGCCTGACGGCTTCTCCATGCTTTTCCCATCATTCGGTTTCCATCATTTTGACTTCGCGCCCCCTCCGTGCTAAAGTCCATTTTTCGGCATTCCCGCTTCGCAAAGTGCGAGAACCATGGCAGATAAGGCGGTCATACAACAGAGAAAGAGCGACCACCTCGCGATTTGCCGCGAGCGCGATGTGGAGTTCCACAGCAAGAACTGCTGGCTCGAACACGTGGAGCTGATTCATCAGGCGCTGCCCTCTTTCTCCCCAAGCGAAGTGGAGCTGCGCGTTCGCTTTCTTGGCCGCGACCTTGCAGCGCCGTTCCTGATCGGCGCCATGACCGGCGGCACGCAGGAGGGGGGGCGCATCAACCGCACCCTCGCCCGAGTCGCCTCGGACCTGGGCATCGGCCTGGCGCTGGGCAGCCAGCGCCCGATGCTGGAAGAGCCGCGCCTGAAGGGGACCTTCGACGTTCGCGCCGCCGCGCCCGATATTCTTCTTCTGGGCAACATCGGGCTCTCACAGGCCATGACGCTGCCGTTGAAGCGCATTGTCGAATTGATGAAGAGCATCGGCGCGGATGGAATCTGCCTGCATTTGAACGCTGCGATGGAGATGTCCCAGGTGGAGGGGGACGAGCCGCGCGGGCGCTCGGAGGGGGCGATCCGACGCCTCGCCGCCGCGCTGGGCGAGCGGTTGATTGTGAAGGAAACCGGCTGCGGCATGGCGCGCGAGACCGCCGAACGCCTGATGCGGTTGGGAGTGAAGACGATCGATGTCGCGGGCGCGGGCGGCACCTCATGGGTCCGCGTGGAGAACCTGCGGCGCGGCGGCGTTCCGGCGGGGCGCGACGAACTGGAGGAATGGGGCATTCCCACCGCCGCCTCGCTTATCGAACTGCAGCCGCTGCTCGGAACAGAGCGCGCGCCCCGGCTGCGCGTCATCGCCTCGGGCGGCCTGCGAAGCGGCATGGATCTTGCCAAGTCCATCGCGCTCGGCGCGCAACTCGGTTCCGCCGCGTTGCCCGTCCTGCGCGTGCTGCATCACGCCGGAGAGAAGGGGCTGAGGAACTGGCTCGCGGGGATGCTCGCCGAATTGCGTTGCGTGATGGTGCTGTGCGGCTGCCGCGACCTGGCGGCCCTGCGCCGCGCCCCTGTGGTGCTGTCGGGCCCTCTGCAGAATTGGGCGGAGCAGAGGCGTGTAAGGAGTCGATCGCGTGGATAAGCCGACCGACGATAATCTCTCGCGCCTCCCGGGATTCTACAAGCTCTCCATCGCCGAGCGCCTCGACATGCTCGGGGCGCGCATCCACCTCACTCCGGAGGAGCGATACAGCCTCCGCGGCGAGCCGCTTCCGCTGGCCATCGCCAACCAGATGGTCGAGAATGTGATCGGCGTGTTCGGCATGCCGATGGGGATCGCCGCGAATTTCCACATCAACGGCCGCGATGTCCTCGTGCCGATGGTGGTCGAAGAGGCTTCCGTGATCGCCGCCGCGAGCCATGTCGCCAAGCTCGTGCGCGAGCATGGCGCGCTGACAACCTCCTCGACCGACGCGGTCATGATCGGCCAGATTCAGATCGTCGGCATCGCCGACCCGCAGGCGGCCCGCCAGAGAATCCTCGACGCGCGCACGCGAATCCTGGCGATTGCGAACGAGCAGGACCCCGTTTTGACCGAGATGGGCGGGGGGGCCAGGGACGTCGAGGTGCGCGTGCTGGAGACCCCGCGCGGCGCGATGATCGTGGTGCACCTGCTCGTGGACGTGCGCGACGCCATGGGGGCGAATGCCATCAATACGATGTGCGAGGCGCTGGCGCTGTACATGGAAGGGCTCTCGGGGGGCAAGGTGCTGCTGCGCATTGTGAGTAACCTGGCGGACCGGCGCCTGGCGCGCGCGCGGCTGGAGATCGCCCCCGCCGCCTTCGACGAGCACAATTGGAAGGGGCAGGTGGTGGCGGAGGGGATCGTCAACGCGTACGCCTTCGCGCAGGCTGATCCGTACCGCGCCGCCACGCACAACAAGGGAGTGATGAACGGCATCGACGCCGTGGTGCTGGCCACCGGCAACGACTGGCGCGCTGTGGAGGCCGGGGCACATGCCTATGCCGCGCGCTCGGGCAAGTACGGTCCGCTGACCACCTGGGAGATCGGGCCGGAAGGGCGGCTGGTGGGGAATATCGAGTTGCCGATGTCCGTGGGTCTCATCGGCGGCGCAACGAAGGTGCATCCCACCGCGCGGCTGGCGCTGAAGATTCTGGGAGTGAAGTCGGCTCGCGAACTCGGCGAAGTGATGGCTGCGGTTGGCCTCGTGCAGAATCTGGCCGCCATGCGGAGCCTCGTGACGGAGGGAATCCAGAAGGGGCACATGATCCTTCACGCGCGCAACGTCGCGATCTCAGCCGGAGCGGTGGGGGAGACGGCGACGATCGTGGCTAACCAGATGGTGCGCGAGGGGAAGATACGCTTCGACCGCGCGAAGCAGATATTGCGCCACGTCCTCATGGCCGCCGAGAAGAAGGTGCGGACGATTGAGACGCGCATGAGCCACGATTCACCGAAGCCGCCCACGCCCCAGGACAGATAGGGGAAGGGGAATAGGGCGCGCGGCCCCCAATATCCAACCGCCACGGTCAGGGATAAATAGGTTTATGTCCCCAGAATATCCGAAACGGAGAAAACGCCATGCTCCCCTGATGGCTGCTATTTCACTTGACACCCGCTTTCATAGACGGGAGGGACAACAGAGGGACAGACACCCCCGAACTCCTATTTCCTCCGTCGCAAGCACAGCACCAACACGCTAACAACAATCGTCGCGCATATGATACTGCCGAGCAACGTCCCCCATCTCGGCAGTCCGTGAATACCGCGCGGTCCAGACTGTGGTATGGACCTTCCTGAAGGCGTAGACTTCGACTGATCCAAGATGTATAGTTCCATTGGACCACGCTCCACGTGCAACACAGCATCGTCCTCCTTCGGCGGGCCACCATGCATGAAGTAGTCATAATTTACAGCCAGCCGGTCCTTGTTCTCCCTATACCAACGACCGACTTCGTCAACGAAAGCATCATCGTCAGGAAACCTGCCACGGATGGCGGGAAAAGCTCCCGCATACACTTCAACAAGCGACTTCTTCACTTCAGCATTCGTGGCCTTCTTATAGCTTTCGCCTATAATCAGGATGGCATCGGGTGGTGTCATCGTCAAAGCCAACGTCCATTCAATTCCGCAGAAGCCACGTAATGTCTTCAGCGACCGCCCCGCGAGAAGCGAGACAAGACGCGTCCTGTCGCCGTCGTCGAGTAGGGCCATGACCATTTCAGGCAGCAGTTCCTCTTCGAACTGCGACATTGTAGCTGTCTTGCACAAGCCATAGATCAGAAGGTCCTTCTTCCCTGCGGAGCATGCGCCAATCACTTGACGCAACTCACCCGTTCGTTTCACCCAACCTTCCTTTGTTCTTCTGTCCACGTCCTTTGTCGCAGCATTCCATTCATGCTCTAATGACGCAACGAATTCCTTGTAGTCCCGCATTCTACTTGAATCAACGCCAGCCCGTTCCGAACCCGGATCAGCCGCTGGCGACATATTGCCAAGGAAGACCAACAAGATGCTTGCTGCAAGGGTCAGTCGCATGTTCACCATTTGGGGAAATCTCCATAGCACGCGTTGTACTGCCTATTCATTGCGCTTGTCGAATAACCGCATGCACATCTTGGCTACGTCGGCAAATTGAAACTTAGCACCCACGCCGGGGACCCAGTAAGGGAAGGGCGGCTGGGGTGCTTGCACGTGAAGTCGTCTTGATAGCAATTGCCATTCGACCACGTATGCGTTCAGTAATATTGCACGCCATTTCCCATACGACTGTGGACCTTCCCGTCCGTGCCCGACATACTGATCACTGTCAATCTTCGTTACCCATTCTTCATGCCATACGGCGTCCCTATTATTGTAACCAGCAAGGATCACATAGTGAGGAATGTTCTCAAGCGGTGCGCGTTCCCCATCCTTCATCGGTGTGATGTCGTAGCCGTCCACCAAGATCAGTTTACCTGAGTAGCCGACTGTCAGCACACCGTAGGGTAGAGGCAAAGCTGGTCTTGAACGTTCCTCCGGAAACGGCGGGCTGTTCCCCCCGCATATCTCATCTAGATAGGCATTATAGTTTGTAGCCGATATCGTATCAATTAGCCCCTTCATACGAATCCAGCGCGAACCAATTTCACAGCCCATCGAAGCATGCGTACCAACCGTGAAGGCTTCATCTATTTCGGCCGCCGAATACTGCGACCCCGCAAAACCGGCCGCACGCGTCAGACGGGTCGAGAAGCCACACTTCAGACCGCTACGGGCGGCAGCCGCTGTATTGTCCCTCCATCTCCCTTCAAAGCACTCTAGAAGCATGCCAACATCCACCTTCGTCCCCACAGGCAAGGAGGTATTGATTGTTGCCGGCTGGGTCGCAAGAGGGATGTCATTGTCATCAACGGCGACAAGCGTTGCGGCATAGCCTTCTGCGAACGTAATCATGTTGGAAAGCGATGCCAGCGTGCAACTTGGATCATTTGATTTTGCGTGGCCGTGATACGTATCGGCTACGGCATCATACGACCATGTGTCTCTTGTCCAAGGGCCTCTTTGGGTAGCACTGGCCGTTTGGTCCTTGACATCCCACTCCAGCGTGAGCCAGACGTCCTTTTCATCATCGTAATACTTGGCGTAGAACGGGATCATCGTCTCCCCGTCCTTGTCGAGTTTCTTGCTCCACCACAGCAGCGGCCAGACGCATTCGGAGTAGCTGCCTATCGCCGGATCGGCTCTTTCTCCGCCCCCGATGGAGTACTCCGCCCAGTCGGTATATGTATCATACGTCGGGTTCAGGTACAGCACCCAGCGCGCATCGGCGGGCACTGGCGTGGTGTACCCCAAAACGTCCGCGTAGAACACATCGTTGTCAATGATGCCCCAAGAGTCCACGTCATCCGCCGTCGGCGGGCTGTCGCCGTACCAGTAGGAAACCGCCTGTATTTGTCGTTTCTTGATGACGTGGATGGTGGACTGGACCGGGTCGCTCAGGACGATCGTCTCCGCGGAGGCTCCGTAATAGGCGACCTTCTGCGCCGTCACGGCGGACTTGATGGGGTAGTGCCCTTCGGCGTCGAACGTCTGAATGAAGTTCGTCGGCGCGGTCGCGCTGTACCCCCAACCATAACCATATTCCGGCGTCGCGCCCGGCGCACCCGTCCACAGGTGCATCTCCTCCGCAGGCAGCGACGGCGGGACCAGCGGCCCGCTGACGATGATGCTCTCCCCCGCCTGAATCAGATGGTCCCCCTCCCCGAAAACCGTCATCTTCCACACCAGCGACCGGTCCGGCAGCTTCGTCACGTTGCCGTCGTAGTCCACGCTCTTGAATTCGAGGTTCACTGTCCGGTCCGCCGCCGTCAGGTACGCCGTCTTCGGCGCCCAGTAGTAGTCTCCGGTAATGTAGTAGTTGGGGACAAGATGCTGCACGACATCCAGGCGCACCGGCATCGCCCACCACGTGTCGCCCATCACCGTGTCGCCGCCGGCATTGGCGATGCTCTGCCATTGCGGGTCCGCATCCCACGCCGTCGGAGCGTACCGCCACAGCACGTCCGCATCGGTGAGGTCCTTCGTCCCCTTGATATACGCCGGAGAGACGAAGGAGTCCCCATCGTTCGTCGCCGTCGGCGCACCGGGTCTCTGGTAAATCGTCAGGCTCGCCATCGCCGCATCCGTGTCCGCCTGGTCCGGGCCGCGGACTTCGATGGTCACGTTCTCGACGGCGTCGCTGGAAATGTACGCATCGTACAGCGTGAACCT
>Ga0114951_10006000_pt1 | contig 10943 bp, 4 predicted proteins | sample AM7aDNAmetaG_FD_88677 | JGI IMG/M metagenome (GOLD analysis project Ga0114951, IMG submission 88677) | Freshwater microbial communities from Finland to study Microbial Dark Matter (Phase II) - AM7a DNA metaG | ecosystem: Environmental > Aquatic > Freshwater > Lake | place: Finland: Lake Alinen... | reverse complement strand
GGGGCTTCCGGCTGAAGAAGTCATTCGAGGCCGCGGACAAGACGGCGCGGCGGATTGTGATCATGGGCGAGGATGAGCTTCAATCCGGTATTCTTACGGTGAAGGACTTCGCCACCGGTTTGCAGACAAAGGTTCCTCGAGCGGAGTTGGCAGTCTTCCTCTCAAAACCAGCAGGCGAGTAAAGGACACAGGTTGTGCTTGATTTTCTAGGTAGTTTCGAACGGACGCATATGTGCGGCGACTTGCGCGCTGCTGACGCTGGCCAACAAGTGGTGGTGATGGGCTGGGTGAACCGGCGGCGCGACCACGGCAACCTGATCTTTCTGGATGTGCGAGACCGGACAGGCATTGCCCAGATTGTGCTGGACAAGGAACTGACGCCGGAGGGCCATCTGAAGGGCGAACAGGTGCGGCCCGAGTACGTGGTGGCTGCGGTGGGCAAGGTGCGTTTGCGCGATAAGGACGCCATCAATCCCAAGATGCCGACGGGCGAGATTGAGATTGAGGCCGACCAACTGCTGGTTCTGAACGACACGAAGCTGGCGCCGTTTTCGCCGTCGGACGAGGCGATTCAGAACGAGGAAGTGCGGCTGAAATACCGGTATGTGGATTTGCGGCGGCCGGAGATGCAAAAGAACTTCCGCCTCAGGCACGACATAACGCTGGCGATTCGCGAAAGCCTAAGCACGCAGGGTTTTCTAGAGGTCGAGACGCCGATTTTGACGAAGAGCACACCGGAGGGGGCGCGCGATTTTCTGGTGCCGAGCCGGGTGCATGCGGGCGAATTTTATGCTCTGCCGCAGTCGCCGCAGATTTTCAAGCAGATTTTGATGATCAGCGGTTTCGACAGGTACTTCCAGATTGCGCGCTGCTTCCGCGACGAGGACTTGCGGGCCGACCGGCAGCTTGAGTTTACGCAGGTGGATCTGGAGATGAGTTTCCCGCGCCAGGAGACGGTTTTCGGCGTGGTGGAGAAGTTTCTGTCGGCAGGCTTTGCGGCGGCAGGAGTTACGCTTGCCACGCCATTCCCACGGATTACGTACGACGACTCGATGCGGCAGTTTGGGTCAGACAAGCCAGACTTGCGGTTGCCCGGACTGACCGATGTGCGCCCGGCGTTTACGGACGCGGCGCTAGCGACGCTGCAGATTGACCCGGCGCTGCCGGTGGTGGCGCTGCGGATTCCCAAGGTGGGCGAACTGAGCCGCAAGGAGCGCGAGGACAATCACCCGCTCTTCGACCTGAAGAAGGGCGCGAAGTTCATTGACGACTTCAAGCGGCTGGCAAAGGGATTTCCGGAGTCCGCGGCCAAGGTGCGGGAGCTGGTTGGCGCAGAGGACGGCGACTTTGTGATTATTGTGGCCGGCGATCCGACACACCCTGTGAAGGCGAGCGACACGAAGTTTGAAGGGCGGTTGAGCGAGCGCGAGATCAACGTATACTCGGCCGCGGGGAACTTCCGGACGGAGTTGGCGAAGAAGTTCGCCGACAAGCACGGGGCGTTCGGCGTGACCGAGACGGCGGTGCGCGACGCCGATCCGAAGAGTGGAAAAGCATTGGATGGAACGGCGGCTTTCAACCCGATCTGGATCGTTGATTTTCCGATGTTCGAGTACGATCTAGGGTTGGCGAGGTGGATGCCGGCGCACCATCCGTTCACCTCACCAAAAGAGGCGGATATGGCGAACCTGGTGAGCGATCCGGCCAGCGTGCGCGCGAACTGCTACGATTTAGCGATGAATGGGCTGGAGCTGGGGTCGGGGTCGATTCGAATTCACCGCAAGGATGTGCAGCAGCAGATTTTCCAGTCACTGGGAATCAGCGATGAGGAAGCACGGGCTCGGTTTGGGTTCTTCCTGGATGCGCTGGAGTATGGAACTCCGCCGCATGGAGGGATTGCGCTGGGACTGGATCGCATCGTGATGCTGCTGGCCGGAGCGCCGAGTTTGCGCGAGGTGATTGCGTTCCCGAAGACGGCAAAGGCGATAGATCTGATGGCGGACGCGCCGACGACCGTGACCGAGCAGCAGTTGAAGGAACTGCATATTCGGGTGGCGCTGAAGAGCTAGCGGCATTTTGGGCTTGAATTCGGAAAATCGAAATCAGGATTTCTGGCTTACCACCCTTGAATCAGACAACGATTGAAGGGTGGAAGCAGAGCAGCCCCTATTTAAGATTGGCAGCGAGACCACGCAGTAGGTTTGGCCGGTTCATGTTACCGGCCGCCTGGCATGGGTCTGCAATCGCGTTGTAGAGATTGACGCTATTAGAGTTCTGGTGAGGTTTTGTCGGCACAAATAGTAAGGGCGCCCCGAGGGGCGCCCTTTTTGTTGGTTGGAATGGAGTTAGAAGTTGAACTTGAGAGAGAGCTGCATGGTGCGGGCGTTGGCTGGGAATTCCTTCTTCCACTTGCCGAAGAGGGGGTTGGAAGCCGTCTGGTAAGCGATCGACAGTGTGGAGTAGCTGGGGTTGCTGACATTGTTGATGCTGCCCGCGAGGTACTGAGCGTGGTTCAAGACGTTGTAGGCCTGGGCGGAGAACTCGATGGAGCGGGACTCCCCGAAGCTGAAGCGCTTGGTGGCCGAGGCATCAATGTTGTTTATGGGGTTGAGCGGCTCGGTATTGCGCTGCGAGGTGGGCAGAGTGCCCGACGCGGCCGTGATGTACTCCGCATTGGGGTTGTTGGCCACATAAGCAACCGTATCGCCAGGGCAGATGATGGTGCCATTCGGGTCTGTGGCGGTGGTGGCAGGATCGCATTGGCCGACCAAATTCGGATTGGCATACGCCTTGACGCCCGAGCCAGTGTGCTTGACACCTTTTGGGTTGAAGATGGTGCGATCAATGCTGCCAGAGTCGGAGTTCAGGTTGGAGTTGACACCGGACAGAACGGTGACGTACTCAGGCGACTCATAGGTGTAGGTTGGCGCGACCTCCCAGTTGCCCAGGGTGTTCTTAAGCAGCCAGGTGGAGGTCTTGAAGAATGGCAGGTCGTAGACGGCGAAGAAGGTGATGCGATGCGTGCGGCTGAGGGCCGAACGGCTGTAGTCGGCGGCGACGTTCTGCGAGTTCTGTGGACGGCGCGGGGTAAGCGTGGTGGAGAAAGTAGCCGCAGTGGCATCGTCCATGGCCTTGCTCCATGTCCAGGCAGCATTGAGGAGCAGTCCGTTGGTGAATTGCCGCTTGAGGCTTGTCTCCAGGCCGTTGTAATTGGACTCAGAGAGCGGCCGGTAGGAAGTGATCTTGCTGGTGAAGCCGCCTTTGCCGTCCGACGGGAAATGCCATGCAGGAACAATGTTAGAGAGAGCGGCGATCGCTCCGAGGGTATTGTTCATATTGGCCAGTGAGCCGGTGGCAGGCGCGCTCATGAGAGTTGGAATCTGGTTGGCAGCCGTGACCCTCGGCTGGATGTTGATCTGGTCCTGTGTGGGCAGGTGAATGCCGCGCGTGCCTACGTAGCGGACTTCAGCGGTATAGACGCTCTTGAAGACGTGCTGTACGCCGAGGCTCCAGGTCTCAGCATAGGGCGTGATCTGTTGAATGGGCAGATATGCCGAGGTGGCAGCGCGCTGGTCGGCGACGGTGAGGTAGGTATTCAGAGTGCCAGTACCGTGAGGCAGGCCGCCATTCTTGAGGAAGTTTGGGGCGCCAACTGCTGGATTGTTGCCGGTGCCCACGTCATTGGTCGACGAGTACTGAGGCGGGAAGGAGAGCAGTCCGAGGTTGTCGTCAAGGATATCGCCGGCAGTGCCGAATCCGAGGCGTATGGAGGTATTTGGGTCGAGGGCGTAGTTGATTCCGACGCGCGGGAAGAAGTTCGTCTTTTGGGGCTGCGGTGAACCGAAGGACACGAGTCCAGGTGCGCTGGCTTTGATGTTGAGCGACTGGGCGCGCTCACCCACGGGAACGGCAGTGAATTCGTAGCGGAGACCAAAGTTGAGGCTGAGCTTCTGCGAGATGCGCCAAGTGTCATTGGCGTATCCGTAAAAGGCTGTCTGGTCGCCGTAATAGATGAAGTTGCCGGTGGACCGTTCACCAAAGTTGGTGGGGGCAACGTCATTCAGGTACTCCGTGAGGTAGTTGTAAATGTAATCGCCGCGGACGCGCTGAGTGAAGGTCTGCGGAGCGATATACTTGCGGCCGTCGAAGCCAAACTTGATGCTGTGCTTGCCCTTGACCCAGCTGAGGTTATCAGTGAACTGGTAGAGGTTCTGGACGGTAGACTGGGGAGCGTTCGCATCGGGTCCCAGGTTGGTGGCGCCCTGATCGGAATAGGTGAGGTTTGGAAAGGAGTCGAGGCCCGAGAAGGTGGCGCCGCCGGAGGGCGTGATGTTGTAGTAGCGGTTGAAGCCGACCCGGACCTCGTTGATGAGGTTGGGCGTGAAGTCGTGGTACTCGCTGAGCGCGATTAGGTGGTAGATGTAGGGCAGGGGCAGGAAGAAGGCGGGAAGAGCCGCGGAGGTGTCAATGGCGGCATTGTTGTTGTAGACGTAGCGCCCTCGGAAGCTGTCAGATGGAGAGATGGTCCAATCTGTGCTGGCGACCAGGCTTTTGGTGTTGTTGTAGTTGGGAGCCGCGACCAGGTAGTTGCCCAGTGGAATGTTTGTTGCGCCGCCCGTTCCATAGACGCCTGCGCCGGGAGCGATGTTGGACGAGTAGCTGGGGCCGGCGGAATTGAACTGGCCATCATTGTAGACGGTGAGGAACTGCGCGCCGTTGTTCGGGTCTTTGGCGCCCTGGTTGCCGCAGGCGAGGTCAGAGGCATAGTTGACCTGCGCGGGTGAAGTGGGCATGTACTTGGTGTAGATGCCGAGGTTGGTCTGATTGAACTGGGGAATGCCCTTGAGGGCGGCCATGCCAGCCGCGGTGGGGGTGCAAAGCCAGTACTGACCGCTGCGTCCTATGGGCTGATACTCGTAATTGCCAAACCAGAAGAGCTTGTCCTTGATGGCGGGACCGCCGGCTTCACCGCCGAAGCGGTTGTTGTCAAAGCGGGGGTTGGGCTGCTTGCCGCCCTGGACGGCGTTTTCGGCGTTCAGATTGCGGTTCTGGAAATACTCGTATGCGACGCCGTGGATGTGGTTGGTACCGCTCTTTACGGTGGTGTTGAACTGACCGCCAGCGGAGTGGCCGAAGTCCGGCGAGAACTGGTTGACGATGGCGGTGAACTCACCGACGGCATCGTTGGGAATGTATACGAGAGGGCCAGTGACGCCCTTGTTGTTGTTGTCGATTCCTTCAATGGTGAAGTCGTTGTTCTCTGGACGAAGACCGCCGACCGAGGGGCCGGTGCCGACGCCGAGGCCACCACCGGCGGCAACTCCGGGCACGAGCAGCGAGAGGTTGAGAACACCGTTAGCGGAAGAAGAGGTGGGCAGGTTTTTCAATTCTTCCGATTCGAACGAGGACTGCAGCTGCGTGGTGGTGGTGTCGATGACGGCACCGGCATCGGCCGAGACCTCGACGATTGTGGACGCAGTGGCCACAGGCAACACGAGGTGCGCAGTAGATGTGGCGTTGAGGTTCACCACGAAATTCTTGAGCGAGAAAGTCGCAAAGCCAGAAGCACGGCCGGTGACATCGTACGCTCCCGGAAGGAGGTTGGGGACATAGAAGTCACCCGTCTTGGTGGCCTGCACTGTGGCGGAGACGTTGGTGGCAACGTTTGTGACAGTGACAGAGGCTCCAGAGATGGCAGCACCGCTTTTATCGACGACCGTTCCAGCGATGTTGCCGCTGGTGGCCTGGCTCCATGCAACAAGGCCGCCGCCGAGCAATACGGTAACCAAAAGGCTGATTGCAAGAATTGCTTTCTTGAACCGGATAGACTGCATCGAACTCCTCCGAAAATGAATTGGGACCTGAGGCTTCTCACCAGAAACCCCTCAATCCGCGAAATTTGCTGCTCCGGAAGGCGGGTGTAAACCCGATTTGCCGGCACTACCAAGATGGCAAACGACTCACGAATGCACTGAAATAGAAATAGTGAAGCGCCATGTGAGCAAGTAAACCTGGAATGGTGTTCCCATAACTTGCATGGATGGCTGAGATGACGTATGCACGGTATGGGCCAATCCGGTTGGTCGTTGGGGGGAATACTTTTGTTATTGAAACTAAAGTGCTTATTTCTATTGTGGTTGTAAGGTGGCGCAAGGGTAAATATGAAAATCCGTATGAACAACCTGCGAAATTCTGAATACGGTATGTTGTGTGTGTTTTTTGGGAGGTTGCGGTATTCTCCTCTTCATGCAACTCACTTTAGCTCATGTCGGTGCCCGAACCGGGTCAAAGGATGGCTTCGACGCATTGGCGCAGGTATTTTTAGAGCGGCTCTCGGCATTTGCTCGGTGCCAGGCCGAAGCATTCCGGACTGAGGAGGCCCTGCTGGAGTGGCTGGAGCGGCAGCATGGTCGCACTTCGGCCGTGGCCGTAATGTTGGATAGCCGGGGAAAGCAGATGACATCGGAGGCCTTTGCCAGTTGGCTGGGCACTCGGCGGGATGAAGGGGCACAGCATATTGTTTTTGCGGTGGGGCCGGCAAGCGGGTGGTCGGATGCGGCTCGAAAGCGTGCGCAGCTGTTGCTCTCGCTGGGGCCGATGACTCTGGCCCACGCGCTGGCTAGGCTGGTGATGGCTGAGCAGCTTTACCGGGCATATACAATTCTGACTGGGCACCCGTATCACGGCGGACATTAAAGACAGTGGTCAGTTGTCATTGGCAAACCGTCAGATGCCGCTGCCGACAGGCGGTTGAATATTCCCAGAGTGAACTGATCCGCAACTACTGAGAGATGCTATGGCCGATTCCCGGCGTGGACTGGTACTGATCAATACGGGCCCTGGCAAGGGCAAAACGACCGCTGCCATGGGCACGGCTTTGCGAGCTGTGGGGAACGGGATGCGGGTGCTTATGCTGCAGTTCCTGAAAGGGTCGTGGCACTACGGAGAATTGGATGCGGTGCAGGCCTTTGGACCGAACTTCGTGCTGAAGCAGATGGGGCGCGGGTTTGTGAAGGTAGGCGGAGCCGAGACCGATCCGGAGGACATTCGCCTGGTGGAAGCGGCCTGGGCGGAGGCGTACGAGGCGATCTACTCCGGCGAGTGGGACATGGTGATTCTGGATGAGATCAACTATGCCATTGGTTATGGAATGCTGGACCCTTCGGTGGTGGCCGAGGCGCTGCGTGGACGGCCGGAGATGGTGCATGTAATTCTGACCGGGCGCAACGCTCACCCATCATTGGTAGAGCTGGCCGATACCGTGACGGAGATGCGAGAAGTGAAACATGCCTACGAAAAGGGCGTCCTGGCGCAGCGGGGCATAGAGTACTGAGTCAGAGTCCTGAAAAGGCCTGATGGGCAGCTTTTGTTCCATCCATTTACAATTGGGATCGATATGTCCTGGTTCAAGCGAGAGAACGGCGATTACGAGTCTGGGCCTGGGGCCGAGAATGTGACCGATGCCACAGGTAAGACTGTGCGCACCGAGGGTTTGTGGATCAAGTGCCTGGGCTGTCGCGCGGTGATTTGGAAGGCGGAGCTGGAGGCCAACCTGAATGTGTGCCCAAAGTGCCAGCACCACTTCAAAATGGGCGCGCAGCAGCGCATCGATCTGCTGCTCGAGCCTGGATATGAGCTGGTTGATTTGGGGCTTAGGTCGACAGATCCGCTGAATTTTACCGATGTAAAGCCCTATAAGCAGCGGCTGCGCAAGGCTCAAGAGGCTACTGGGCTAAACGACGCAATCATCAACGCGGTGGGGCAGCTTGGTCTGCATTCCGTGGTTGTGAGCGCGATGGAGTACGGGTTTATCGGCGGATCGATGGGCGCGGTGGTGGGCGAGACCATTGCACGCGCCGTGGACCGCGCCCGGACGGGACGGAAGCCGCTGATTATTATTGCCGCTTCAGGTGGCGCGCGGATGATGGAAGGCGTGGTGAGCCTGATGCAGATGGCGAAGATCTCCACTGCGCTGGGGGAGTTGGACGACGCAAAAGTTCCCTATATCTGTGTACTTACCGATCCGACGACAGGCGGCGTGACGGCTAGCTTCGCGATGCTGGGCGACCTGAACATTGCCGAGCCGGGCGCGCTGATTGGATTTGCCGGGCCGCGGGTGATCGAGCAGACTATTCGGCAGAAGCTGCCTGAGGGATTTCAGCGTTCCGAGTTTTTGCTGGAAAAGGGCTTTTTGGACGCAGTGGTGCATCGGCGGGATTTGAAGAGCTATCTTATTCGTGCGCTTGGGTTTATGCAGATATAGAGTGGTTTCATGCTTTATTTATGCACCACTTAAGGACCTTTCGGCTACGCTTCCTAGTTGATTGACCCTCAGACTTTCACTGGGTAGGGGGGGTGGGTAGGGAGGGTAGGGGAGGGGGGTGGGGTAGGTTCCGCATCTCTTCGCGCGCGTGTGGGCGGGTACTATCTGAGTTGGAATTTCCCATGTAATTATTGTGCGCCTTTGGGCGTTAATTATATGCAGTTATTATTGCTGCTAAGTCATTTGAATTCAGCAATGTAAAAAATTGGCTGTGTTTTTGTCATTCCCGGGTGCGGGGATTAGTTTTGTTGCTGTCCCACCCATTCGCCAGAAAAACGCGATTGGAGGGGCACGGAGCGACTAGCGCGGGGAATGTACCCGATGCGCTACGAGAATGGCCTGTTTTGAGATTTTTGTACCTAAATCAAAAGCCCCGGAACTGGTCCGGGGCTTTTGGGTTGGTACGTGGGTTGGAGTGAGAAATCTAGAACTCCAAGCGGAGGGAGAACTGCGCAACACGCGCGCTGTTGGACGTGCCGGTGATTTTGCCGAAGTTGCCCGCGTTGTTGACGATATTCATGCCACCCGTTCCAAAGGCGGGGTGATTGAATACGTTATAGGCATCGGCGCGGAACTTGAGGTCGACCTTGTCCTGGAGGATCGGGAAAGTCTTTGCAAGGCCGGCATCAAAGTTGAAGGCACCAGCGCCGCGGAGGTAGTTGCGCTGGCCGTACTCGAGGCCGATGGGGCCGCGGAATTCGGACAGTACCTTGGTTGCACCGGCAAGACCGCCCGCGAACGAATAGACCGTATTGCTGGTGTGATTCACATTGACCTTGGTCTTCAGATCGGCTCTATTGCCGGTGAAGATTGCCGGATCATAGTTGTCAAACGAAGCCATGAATGCATCGGAGTATGCCGTGATCGCCACACCGGTGCGATAGGTGGGGAGGCCGGAGATGCTCCATCCGCCGATAGCCTCGTCAAGTGCGCGAGGTGCATTAGCCAGGAAGGTCCTTCCGCGTCCAATGGGGAACTCGTACTGGAAGTTCGAGGAGATTTCCTGCCTGACATCAAAGTCCGAATCGCCGCGGCAGGCCCGGGGTTGGAACACATCGCAGATCATTCCGCTGTTTGAGAACAGGGAGTTGTTGTTTGCGCTCAGAGAGGCATTGTCGATGGAGTGGGACCAGGTGTAGTTGACTTCAAACCGCAACCCATTCGACAAGTTCTTATCCAAGGTCGCAAGGAGGCCATGGTAGACCGAGAAACCTTTATTGGTGAGGTAGACATTGCTTCCGAACTGTGCTGGGATGCCAATGTTTGTAGGCCAGTAATTGCCGTAGTAGTAGTACGAGTAATAGTTGAGCGTCTGGATGGCATCGGAGATGTCACCCCTGCCGATGAGTGTGCGTGCGAAGTACTCGACGCGCTTGGTTTTGCTACCACTGATGGTGTGGGGTCCCAGGTTATTTTCAAACCAGGGTTCGTTCGTGACGGTCGCGTAAGTTGCTCCATTACGAGTCTGGGTGGTCAGGTCAGCAAAGGCCTGGACCATGGTCTGTGTGGACTTTCCGGAATAGTCAGGAACGTCAATTACCTGGGAGGCATCGGCATCCGCCAGCAAGCGGCGGCCAAGGCGGCCCACATAATTGATCTTAAAGAGCATGTGGCCTGGAAGGTCCTGCTGAATTCCGAAGTTGAAGGCGATCGAGTAGGGATCCTTCAGCTTTTTGTCGATGACAAAGCTCGTATCGCCCTCGGGCAATCCATACGGGATGCCATCACCGTCCACGAATGGGACGTAAGGTGTGGCGAGAGCCGCGGGCGCCGGATTCAAACTGGACGAGTAAGAGAGTCCCGAGCCAATACGCGGATCGACGGCGAGGGAATCGGGAGCGGAGGCACCGCCAAACTGGTTGGATTGGGTGTTGCTGAACAGGTAGGAGATCTGATCCTGAAGGAAGCTGATGGCATCGATGACGGTGCGGTCATAGATGATGCCGACGCTTCCGTTGAGCACGGTCTTCTGGTCGGCATAGGGGGTGAAAGCAAAACCGACGCGAGGGCCGAAGTCCTTATAGGACATGTCGTACATGTCCGGTCCCTTGTTCGCCTTGCCGCCAAGTACATAGCTATACAAAGGAAGGCCGGTGTTGCTGGTATTGCCCGACTTGCCAATAGCGACACGGTCGTTGATGTAGGTGTTGAAGTCGATGGGCTTGTTGACAGACTGATACCCATGCGTTTCGTAAGGCACCGAATAGAGCTGGTAGCGAACGCCATAGGAGAGAGTGAGTTTCGGGCTCACCTTCCAAGTGTCGCCAAAATATGCCTCGGTCTCGAAGAAGCGGTAAGCCTTCGGAGCTCCAGAGCCTGCGGCAAGTGCGGTGCCCTTGGCATCATAGTTATAGTTTGTCTGGATATTGCCGATGACGCCCAGGCCTGTGGAGAAAAGGCTGTCGTAGGCGTTGTTGGCGATGCTGTTCGGGTCCTGGAGGATATCCGACGGACGGACGGTTGGGTCCAGGCCACTGGTTAAGGCTGCGCCTTGCTGGCCGGCGTAAACAAAGTTGAAGTTGTTGGTCAGGTTGCTGTTGGTCTTGATGAACTTGAAGCTTCCACCAAAGGTGAGGGAGTGATTGCCCTTTTGCCAACTGAAGTCATCGCGGACAATTGG
>Ga0114951_10005999_pt1 | contig 10944 bp, 10 predicted proteins | sample AM7aDNAmetaG_FD_88677 | JGI IMG/M metagenome (GOLD analysis project Ga0114951, IMG submission 88677) | Freshwater microbial communities from Finland to study Microbial Dark Matter (Phase II) - AM7a DNA metaG | ecosystem: Environmental > Aquatic > Freshwater > Lake | place: Finland: Lake Alinen... | reverse complement strand
GTTTGTTTCGGAAAAAGGCAAGCGCACTTGGGAAGGCATGGTTTTAAAATCGCCGCTCGTCGGCCCGCTCATCGCGCAGTTCGCGATGGCGCGTTTCTGCCGGATGCTCGGCACGCTGCTCGGTGCCGGCGTGCCATTGGTGCAGGGCTTGAATGTCGCGCGCCGTTCCATCGGCAACCAGATTCTCGTGGACGCTGTCGGCCGGTCCATCGAGCGCGTGCAGCAGGGCGGCCGGCTGGGCCAGAGCCTCGCGGAATGCCGAAGCCTATTTTCGGGAGCAGTGCTGGAAATGATTTCGGTCGCGGAAGAAAGCGGCAAGCTGGACAGCGAGCTGGTGCGCGTCGCCGCCGTCACCGAAGTGGACCTGGATCGCAACCTGAAGACCGCCGTCGCGTTCGCCGAGCCGCTGATGTTATTTTTGATCGCCGGTTTCATCGGCACCATTTTCATCAGCATGTTGCTGCCCATATTCTCGTTACAGGATTACATCAAATAGCCCGGAAATATATTTATGAAAATCAAACTCCATCAATACACCGTTCAAAAAATCAAATTGCGCCGGGCGTTCACGCTCGTGGAAATGCTGCTGGTCGTCACCATCATCGGCATCCTCGCGGCGCTGGTCCTTCCGAAAATCATGGGCCGCAGCGAACAGGCGCGCGCGACCGCGGCGCATGCCGACATCAACGGCGGCATCAAGTCGGCACTCGACGCCTTTGAAGTGGACAATGGGTTTTTTCCCAAGACCCTGCAGGATCTCGTCCAGCAGCCCGGGAACGCGAAGAACTGGCACGGGCCGTATCTGGACAAAATCCCGATGGATCCGTGGGGCAACAACTACATTTATTATTATCCCGGCAAACACAACCAAAGCTCCTACGACCTGCTGTCGGTCGGACCCGATGCCAAGGAGGGAACCGATGATGACGTGGCCAACTGGACAAAGTGAATGAAATTACGAATGACGAATGACGAATTACGATGGCCGACAACACGACTGCCCGGCCCGAATTCGGCATTTGAAATTCGTCGTTTGCCATTCACGGGTGCCTTCACATTGATCGAATTGATCCTCGTGCTGGCGTTGCTGGTGATCATCACCTCGCTCGCCGCGCCGGCGATGGCGAATTTCATCCGTGGTCGCGCGCTTGATTCGGAGGCGCGGCGGCTGTCGGCGCTGATGCACGCCGCGCAGAGCCGCGCGGTTTCCGAAGGCATGCCGATGGTGTTGTGGGTGGATGAAAAGCAGGGTGCCTATGGTCTTCAGGCGGAGACGACCGGTAAGGCTGGTGATACAAAATCGGAAAATTTGTCGGTGGATTCAACCCTGCAAATCGCGGTGCTCAATACCGGCTTGAGCACGCCGACGACGTTCAACGGGTCGCCGGCGATCCGTTTTTTGGCAGATGGGTGCGTGGACGAAAACAGTCCGCAGACATTGCAGTTGACGGATTCGGCGGGCATTTCGCGCTGGCTGGTGGAAGCGCGCAACCGTACGGGTTATGAAATTCGCAACAGCAAGAACTAAGCAGTGCGCGGCGATGGGCCATTGCCATGCGTTCACGCTGGCCGAGGTGATGGCGGCGATGCTGTTTCTGGCCATTGTCATCCCGGCAGCGGTTGAAGCGCTGCACATATCTAGTCTGGCGGGCGAGGTTGCCGCACGGAAGGGCGCGGCGGCTCGCATCGCCGACCGGGTCCTGAACGAGAGCCTGATCATGACCAATTGGAATAACGGTGTGCAAAGCGGAATGGTGTCGGAAGGTGTGCTGAGTTTTCGTTGGAAGTTATCCAGCCAGGCTTGGTCAGCGGATGCGATGCAACTGCTGACGGCGGAAGTGAAGTATCAGGCGCAGGGCAAGGATTACTCGGTGAAGTTGAGCACGCTGGCCAATTCGCCCACGCAGCCCGGACAGTCGGCGCAGCCGACAGCAACTATGAATTCGCGATAGTGAAAATTAAAGCCAACAACCTGCAGGCGTTCACGCTGGTCGAGATGATTCTCGCCATCGGCGTGGCCGCCATTGTGCTCATCGCCGTCAACGGCGTGCTCTTCGCTGCGCTCCATTTGCGCGACGCGACGAGCGAGGTCGTGGACGCCGCGGCGCCGATTGATCAGACGGCGACGTTCCTGCGCCGCGATCTGCAATGCATCGTGACCCCGACGAACGGGACGAGCAAGGTTTTGTCGGGGGATTTCCGGGTCGGCAACATCTCCAGCCTTGGCGTGACCGAACCGGTGGCGATTGAAATGTTCACCGCGACCGGCGCCTTGAGCGCCAATGCGCCATGGGCCGACATCCAACGCGTGACCTATGCCTTGAAGCCGCCGGCTGACCCTGCTTCCACCGGCAAGGATCTGATCCGCAGCGTGACGCGAAATCTGCTGACGATGACCACGCCGGAAATCGAGGAGCAGCTGATGTTGAGCGACGTGGCCACCATCAAGTTTTCCTGCTACGACGGTGCCCAGTGGCAGGATACCTGGGACACCACTGGGGCCACGACTTCGAACACAAATTTACCGCTGGCCGTTCGGGTGGATATCCAGATGGCGGGAAAGAGCGATGCGGGGCCGATTGAACTTCTCGTGCCGATTGATGCCGTAGCGCGGACGAACATGGTGCTGACCAGCACCCAGTGATGTGAGATGAAATTACCGAACTCAAATTCACCGCTTGACGACCGATGCGAACGCGCCTCGGTCCTCATCATCGTGCTGTGGGTGGCCATCGGGCTGGTGAGCATCGCTCTGTATTTCGCCAACACGATGTCTTATGAACTCCGCGCCTCGGACAACCGGGTTGGTGGTCTGGCGGCGGATCAGGCCATCGAAGGTGCGGCGCGTTACGTCTGTTACGTGCTGCAAAACTTTGCGACGAACGGCGCGGTGCCCGTCACCAACCAGTTTGCTTGCGAGGCCGTGCCGGTGGGTGACGCGAAATTCTGGCTCATCGGACGCGATATTGGCGGTCAAGACGGGGCCGGTCAGACCGGCGCCGGGCCGACGTTCGGACTGGTGGACGAGGGCGCAAAATTGAATTTGAACACTGCCAATACGAACGTCCTTTCGTATCTGCCGGACATGACGATCGATTTTGCCGACGCCATCATGGACTGGCGGGGAACGAACGGGATCGTTTCACTTGATTACGCGTCGCTCGGCTACCTGCCGAAAAATGCGCCGTTTGAAACGGTGGACGAGCTGCGGCTCGTTTCGGGCGCAACCGTTGACCAGTTGGCCGGCGATGACCTCAACCGCAATGGCGTGCTCGACGCGAACGAAAAGGATTCGTCAGGCATTGGCGAATTGAATTCCGGCCTGTTTGAATACACAACGGTCTGGACGCGCGAACCAAATTTCCATTCCGATGGCACGCAGTTGACGAACGTCAATTCGATCGTGGCGCAATTGAGCCAGCTGCCGCCCAACCAGCAGCAGGCACGCTTTGTCGCGTTCTTCCGGTCGTTCTTCCAAAACGAAGGCGTCAGTAGCGCGAATACCATCGCCACCTCGCTTTACCGGAGCTACGCGGCCCAAGGTTCCTTCAAGGGCATTCTGGATTTCGCCCTCCGCTGCCGGAACGCCAACATGAGCATCGCGGATTTCGCGAAGATTTCCGGCGACACCACCACGAGCACCAACAGTTATTTCCGCGGCCGCGTGAATGTCAACACCGCTGGGGCTGACGTGCTGACGGCGCTGTTCATGGGCTTGAATGTGGATGAGCAGACGGCGGTCGGCGCGGCGCAATCGCTCATCGCATATCGCGAGCAAAACGCCGGCAACCTGACTTCGATTGGCTGGCTTATTGATGCGCTCGGCAACAACAGTCCGGTGATCACCGCCCTGGCGCGCGGAGACTACGTCACGACGAAAAGCTTTCAATTCACCGCCGACATCGCGGCCGTCGGGCCGTTCGGGCGGGGTTATCGGCGGGTGAAGTTCATTTTCGACGTCAGCGACGGGACCCCGAAAATCCTTTATCGCCAGGACCTGAGCCGGCTCGGCTGGGCGCTGGGCGAAACGGCGCGGCAAGCCTTGGTCGCAAAAGAAACGCCATGAACAATATTTTAAAAATCAATTTCCGGAAACGCAAACGGTTGACCAGCCTGCTCGGCCTCGCGCTGGACGGCAGCCGGTTGGACGGCGTGGTGCTGCGGCGCGTCAACGGCTCGCTGCAAGCGCAACAGAGTTTTTCCGTCGCGCTCACGCTGGATCCGCTGACCGCCGCGCCGGAACTGGTCGGGCGCGAAATCCGCAACCAGCTCGATGCCGCCGGGGTGCGCGAACGTCACTGTGTTTTCGGCCTGCCGCTGAAATGGCTCTTGACGGCGCACACGGAACTGCCGCCCTTGCCGGAGGCTGACGCCGCGAGCCTGCTGCAGATGGAGGCCGAGCGCAGTTTTCCGACCGACGTCGCGACGCTGCAAGTCGCCATTTCACGTTGCCCGCTGGCGGCGGAAAAGCAATACGTCCTGCTGGCGGGGATTTCGCGCGAGCACATCGCGCGACTGGAACTGGTATTGGCGGCGGCGAAGTTGAAGCCGGTCCGTCTGGCGCTGGGAGTTTCTGCGCTGCAGCCGCCGGCGTCGGAAAATTCCCGCGGCGTGCTGGCGCTGGCGGTGGGCGAGAGCACCGTGTCGCTGCAGGTCACCTGCGGCGGCGGCGTGGCGGCGCTGCGGGCGTTGGAAGGCGCGATTGAAAACGATGGAGTCCGCCGCGTGCTGCATCCCGATTTGATTGCGCGCGAGTCGCGCATCACACTCGGCCAGCTGCCCGATGAGTTGCGCGACACGGTAAAACGCATCCGGATTTTCGGCCCGCGCGAGCTCGCGCATCAGCTCGCGGATGAAATGGAACTGCGGTTTGAGCCGATGGGCTTGACGGTGGAAGTGGTTTCGGCCTACGCGCCGGATGAATTCGGCGTGCAACTGCCACCGGAGGCATCGTTGTCGGCGGCGTTCAGCCTGGCGGCACGTCCGCTTGCGGGGCAAATGCCCTCGCTGGAATTCCTGCCGCCCAAACCGACGATCCTCGAACAGTTTGCCGCGAAATATTCGTCCGGCCGGATGCGAACGATCGGCGCCGTCACGGCGGGGATTGCGGTGATTATTGCCGCGATGTTCTTGATTCAACAGATCCAATTGTGGCGGCTGCGGTCGCAGTGGTCGGGGATCTCGACAAAAGTGATGGAATTGGAGGCGGTGCAAAACAATATCCGGCTGTATCGCCCGTGGTTCGACGAATCGTTCCGCGACTTGGCGATTTTGCGCCAGCTGTCGCTGGCGTTTCCCGAAGACGGCGTGGTGACGGCCAAGACGATCGAGATCCGCGACGACAACACGGTGAGTTGCTCCGGCAATGCGCGCGATTATGCGGCGGTGCTGGCCATGCAGGCGAAACTGCGGACGGCGGACGGCGTGAGCAGCTTGAAACTGGACCAGATTCGTGGAAAATCGCCGATGCAGTTCACCTTCAATTTCCAATATGGCAACGGAGGAACGCAATGAAAACGGAACAACGCCAGAAATTCTTGATCGTGCTGACGCTTGCGGCGGCGGGGCTGTTCGTCGGCGTGAATTATATTTTTGCTCCGCTGGCGGACCTTTGGTCGGCCCGTTCGGACCAGATCAAAGAGCTGCGGACAAAGGTCGGCGACGGTAAGAAACTGGTCGCGCGCGAGGCGGGCGTCCGTAGCCGCTGGAACTTCATGCTCGGGAATGCGCTGCCGGACAACACCTCGCTGGCCGAACAGCAGATGCTCAAGTCGCTCGACAACTGGGCGCACAACAGTGGCGCGGAAATCGCCAGCATCATGCCGCAGTGGAAAAGCGATTCGACCAATTACCTGACGCTCAACTGCCGCGTCGAGGCGATCGGCACGCTTGGTAAGCTGAGCGAGTTCCTTTATCGAATCGAAAAAAGCCCGGCCCTCAAGGTGGAGTCCGTCGCGTTGAGCGCGCATGACGCCACGGGCCAGCAACTGACGCTCGGCTTGCAACTCAGTGGACTGGCGCTGGTCAAACCCGCCACAAAATGAAACTGAACCGATATCAAATTTGGATGGTGCTGGCCTTCGCGCTGGCGAATGGATACTCCGCCGTCGCGCAGTCCAACAACGTGGCGAGCCCGACGGATTATGCGTCGTTCAGCCGGTTCATCACGGAGCGGAATATTTTTGACCCGAACCGGTATCCGCGGAATGCGCGGGACAGCCGGGCTCGCACCACGGTCCGGACGACACGGGCGCAACGGTCCGCGCCGTCGTTCACACTGGTCGGCACGATGAGCTACGAAAAAGGAATGTTCGCGTTCTTCGACGGGAACAATGGCGATCTGCGGAAAGTATTGCCGGCGTCGGGCGGCATCGCCGGGTTTACCGTGACGGAAGTTACGCTCACCGGCGTGCAATTGCAGAGCGCCGACAAAAAGGAAACCGTGGCGATGCGGATCGGCGAAATGATGCGGCAGGAAGGCGACCGCTGGAAACCGGCTGGCTCCGGCGACCTGGGCGCCAGCACCAGCGCGACCGAGAGCGCCACCCCGGCGGCGACGGACAATGCCAGTCCAGACAAAGATGCGCCGTCCACACCCGCTGCACCCGCGAACGATATTTTGAAAAAACTCATGCAACAAAGAGAACAGGAATTAAAATGAAAACGACCCTCCTTACCCTCCTGACGGCCCTCGGCCTTTGTGGACTGTCCGCGCTTGCGCAACCAACGGGCTTCCCGCCCTGGGAAAATGGCAATGTGGCCGCGCCGCCAGACCAGGGTGGCCACCCGCCGGAGCAGGGCAACCCAACGCCGGAAGCAACGCCACCGGATCAGACCGTGGTGAACGGCCCGGAGACGGCGCCTGCGCCTATCACCGAAGCCGCCCCCGCGGAGAAGAAGCCCATCGAATCCACGGTGATTTTGCCGACCAAGAGTGACGGGGAAGCCGTGACCTCGGCGTTCATACCGCCGGCACAGCCGATCGGCACTAACACGGACGGATTGCTCCGCATGAACTTTCGCAATGCGCCGCTCGAGATGGTGCTGAATTATCTGAGCGACGCCGCCGGTTTCATCATCGTGCTGGACACGCACGTCAACGGCAGCGTCACCATCATCAGCGCGCATCCCGTCACCAAGGAGGAAGCGGTGGACTTGCTCAACACTCAATTGAATCGGAACAATTATGCCGCGATCCGCGACGGTCGGACATTGACCATTGTTGAGAAAAACGATGCGAAGACCCGCAACATTCCGGTCAAGACCGGCAATATTCCGGCCAATATTCCGAAGAACGACGAGATCGTGACGCAAATCATTCCCATCCGGTTTGTGGAAGCCCGCCAGCTGGTTTCGGATTTGTCGCTGTTCGTTTCGTCACATGCGACGGTTGTCGCCAATGAGACCGGCAATTCAATCATCGTCACGGACACGCAGGCCAACATCCGGCACCTGGCCGAAATCATCAAAGCGGTGGACGACAGCGCCGAGGCGGAAACGGAAATCCGCGTGTTCCGGCTGAAATTCGCCAGTCCGGCGGATGTGGCCAGCGAGTTGAGCAGCGTTTTCCCGAGCAGCACGGGTAGCAGCACTCAATCGCCCATCTCGTTTCGTGGCGGCGGCGGCGGGGGAGGCGGATTCATGTCGCGAATGATGGCCAATATGGGCGGGGGTGCCGGCGGCAATAACAGTGCGAATGACCGCGTCAAAAAGGCGACACAAGTCACGGCGGTGGCCGACAACCGCATCCAGGCGGTCATCGTGACCGCGCCGAAGGAATTGATGGAACAGATCGCGAGCATGATGACCGATTTGGACGTGCCCTCGGATCGCGACCAAAACGTTCATGTGTTCACGATGATGAACGGCGATCCGCAGCAGGCGGTGCAGGTGCTGCAAAGCATGTTCCAGTCAGGCACCACGTCGCGCAGCGGCACAAGTTCGTCGTCGCAAAACAGCGCGCTTCAGCAGCGAGCCCAGAACAGCACGACCTCCATGAGCACGACCACCACCTCATCCTCCGGATTGGGCGGCACCACGGGCGGCGCGGGCGGCGGACGGGCGGGTGGCTTCTAAGGCATGAAAAACTTTCTAATTAAAAGGCAAACTATGAAAACTAACTCCTTTAAGAAATATCTCGGCGGTGTCCTGATTTTATTTTTGTGTGCGGTGTTTGGGCTCCACGCGCAACAACGCGGCGGCGGCGGGTTTGGAGGTTTCGGCGGCTTCGGGGGTTTTGGCGGGTTCGGGGGCGGCGGCGGGAACACCGCCAACCGCGGCGCCACGACCAGCGGAGGCCAATACAACAACAACGGCACGGTGGGTAGCGCGACCATTTCCGTGGATCCGGTGACGCACAATATCATCGTCATCGCCGACAAGCAGACGAGTGACCAAATCAGCAAGGTGCTTGCCAGCCTCGATGTGCCCCAGGCACAGGTGCTCATCAAAGTCGTCTTCGTGGAAGTGAACGACAACAAGGCGTCGGCCATCGGCGTTCAGGGCGAATACACCGGCCTCAACAAGAATTTTTCGCAGCTCATCGGTTATGCCACCAATTATGCCACCGGCAAAGTCTATCCGGTCAACCAGAGCGTAAGTGCGAACAATAATTTTGGCATACCTCAGAGTCTGCCGGGAGCCACCGGCAATGGTGGCATTTATCAGGTTCTGGGCAGTGACTTCAACGCGACCGTCCAGGCACTCGCCACTGCTGGCAAGGCGCAGATACTTTCGCGCCCGTCGGTCCTTGCGCGGGACGGCCAAATGGCGGAGATCGTCGTCGGACAGAGCATCTATCTGCCCAGCGGCGTCAGTTTCACCGCTGTGGGCGGCACCGCCGCCACCATTCCGACCATCAACGGCAGCTATCAAAATGTCGGCATCCAACTGGATGTCACGCCGTTCATCGGGGCTAACAGTCTGGTGCAAATGATTCTCGCGCCGCAAATCACCTCGATTGACAGCTCGACGCCCGGTCAGGTGATTTCCGGCGGCAGCGTGCTTTCCTCCGCCGTGTTTGCGCCTAACATCAACAAACGTTCCGCCAACACCGTAGTCGTCACACCCGACGGAGTGCCGGTCGTCATTGGCGGCCTCATCTCCAACCAAAAAGCCTCCAACGAAAGCAAGATTCCGATCCTGGGCGACATCCCGCTGCTCGGCCAGCTTTTCCGGTTCACGGCCAAGTCAAACCAGAAGGGCGAGCTGCTGATCTTTCTCACGCCGCACATCGTCAATATGCCGTCGCAGCTCGCCTCGATGGCCACTCACGAAACCGGCCAGTCACAGCTGATCACTAATTCGATTTCCGAGCAGGAACTGGATCGGTTTCTGGACCGCTTGCCGGTGAAGAAAACTCCCTGACGCGAATTGCCTTTTCGATCAGTCGATGGCTAACTAAGCGTGATGATGCAACCGCGACGCAACAGCTTCTTGATTTACGGACTGCTGCTGGGCGTCTGGGTTTTCGTCGTCGCGTGGCAGATCGAGGAACATGTCCGGGTCCGCGAGGCGGCTAAAATGGATTTGCGCAACCGCTCCAAGGAAATCGCCAACACCTTGAGCGCCGTCATCCGGGCGCTGCGTTTTCGCGGAGCCGTCGTGCAGGACCGGCTTGAGCCGGTGCTGAATCTGCTCGTCAACGGTCGCACCAATGAACTCGTCAAAGCCAGCGAGTTGATTTCCGTCACGCTGCTCAACACCGCCGGCGATCCGGTCGTTTCCGTGGGCGAAACCAACTTCGATCAAAAGGCTTTCACGCAGGAGGGCGAACATTGGGGGGCGAACAGCGTGACCTTCGTAAACCCGGTTGAGGGCGTCAGCGTTTCTGAAGGCGTAACCAACAATCCCACCGTCGTCCTGCCTTCGTTTCGTAACCTGACCAATGGCATGCGCGGCGGTGATCGGGAAGGACCTCGTCCGGAACCCCGGGACGAACCGCGCTTTGCGATCGGAGCGGACACCAACAGCGCGGCCGCCAGTCTGGGACCGCCTCCGCCAACGCCAGATTCGGAAAATCGTCCCCGCAGTTCGCACCGCCCGCCCTGGCTGCGCTGGATGGAGGAAACGGAATACAAAGCCCTGGTTGCAAAGCGCGAGCTGCACGGTCTGGTGCTGGTCATGTCCACGGACAATTTTCGGATCTTTTGCACGCATGATCTGTGGCTGAGGTATGTGATTGTTTTTTTTGCCGGCTTTTCCGTCGTCGGCGTCAGTCTCGCCTGGCGAAACATTTCCAAGACGGCGGACCTTCAGATCCGGCTCGTCCGCGCCAGCGAATTGAATACGCACCTCAAGGAAATGAACCTCGCCGTGGCCGGCCTGGCGCACGAGACGCGCAACCCGCTAAACATCATCCGCGGCATGGCGCAGATGATCTCCAAACAGAACGACGCACCGCAGGAAGTCCGTGAAAAATCACGCGCCATCATGGAGGAGACCGACAAGGTCACGGTGCAGTTGAACGAATTCATCAACTACTCCCGCCCGCGCGAGATCCGGCGCTCCAGTCTCGCGCTGACGGCCGCCGTCAACGAAGTCGTGCGGGCCTTGAGTTATGATCTCGAGGAAAAGAAAATCCACGTCGCGATTGAAGGTGAGCCACTGACCATCGAAGCCGACGAGCAACTGCTGCGGCAGGCGTTGTTTAACCTCCTGCTGAACGCCTTTCAAGCCGTGGGCGAGAACGGACACATCCTGTTTTCCACCCGGCGAACCAGCGGGACCGAGGCGTGCCTCGAGATTCGTGACGACGGTCCCGGTGTGCCGCCCGAACAGCGCCGGGAAATTTTCAAACCCTATTTCACCACCCACCAAAAGGGCACCGGCCTTGGGCTGGCGGTGGTCCTGCAAATTGTCCAGGCCCACGGCTGGGAGATTGAATATCTGCCAAATGAGCCGAAAGGCGCATTGTTCCGCATCACTCACTTGAAACTCGCCGCC
>Ga0114951_10005998_pt1 | contig 10944 bp, 5 predicted proteins | sample AM7aDNAmetaG_FD_88677 | JGI IMG/M metagenome (GOLD analysis project Ga0114951, IMG submission 88677) | Freshwater microbial communities from Finland to study Microbial Dark Matter (Phase II) - AM7a DNA metaG | ecosystem: Environmental > Aquatic > Freshwater > Lake | place: Finland: Lake Alinen... | reverse complement strand
GCGCCGTCGCGATCAGGTCGGCCTCGAGCAGCACGCCGCGCGAGAAGTACAGCGTGTGGAAATGCTGGTCGGCATCCACGGGTGGCTTCTCGACGTTCGGAAATAGGCAGGGCACGGACGCGTGCTCGCAGAACGCGTCGACCGGCGCCCAGTCCGGCCCGCCGAGGCCGGAGATCACGGCGAACACCGGTTGCGCGGCGAACTTCTTCTGCAGCTGCTCCGTCCAGGTCGAGGCCGGCCCGGTTAGTTCCCAGACATGCAGCACCCAGCGGCGATTGACGTGGAACATGCGCTTCGCGAACGCCGTGTTGCCCGAGGTCATCATCGTCTGGGCCGACGCGCCGCGCGGGGCACGATTGCGATCCTCGAAGAAATGCTGGAGCACGTCGAGTACGCCGCGACGCTTCACGGGATCGGCGTCCGGCGTGATGATCGTCGCGAAGTGAAGTTCGGTGCTCGACACGCCGGGGACCTGGCGCCGATCGAGGGCGCGCAGGTGGCCGATCAGGGCGCTCATGTCGCCATCGCCGAGCGCGAAGCGGGGCATCAGGTAGCTCAGTTCGCGACCGTCCGCATCGACGCCGTCGCGGATCGCGCGGGCGAGCGTCGCCTCGGTGTACGGCTCGCGCTCGAGCCGCGCGCCCGGAATGTACGGCAGCTGCAGGTCCTCGGCGCCCGCGGCGCCCGCAGCGCGCGGGTGGAACAGGAACCGGCCGGTGATCGGCGGAATGACGATGCGCGCCTCCTTGGCGCCGAGCCCGCTGCGCTGGTGGCAGTTGACGCAGGCGGCCTGGTCGCCGGTCATCGGCTCGGCATCCACTCGGCTGGCGATCAGCGGCGCGCCCGACGCAAGCACGCCGCGCAGGTACAGCGCCTCGCCGGCGGGGGATGGCGGCGGCTCCGGCGCGTCGGCGCGGGGCCGGGCGGCGCCGGCGGGACCGGCGCCGCAGAGGCCGAGGACCAGCGCGGCGAGCGCAAGCAGCCGCACGGCGCTCATGCGGTCACGAGCCGGGGCCTGGGCCCGGGCCCGGGCTGCCCGGATCGCCGGGAATATGGATCTTGCCACCATGGCGAATCGGCACGGCCGGCGGCAGGAAGGCGTGGTCGTCCAGTTTCGGGTTGACGAGGACGTGCTCGATCACCAGCTTGTCCGCTGCCTGGGACGCCGCGTTGTCCGCGCCGCCGCCGACCTCGATGCTGCGTGGGATCTGCAGTCCTTCGATCGACTCGTAATTGCGGTAGTAGACCGACACCGGCTTGCCGGCCACCAATGGATTGGTCGCCGGGCGGTCGTAGCGGAGCTCGAGGTTCGTGGCGATGTCGATCCACACCTTGCGCTCCGCCCCCGACGGCAACCTCAGCGACAGCCGGTAGGCCTTGTGGCCCTCGATGCTGTCGAGGCCATCCAGCTCCGCCGTCACGCCCTTGGCCTGGTAGTCGATCAGCGGCCCGTCGAGCACGAACTCGGCACGTGCGAACTGAATCTCCTCGGGGGAGAACGCCTTGCTCTCCGGACGCCCGTCGCTGGCGGGCCGGATCTTCCAGCCGCGCGTGCCATCGAAGATGCGCGTGAACTGGTTGAACTGTTCCTTGAGCTCGAAGCGGGTCAGGTTGGGGCGCTTCAGCTGCATCACGAACGCGACCCGCGACCCCTCCTTGCTGCTCGCACGCTCGACGTGGCCGAGCCACACCATGGTCTCGACCTTGCGCCAAGCCTCGAGGCCGCCACGGGCGGCCACATTGCGCTCGATGACCTCGGCCGCGGTCCTGGCTGGCGCCTGCGGCGCGCGTGGCGCGGCCTGCGCCGTGCCGGCGAGGCCGATCAGCGCCAGCGCCAGGGCGAACCGGCGCACGTTACGGCTTCTTCGCGCCGGGCGCGGCGCTCATGGCGGCCTGCGGCTTCTGGAACAGCGCGTCGTCCAGCGGCTCGTTGACCGAGAACTTCGTGACGGTCATCCGGTACGGCTGCGACTGCTTGGTGCCCTCGACGACCGTCTCCTGCAGGTGCGGCACCACGAGGCCATGCTCGTTCTTGTAGTCGCGGAAATAGATGGCGACGTTGTGCGGCTTGGCGTCGAGCTTGCGCGGCTCGCCCTCCATCTTGACCTCGAGGAACGTGCCCGCGTCGATCCACAGTGCGCGCTTCTCGCCTTCGCGCGACTTGAGCATCAGCTTGTACGCCGGGTGGCCCTCGACCGCCTCGGTGCCCGCCAGCGTCACCTGCGTGCCCTTCGCGACATAGTCGACCAGCGGCCCGTCGAGTTCACCGGCCGCGGCGGCGATCTTCGCCTCGGCCGGCGTGTAGTCCTCGACTTCGATGCGGTTGAGGAACGGGCGCACCTTCCAGCCGTGGCTGCCGTCGTAGACCTGCAGCGAGGTCTGGTCCTTGAACGTGATTTCCAGCCGGCTCTTGTGCGGACGCTTCTGCTTGAGCACGTACGGCAGCTGGTGGTTGGTCGTGCCGCCCGCGTCGAGCTGCCCCTCGATCGTCACGGTCTTGACGCCGCGCCACGCGGCAAGCCCGCCGCGCGCCGCGATGTTCTTGTCGAGGATCTGTTCGATGCTCAGGTTCGCCGGTGCGGCGGCGGACGCGGCGGCGGCGCTCAGCGCCAGAGCGCAGCCTGCGAGCAGAGAGTTACGGGTCATGGGTGCAGTCCTTTGGATCGCGTGGGATTCACTCGACGACCAGGCCGTCGGCGTGGAATTTTCCGATGATGACGTTGACTCGGTCGCCGGGGCGCACGAGGTTGCCCTTGTTGGAGAAGACCATCCAGTACTCCTCGCCGGCCTTGTCGGCGCGCAGCTGGCGCAGCTGGCCCACCTGCTCCATCGCCGGGACCGACAGGATCGCATGGCTGCGCGGCGCGAACATTTCCGCCGTCGCATCATGATCCCCCAGCGCCTTCGCGAGCTTGGGGTTGACGACGCGGAAATTGAACCGGATCAGGTTGCCGGACATCGTGTAGCTGACCCGCAGCCGGTCGATACCCCAGGTCGCGAGATAGTAGGCGTGCGCCTTGGTGTTGGATTTCATGCCGTGATAGACCGCACGACGGCTGCCATCGGCGACCGGCGGCGGGGTGACCGGCATCAAGGGGATTCCGAGACCCCTGCGGGGCGCGGGCGACTCGGGCGACGGCGTCCGCTGTTCCGCGGCAGGTGCAGTGGGTTCCGGCTGCTCGACCTGCGCCTGCGCGGTCGCCACGAATGTGCCGCACATCACGAGCGAGGTCGCGAGCAGAACCCAGCGCGTCGCTCCGCGCGGTGCCGATGTCGCGGGCGCGGCGTCGGTCTTTGCGACGATGCGCGGCATCAGTGGCGCTTGGTCACGGTACGGGGACTGTGCGCGACGCGCGACTTGCCGGCGGCCTGCATCGCGGTCGGCCCCTGCGAGCTCGCGGTCTGCGGCGCACGGGAGTGCTGGGCCGCTGCACGCGCGTACGGCGAGACGAACGGCGCCGCCGGCTGCGCGGGACCCTTGGCGGCCTTCTTGGCGTGCGTGGTCGGCGCCGTGGTCGGCGCAGGTGCAGCAGCCGTCGCCGGCAGCGCGAGCAGGCTGATCGCAGCGACCGCGGCGCACACGGCGCCGACGCGCAGCGCCGTCGAGCGCGAGGCGGGTTCCGTCCGCATCGCATCGCCGGTCGGTGCGGTGGGGGGCATCTGGTTCACTCGCGACATACAAAAACTCCTGGTATCGATCGACTCGCCGCGTCTTCGTCCACACTTCGACCGGCCGGCCGCATTTCAGTTCCGGCGAACGAACGCCGGCAAGATCATTTCGGTCGCGTGGCCTTCATCCAGGCCTCGACGTTCGGGGCTCCCGAGTCCGGGGTCGGCGCCGGCGGCGGCTTCGGCGGGTTGTACTTCGCGCGCTGCGCATCGTTGAGGATCGCCCGGATCCGATCCGCAGTGCGCTCCGCCACGGCATGGGTCGCCGGCGCGCGCTCGGCGGGCAGCAGCTTGGTGTCCCGCCAGATCTTCATGACCGCCTCGCGCTGTTCCTCGAGGATCGTGCGCAAGGCAGCCTGCTGATGGTCGTCGAGATCAAGCGCCTTCGTCAGCACCGCGACGCGATGATCGAGGGTCCCGGCGACCTGCGTATGGGCTACCGGCCGGGGTGGTGCGGCCGCCGTCGGCTCTTCGGCGCGGCTGGGGGCGGCCGCGACGGTCACGAGCACCGCGACCGAGACGGCGAGCCACCGTGTCGATCCGATCGCCACAGGCCGCAGGTCGCCCGACCTGGTCGTCACGCTGCGATGCATTTCTGACGCCTCCCATGGCGCTCGACTCGATCAGTGAATCAGGCTCGGCCTGCGGGCACAGCCTCGCCGGTCCACAGCCTACAAAGAAAAGGCCGGACATCCAATGACTGAATGTCCGGCCTGTGAGTTCCGTCTCAGAATCGTCCCCGTGACTCTCGGGGACGGGCGGTGCGGACCTGAGTCCACACCGCCGCTACCTCATGGGTTCACCTTGAACGAGATCGCGGGCGTCGTCGTTCCGCCCGGCGTCGTCACCGTGACGTTGTGCGTGCCGGTCTGGGCCGAGGCCTGGATCAGCACGCAGCCCCACGTGACGGTGGTCGCCGTCGAGCCCGTGACACTGCACCCGGTGAACCCGGTCGCCGGCGTCAAGTTGACCGACGTTGCCCCGGCCAGGTTGGTGCCGGTCAGCGTGATGGACTTGAGCAGGCCGTTGCCGCGCGACAGCGGGTTCGGCGAGATCGACGTCAGCGTCGGGATGCCGTAGACGGTGACGGTGACTGTCGCGGTGCCGTTCGGCGTCGTGACAGTCGCTGTCTGCGCACCGGTCGTCGCGGTGGTGGCCGCGGTGCACGATGCCGTCACCGACGTCCCCGCGCCGTTGACGGTCGGCGCAGCACAGCTCACGCCGGTGCCGCTGATCGCGACGCTGGACGCCCCGAGGAGGTTGGTCCCCGTGAAGACCAGCGACGTCGCCGTACCGTTGGCGGCCAGCGTCGCCGGGGTGACCCGGGTCAGCCTCGGCGGCGGCGGGTTCACCGTGAACGACACCGTGTTCGACTGCTGGCCCCCGTTGGTCACGGACACGGTCCGCGCACCGAGCGTGGCCGTTGCACCGATCGCGCACGAGGCCGTGATCGACGTTCCGGTCGCCGCCGACTGCGTGCAGGTCACGCCGGTGCCCGACACCGTGATGGTGTTGGTCCCGGCGAGGCTCGTGCCGGCCAGCGTGTAGTTGCCCGTCGTGCCCTGGCCACCGCTGGCCGGGGTGATCGAGGTCAGGTGCGGCGGCGGCGCCGTCACGGTGACGCCGACGCTCGACGTGTTGTCGGCGGCATTCGCCTCCGTGTAGCCCGGGGGCGTCACGACCGTCGCCGTGTTGTTCAGCGTCCCCGCGGTCGCGTTGGCGCCGATCGTCGCCGTGCCCACGAACGTCACCGAGCCACCTGCCGCGAGCGTCACGGTCGCGCCGAGGTTACCCGCGGCGATCGTCGTCGGGCAGACCGAGCCCGTGCTCGGCGAGCAGGTCCAGGTGGCGGTCATGCCGGTCGGCAGGTTGTCGACCACCTTCGCGCCGATCACGGCGATCGTGCTCGGGTTGTTGGCGACGATCGTGTAGGTCACGGTGCCGCCCTGCGCGACGGTCGTCACGTTCGCCGTCTTCAGGACGTTCAGGTCGACCGGCAGCGGCGTCAGCTCCATGGCGCCGATGTCGTAACCACCACCCTGCGGGCGCGGCTGACCGAAGAAGTCATGGTTCGGCAGGTTGCCGCCCGTGTTCGCGCCCTGGTCGATGGCAGGCGAGCCTTCCATGATCGTGTACGCGCCACTGGCGGCGCCCACCGTCGCACCGGCGACGATCGGCTCGGCCGACACCGCGCGGGGATCGATCGGACTACCGGCCACGGACGGACGGCTCAGGCTCAACGGACCGAAGGTCATGTTGATCCAGTTGTTGCCCTCGTCGACCGTCGCGCTCGCCTTGATGCCGTTGAACACGAACACCGGCGAGACGCCGAAGGTCTCCGACTGGCCCGCCGGCGTGAAGTAGCCGAGGCACATGCCGTTGTTGTTGGCGCCCTGGCTCTGCGTCGAGCACTGCTCCGGCGGAATGCGTGCGCCGTTGCAGTACTGGCCCTGGACCGGTGCCGCATTCGGCACCACGTTCGGGGCCGAGGCGACCGAGTTCACGCCCAGCAGGTTGGCCTGGTCGCTGAGGATCGAGTTCTTCGCCGTCAGCGCGATGCCCGCCGTGCTGCTGATGTCACCCGGGTTCGGCTGGATGCCGCCACCGGAGAACACGACCGTCGGCGCGCTGGTGTAGCCGCTGCCGAGGAGGTTCATCGTGACGGAGGTCACCTGACCGCCGCTGACGTGGGCCGTCGCCGTCGCACCCGAGCCGCCACCGCCCGTGAACGACACGGTCGGGACGCTGGTGTAGTTGGCGCCCGGGTTGAACACGTTGACCGCCGTGACCGTGCCGCCGCCGGACACGGTCGCCGTGGCGGCCGCCTCGAGCGTGTAGCCGGTCGCGACCGTCGCCGCATTGAAGTACAGGTTGTGGCCGGCCGCGTGCATCGACGCATCCATGCGCACGCCCAGATCCCAGTACAGCTCCTGCGCCGCGCCGTTCACCTGCGGCAGCGTGCTCGGGTCGGTGCACTGGCCCGTGTAGGCCTGCGTCATCTGCGGCAGCAGCGCGACGATGTTCTGGTGCGAGTAGAGGCCCGTGCCGTTCGGCGTCGCCGGCGCGTTCACGATCGGGTTGCCGTTCGAGTCGACGATCTCGACGTGGAACGCGCGGTTCTGCCAGAACAGGTCGTTGACGATGTTCGGCAGGCCCACGAGGATGCAACGGCCGTTCTTCAGCGACTTCGCCGAGTCCACCGCATCGCCGTAGCCGTAGCCCGCCGGGCAGATCACGTCCCCGGTCAGCTGCGCCATCATGTTCGGCGTGTTCTGCATCGTCACGAGGCCGGCCGGCTGAGGAATGTGCGGTCCGTTCGTCTTCAGGCAGTTCGGATTCTGCGGCTGGTCCGGGCTCGGGGTCGGCAGGCACCCCGGCGGCGGCGAGGCCGAGTCGATCGCGCCGAGCGTCTTGAAGAGCACGCCCGCGGACGCGGTCGTGTCGTTCGAGGCGACGGTGTTGTTCACGAACTGGGTCTTGAACGAGTCCTGCAGCGACACGCCGCCGCCGTCCCAGCCGGCGACGTTATTCACGATGATGTTGTTCGTGACCGTGATGCCGTACCAGTTGCCCGGCGAGCTCGGGAACGCAGCCACCTCGGTGCCGTTGGTCTGCCGCAGGCGCAGGCCACCGCCCGAGCCGTCCTCGGCGCTGTTGCCGAGGATCAGGTTGGCGTCGATCACGAGGCCCGGGCCCGTGCCGTCACCCATGCCCGGCGGGCAGTCGAGGTCGGTGGTACCACCGCACTCGGCGCCGCTGGCGAGCGTGCGGTCTTCCTGCGCGCCCATGATGACGATGCCGCCACCGTCGACCGGAAGCGTCGGGTTGTTGGCCTGGTTGAACAACAAGAAGTTGTTGTGGATCTTGCCGTTGAAGCTGACGCCCATCTGCGCCACGCCGCCACCGTCGCTCGAGGTCAGGTTGGCCGCGATCCAGTTGTGGTCGAGTTCGTAGAAGTCCGAACCCGCACTGATCGTCACGCCACCAGCGCCCGCGGGCGAGCCCGAGAACAGCGCATCACCGATCGACGCGTTGTCGATGATCTGGTTGTGGTGGATGTGCACGTTCGAGTTGAACTGGAACGGGATCTGGCCATTCAGCGGCACGTTCACGCCGTTCGGGATCGGCGGGCACAGCGGCGCCGGGTTGGGCGCGCCGCCATTGTTGCCGAAGCAGATCGTGTTATCGACCGTGAACGCCGGCGGCGTCTCGCCATTGCCGAGGTTGATCGCGCCCGACAGCGTACCGGCGTTCGCCGAGATGCGCGTGTTGGCGATCTGCATGTTGTGCGACCAGCCGTGCAGGAAGATGCCGCCACCACCCTGCGAGCTGTTGATGATGCTGACGCCGTCAATGCTGGACGGGTTGCACAGGTAGTTGCTCGTGGCGTAGTCGGCGTAGCCCGCACCCGAGGTATTCGAGTTGCAGTCCGACGAGCCGTTCACGTAGCGGCTGCCGTCCGCGAACATGCCCGCGCCACCGATCTGGCCCCAAAGGTCAGCCGTACCGGCCCGCGACTGGTTGATGCCGCGACCGACGACCGTGACGCCCGCGCCCTCGTAGGCGCCCATCAGTGAGGGCTCCTGCAGGACCTGCGCCAGGTTGCCGTTGCTCGACGCGTCCCAGCCGACGAAGCCCTCGAACGGGATGCGGTCGACACGGAAGTACATCGACGCCGGGCAGCTGTACGTGCCGGACGGATCGAAGTTGGCCGGGTTCGTCATCGGCGTGCCGTCGATCGTCAGGCCGAACAGACAGCTCACCCGGCGACGCCAGGAGTCCATCTTGCCGGCCGGCTGCGCGTCCGCGTTGATCGTAACGGAACCCGCGCCCACGCCCTGCAGGCGCAGCGGCTTCCACATGATCACGTTCTCGCGGTACGTGCCCGCATCGATGATCAGCAGGTCGCCAGGCGCGGCATTGTCGATCGCCGTCTGCAGCGGGTTGTAGTCGATCTCGCCCCAGGTCTTGCTGCTCGGGCTCGAGGTCGTGACGATCGTCGGGGCCTTGCCGCCCACGGTGACCGTGATGCCGTCGATCGACTGCTTGCCGTTGCCGGCGGTCACGACGACTTCGCCGCAGACCGCAGGCGCGGTGACGCCGTGCTGCTGCACCGGGCACAGGGCCAGGCCCGCCGGCACGGTGACGTTGATCGTCCCGTCATCCCAGCTGTTCACGGTCGCGGGCAGGCCGCCGACCGTCACGCCCGAGATCGTCGCGCAGGTGCCGCCGATGCTCGTGCACTGGGCGCCGAAGCCGTAATGGCGCGTCGTGGTCTTGTTGTTGTACGGCGCCACGGTCGCCGAGGGGCCCGCGAACTGCGGGTTCTGGACGACACGATCGCCGTACGACTTCAGGATCAAGGGCACGGAGGCGGTCACGCCGCCGATCGTGGCCGTGGCCGTCGTCCCGGTCCCGCCGGTGAACGCGACGGTCGGGCCCGAGCTGTAGCCGGAACCACCGTTCGTGACGGTCACGGAGGCGACGCCGAGCGAGGCCGTCGCCGCGGCGTTGCCCGCCGAGAAGCCGACGGTCGGCGCGGCCGTGTAGCCCGTGCCGCCGCTGGCGACCGTCACCGAGGTGAGGTCGACCGACGCGGTCGCCGCCGCTCCCGACGAGCCGGTGCCGCCGTTGGTGAACGACACCGTCGGCGCGGACGTGTACCCGCAACCGGCGTTGCTGATCGTGACGCTGGTCACGGCGTTGTTGGTGCGGTGCGCGGTCGCCGTGGCACGCGACGTGCCCGGGGCGCCGCCACCGGTGAGGGTCACGCTCGGAGTCTGGGTGTAGCCGGTGCCACCGCTGGTCACCTTGATGGACGAGACGCCGATGCAGGCGGTCGCGTTCGCGCCGCTGCCACCGCCGCCGGTCAGGGTGACGTTCGGAGCCGTGGTGTAGCCCGAGCCGCCCGTGAGCGTCACGTTCGCGACCTTCATCGTTGCCGTGGCCGCCGCACCGGTGCCGCCGCCGCCGGAGAGGCCTACGCCGGCGACGCCGGTGTAGCCGCTGCCGCCGTTCTTGACGGTCACGCCCATGACGCCTTCGGCGCCCGAGGCCCAGGGGCCGACGTTGCCCTGGAAGTCGGCACGCTTGATGACCGGCGTCGCATCCGGGTACTCGGCATCCGGCAGGTTGTAGTGGTCCGCGAACGCCTGGGTCGGCGTCACCGGCGTATCCATGTAGGCCGTGAAGCCCGGCATGAACGGCGTCTCGTAGCAGAAGTTGCTGTACGCCGGGTTGTACGCCGGGTCCGTGATCATCTGGCCGTAGGTCGGCGACTTCGGATCCAGGTCCTTGATCGGGCCCGGATCGTTCATGCAGGCGACCGACATCTGCGGCGCGTAGCCCGTCGGGTTCGGCGGGTTCACTTCCCAGCTCGAGAAGTACATGCCGTTGTAGGCACCCCACTGGTCCGCATAGATGCGGGTCACTTCGTCGCCGACGAAGTTGCGCATGCGGATCGGCAGGTTCGGGACGCCGAACTTCTCACCGAACTGCGGCGAGAACGGATCGAACTCCGAGGCCATGTCGTTCGTCATGCCACCGACGAAGTGCGCCGCGATGTGGTTCTTCGTGAACACGAAGAACTTCGCGCTGACCGAATCCTGGTCGTGCAGCGTGACTTCCTTGCGATCGCACAGCGGCCGCGAGGCGCCCGCGAACGGGGCCGTCTGGCCGACCGTCGGGAACAGGCTCATGACGTCCGGCACCACGCGGGTCTGGCCGACGCACGGCCAGATCTGGTCGGTGCTGGCGAAGTCCTGGCGCGGGTTGACGACGCCGAGGTTGGTCGTCGGGTTCACCGCGTTGTTGGCGTTGTAGTAGCTGTTCAGCGCCGCCTGGTCGGGCAGGATAAAGACGTTGCCGAGGCCGGCGATCTGCTGCGTGATCGGCGCGACATAGATGTCGCCCATGAGGATGTTCTTGTCCTCTTCCTTGACGATCTCGTAGCCCGACGGCGTCACGACCTCGACCACGTAATTGCCCGGAGGCAGGATCGGGTTCGGATCGAGGAGCTTGCCGGAGACCGGATCCTTGTCGATCGTGTTCGCGATGCAGATCGAGCAGTTCGTGCCCGGGAGCTGCGTCGAGTGGACGCCGTTAAGCGCACCCGTGCCGGACGGGCGACCCGTCGTCGGATCACGGTCGATGATGCTCGGGAACTGGTACTTGCCGTCGTACGGCGCCGGCGCGATCTGGTTCAGCATCGACCAGCCGTCGAAGCACTTGAACTGCGACTTGGCCGTCAGCGTGTGCTTGTTGCCGACGATGGCG
>Ga0114951_10005997_pt1 | contig 10945 bp, 13 predicted proteins | sample AM7aDNAmetaG_FD_88677 | JGI IMG/M metagenome (GOLD analysis project Ga0114951, IMG submission 88677) | Freshwater microbial communities from Finland to study Microbial Dark Matter (Phase II) - AM7a DNA metaG | ecosystem: Environmental > Aquatic > Freshwater > Lake | place: Finland: Lake Alinen... | reverse complement strand
TAAAATTTCTTTTTTCATTTTTTTTAAATTTAAGTATTAAAATAATTGATTTAAGTGCAAATTTATACGAACATAGTTTTTTATAACACTTGTTAGCTCTGTTTTTGACTAAAAACTGTTGCAAACGTTTGCGAAACAATTAATTACCAGAAAATATTTTTCATCCAAATTAATAGTAGATAAAATTATAAATTGAATAAATTGATGTAATTTTGCAGAAATAAAAATAATTATTTAAATGAAAAGAGTAATAAACACAACCAATGCACCGGCTGCAATTGGTCCTTACAGTCAGGCTGTTGAAGCCAATGGAACACTTTATATTTCAGGTCAAATTCCAATCAATCCTGCAGTTGCTAAAATCGAAGCAACAGATATAACAAGTCAGACCGAACAAGTTTTTGCAAATATAAAAGCAATTTTGGATGAAGCCGGCTATAGCTTTACAGATGTAGTGAAATCAACCGTATTTATAGCAGATATTGCTGATTTTGCGGCTATGAATGAGGTTTACAAAAAATATTATCATGTTGAATGTCCCGCACGTTCAGCCTTTGCTGTGAAATCACTACCATTGGGAGCTTTGGTGGAGATAGAGACAATTGCAGTTAAATAATAATGTACAATTTGAAAATATGCCAATGTGCATATATCTAGAATTTATCTATTGATTGGCACATTGGTATATTCAGTTATTGGCATATTAGAATCTCATGCCTCGAATCAGTTCACCAATATCCATTCTTTTTTTTCCGGGTGTCTGAACAGATTTGAGATGAATAAATCCATCTTTCACTGCAATTTTAGATGCCTTTTTTCCATCCGTAACTACATGTCCAAACGAAAAATCATGTGAAATGATTTCCTTTTCAGCTTCAAATACTTTCAGCATAATTTTCTCTGATAGTCCGGGAAGTTCAACTTCAGCCCATGCAGTAGGGTGGGGGGAAAGTCCTCGTACGAAATTATAAACTTCATCCACACTTTTCTCAAAATCTATTTGGCAGGTTTCTTTGAAAATTTTTGGAGCAGATTTTAAAATCGTCTCATTTTGAATAAATTGTGATTGGTCGATAGCATCTGTTTTTCCTTCCAGAAGAAGATCTACTGTCTTTTTTACCAAACCTGCACCTATTACCATCAGACGGTCATGAACGGTTTCAGCTGTATCGTTTTCCGAAACTTTAATTTTTTCCTGAAGGATTATTTTGCCTGTATCAATTTCATGAGTCAGGAAAAAGGTAGTAGCTCCGGTTTCTTTTTCACCATTAATTATTGCCCAATTAATGGGTGCAGCTCCTCTATATTGTGGTAATAATGAAGCATGTAAGTTAAACGTGCCGTATTTGGGCATATTCCATACAACTTCAGGCAGCATACGAAAAGCAACAACAATCTGTAAATCGGCATTCAACGATTTTAGTTCTACCAGAAATGATTCATCTTTTAGTTTTTCGGGTTGTAAAACGGGTAAATTTTGCTCCAATGCATATTGTTTTACCGCTGAAAATTGAATTTTATATCCTCGTCCGGCAGGTTTATCGGGCATGGTTACCACACCAACCACATTATAATTGTTTTCAACTAATATTTTCAGACTTTCCACGGCAAACTCCGGCGTGCCCATAAAAACTATTCTCATTCTTTTTTTCCTTCTAACTATATACTACCAACTACTGACTAATTCCTCTTATCCACTCCCCACAACAGCTTGTTTTTGAGCGTATCAAAAAAAGTGTGATTCAGTTGTTTAATTGTTTTAATGCTATAATCGGCTTTTGTAATCCGTAATTTTGTTGTTTGATCCAACACTTTGGAACGACCATCAATAGCAACTAAATAGCATAAACTGCGGCTATGCACTTCCAGTTCAATGGTCCAGGAATCAGGAATAATTAATGGACGTACATTTAAACTGTGAGAAGCTATTGGCGATAAAATAAAGTTCTGAGTTTGTGGAATAACCAATGGACCACCCACACTCATGGAATAGGCAGTTGAACCGGTTGGGGTTGAAATTATCAAACCGTCAGCATGATAAGTATGAACCATCTGACCATTTACACTTGCAGTAATGCTCATCATTGACGAACTATCTTGTTTTAAAACCGACACTTCATTTAATGCATAAGGATATTCAAATGTTTCACCATCAGATGTTTCAACCGATAATAATGAACGTTCTTCAATAATAAATTTAGAATTCAGTATTGCATTTAATGCAGGAATTATTTCGTCGCTTGGTACATCAGCCAAAAATCCAAGCCTTCCTGTATTGATACCTAAAACCGGAATTCCCTTACTTCCAATTCGGGCTGCCGTATTCAGAAAAGTACCATCACCACCAATACTTAAAACCATATCAGCCTGAAAATCATTGTTTTGGATTATTTCAGTTGTTGCCAAATCACTTTGACCATTTTCTTTTATATAATCGTATAATACTTTGTCAAGTAAAATTGTAACAGTTTTATCTTTGAAATAATCATATAAAAGCTCTATGTGCGATAGCAAAACGCTGCGGTACATATTTCCGAAAATGGCTATTCTCATAACGTTACAGGTTTGAAATCCGTTAAATAGTATTGTTTGTATTTTTGAAATTTAGTATCATTATTTGAATATTAAATTTAAAAATGCTTGAAAGTTAAACTACTACTTACCGGCTTATGTTTTTTTTTGATTATTTTTGCAGAGGATTAAACTACATTGCAAAGGAACTAAATGTAACTGAAACCTGCAAATTTCTGTTATGACAAGTTTTAATAGGATTAGATGTTGTGATGCAAAACACTCAATGAAATGACAAAACTAAGTGTAAATATTAATAAAATAGCTACTTTGAGGAATGCCCGTGGTGGCAATGTTCCTAATGTTGTTCAGGTAGCACTCGACTGTGAGCGGTTCGGAGCACATGGAATTACAGTGCATCCACGCCCAGATGAACGACATATTCGCTTTCAGGATGTGTGGGATTTGAAAGCTGTACTTAAAACCGAATTCAATATTGAAGGATATCCATCACCCGATTTTATTAAAATGGTAAAAGCTGTAAAACCACATCAGGTTACTTTAGTGCCAGATCCTCCTGAAGCCATTACTTCAAATTCAGGTTGGGATACAGTGAAAAATATTGATTTTTTACAAGATGTAGTGTCTGAATTTCAGAGTGTTGGTATTCGTGTATCGATTTTTGTAGATACAAATTTGCAAAATATTGAATTTGCAGCCAAATCAGGTACTGACCGGATAGAACTTTACACAGAACCTTATGCATCAAATTATTCTAAAGACAAAGAAAATGCTGTAACTCCATTTGTAGAAGCTGCAAAACTGGCAAAGAAGCATGGTTTGGGTATAAATGCCGGGCATGATTTGAGTCTCGAAAATCTCGCTTATTTGCACTTGATGATTCCTTGGCTTGATGAGGTTTCAATTGGACATGCACTCATTGCCGATGCAATTTATTTCGGACTTGAAGACACAATACAGCGCTATAAAAAACAGTTAGAATAAGAGTAACTGAAAAAACGGTACGGATTTTGATTTAAATGTTTCAGAAAAAAATTCGTATAACTATATTCAAAAGATGTTTGATATCATCGTGAACAAATCGAAATTATATGGCCTAATAGGCTCAACAATTTCCAGTTTAATTTTATTGCTTTGCCTTTGGTTTCTTGTACTTTCAGTGCCAAAATCAGCCGAAAATGAAGGATTCCAAGTTAATTTTGGAGATAGCTATGATGCGGGAGGTATAGGTGATGGTGTACCCTCCTTGTCAACCACAAAATCTGCAAATGTTGAACCTGCGAAAAAGATAATCGAGACTTCGACTAAGATTTCTGTTTCAAAAGTCTTCACTCAGACTGAAAATTCTGTTTCTATATCAGAAAAAAAGGAAAATGACAAAATTAAAAGTGAACAACAAGACATCATTCTGCAAAATGAAAGGAATAAACGAATGATAGAACAAAATCAAAGAGAGCAGGATGCAAAAAATAAGGCAGAAAACTTGATAGGAGGTACTTTTGCAGGAAATAATGCTTCAGGTAACGGTAAATCTGGAGGAGATGGAATCGGTAAAGGATTTGGTTCAGGAAATGGAAATGGTATTCAGGGAAATCCTGCTGGTAAAGGGAATTCTGGAGTAGGACTTATGATTAACATTGGCAATCGTAACTATGTGGGAATTCCACCGAAACCAAATTATCCGAAAGATATTGAAGGTAAAATCACTGTCATCATACGAGTAGGTGAAAATGGGGTTGTTACAAGCACCTCAATTGGTTCACCTACCACGATTTCAGATGCAGAAATGCGCAGGGATGCAATTTCTGCTGCCAATAAAACCCGCTTTACTACAGGTAAAGGTATTGAAACAGGCTCTATTACATATAATTATAAATTACAATAAAACTACATGAAAGTATTTGTGTTTTTAGCAGACGGTTTTGAAGAAATTGAAGCTCTTGTTCCGATTGATATCTTCAGACGTGCGAATATTGATACAATAACAGTTTCTATTTCACATGAAAAACTTGTTTGTGGAGCTCATAATATCTCTGTGTTAGCAGATTGTTTATTTTCGGAAACCAATTTTTCAGAAGTTGATTTGTTATATCTGCCGGGTGGAATGTCAGGAACAAAGAATCTCGATGCGCATATAGGCTTAAAAAAATTAATTCAGGATTCGTCGGATAAGAATATAAACATTGCTGCAATATGTGCAGCACCGTCGATACTTGGAAAAATGAATTTGCTCAAAGGAAAAAAAGCTATTTGCTTTCCGGGTTTTGAAAATGATCTTTACGGAGCAGTTTTGTCGACTAAGAAAATAGTTAAATCAGGAAATATAAGTACAGCTAAAGGTGCTGGATTGGCATTAGAGTTTGCTCTAAAACTGGTAGAAGAACTTAAAGGAAAGGAAGTCTCAGATAAAATTGCTGAGACGATACAGTTATAAATTAAAGTAGAGCACAAAAAAAGGAATATGTAACATATTCCTTTTTTGTGATTTAAATCTGCCAAATCTTAATTAACAGCGGCTGTTAATTCTGCACCGGCTTTAAATTTAGCAACTTTCTTAGCTGCAATCTTAATAGGCTGTTTTGTAGCTGGGTTAATTCCCTGACGAGCTGAGCGTGCTGCAACTGAGAATGTTCCGAAACCAACTAAACTAACTTTGTCGCCTGCAACAAGTGCATTAGAAACACTTTTTACTGTTGCGTCAAGAGCTTTTTTTGCATCAACTTTGCTAAGACCAGCTTCAGCAGCGATTGCATTGATTAATTCTGCTTTGTTCATAAGACTTTAATTTTTTTTAAAAGATACAATAAAACATAGATTTTGATTTTGCAAATGTAGCTGTTTGTTATTAATATACAAGCATTTATATAAAAAAATTACAGTCTAATCCGGATAATTTCTAAAAATGTGTTAGAAAACATGTTTTTTATATGGTTTTAATTACTTTTGTGCTCTAAAGTAGCCAATTTCCAATGTATTAACTCACCTTGCGTGTTAAAAAAAATCAGCTTCTTTGACAATTTAGTTTATAAGAACTTTTAAACCCAAAGATTAAGTAAATAAAACATCGTGATAAAAATATTTTCAAATAATTAAGTATGAATAGTAATAGGTCATCATTTTTAAATAACATTCCTCCGGTAGTAAAAAATATTATTGCTATTAATATCGTTTTATTTATTGCAACAGCAGTTTTGCCATCTGTTTTTTATCGTTTTGGATTGAACTTAGATTTGAACGATATTATGGGTATGCATTACTGGGAGTCACCCAAATTTAATCCGGTACAATTGGTTACTTATGCTTTTATGCATGGTGGATTAACACATATTTTCTTCAATTTATTTGCCGTTTATATGTTTGGATCTATATTAGAACATGTGTGGGGTCCTAAAAGATTTCTGATTTACTACTTAATAACTGCTATTGGAGCTGGAATTGTACAACAGATTTTTTGGACTATTGAATTTCAGCCTGCTTTGAATGCTATTAATCATGAAATTGCATCTAATTTTCAGAATGCAGCATCACTTACAGAACAAAAGAAACTTTTTCTTGCAAATCCAAACTTTATAACTATCGGTGCTTCAGGATCTGTTTTTGGGTTACTTCTTGCTTTTGGTTGGCTTTTCCCGGAAGAAAAACTCTTTTTAATGTTTATCCCGATACCTATAAAAGCGCGTATTTTTGTATTAGGGTATGGTTTAATTGAATTATTTCAGGGGGTTGCCAACTTTACTGGCGATAATGTGGCTCATTTTGCTCATTTAGGCGGAATGTTATTTGGTGCCATTCTAATATTGATCTGGAAACGGAATAATTCACTGTATAATAAATAATTATGACTTTTTTCGAAAATCTAAAACGCGTTTTCAGAAACGGCGACAGCCTAATAAAACTTATTTATCTGAATAGTGCTATTTTTCTGGTTGTAAAATTAATTGATATTCTTTTTCTATTATTTAATAGCTCAGGTTCATTTATTAGCTCATATCTGGCTGTTCCTTCTAGCTTGTCTTTGCTTGCATTTAGATTTTGGACACCTTTGAGTTATATGTTCTTTCATGAGGATGTGCTTCACATTCTTTTCAATATGATTGCATTGTATTGGTTTGGAAAATTATTTTTGATGTACTTTTCCGAAAAGCAACTTATTGGACTGTACTTGTTTGGAGGTATTAGTGGTGCTTTATTGTATTTGCTGGCTTACAATATTTTTCCATTTTATGCTTCGATGTTGCATGGTAGCTTTTTATTAGGTGCTTCTGGGTCAATTATGGCTGTAATGCTGGCTGTTGCATTCCGTTCTCCTAATTTAGAGATGCAAATGCTTTTTATTGGCAGAGTAAAGTTGATTTACATCGCAATAGTATATGTATTAGTGAGTTTGTTTGGAATAACTTCGGCCAACGGAGGTGGTCAATTGGCTCATTTAGGCGGTGCTTTCGCAGGTTATATATTTGTTGTATCTTTGCGACGAGGGACAGATTTGACTAAGGTTTTTACTCTCATTTTGGATGCCTTAAGTAACTTGTTCAAACCCCGTAGGTTGAAGGTAAAAAAGACCGGATATGCAAACAGGAAAATGACCGATGCGGAATTTAACGCCAATAAAGTAAAGAAAATTACTGAAATTGATCGTATTCTGGATAAAATAAAAACTTCAGGTTATGAAAGTCTTTCAGCGGAAGAAAAGAAACGACTGTTCGAACAAGTAAACAAGTAATTAATAATTTACAATTAATAATACCAGAGTTAATTATCTGTTAATTATTAAATATTGATTGGTTAATGTTTGGTAAGAAATTAGTTAAATGGTTTATGCTTGTGGCAAATTTTGTTGCAATTATTTTCTTGCTGATTACTTTAATTGGAACTTTTATCAGCCCCGATAAGTTTATTGCTCCTGCCTATTTTGCTTTGATTTTCCCTATCACGATAATTTCAAATCTATTTTTTGTCATTTTTTGGATTTTTACCCGAAAATGGTATTTTTTAGTTTCTCTTAGCTTGATGCTTTTATCAGCAAATCATATAAGTAACACATTCCCGTTCCATTTTGGAGACCTTAATCAGCAAAAAGTTGTCACCCCAATCCATATTTTGACCTATAACACCAGAATGAGTGGTAGCCTTGTAAAAGACACTCCACAGAAAAGGAACAATGTAATAAGTTACATTAGGGGTTCAAATGCCGATATAGTATGTCTTCAGGAATTTGAAGTAAGTACAGATAATCAATATCTAACAATGGCTGATATGTTTCGGATTTTTCGCAAATATCCATATAAACATATTGAAATAAAAGCAAAAATACATTCCAAGCTTTTTGGAATTGCAACGTTCTCAAAATATCCTATTTTACACAGACAAAGAATAGAATATAAGTCCAGATTTAATATTTCAATATCAACAGATATTAATGTAAATGGAACAATTATTCGCTTGTTCAATAATCATTTGGAATCAAACAGAATAACAGAATCTGAAATGTCAATGCCATTAAAACTAAAAGATAGTTTTGATGCAGATAATTTTACAGACATGACATTACTTTATTCGAATAAGCTCGGTATTGCTTATAAACTCAGAGCATATCAGGCAGATTCTGTTGCTGAATTAATAAACCGATCACCATATAAAGTGATAGTATGTGGCGATTTTAACGATGTGCCGGGTTCTTATGCTTATACAAAAATGAAAGGTAATCTTAAAGATGCTTATGCAGAAACTGGTTTTGGGTTTGGCTGGACTTTTAAAGAACCATTCTACGGATTTAGAATTGATTACGTTTTGTATGATTCTAACGCATTTACTCCGGTTACTTTTAAAATTGATAAGGTCAATTATTCAGATCATTATCCTGTTTTGTGCCAACTGAAAATCAATAAAAATTAATTCAAAATATATCCACTTTTAAATTTTAAAATTATGAGCGTACCTGCTAATTTAAAGTACACCAAAGAACACGAATGGATTTGCGTAGAAGGAAATGAAGCTTATGTCGGAATTACGGATTTTGCACAAAGCGAATTGGGCGAAATTGTATTTATTGAAGTAGAGACTGTGGGCGAATCACTTTCGGAAGGTGAAGTTTTTGGAACTGTTGAAGCTGTAAAAACCGTATCGGATTTGTATTTACCGGTTGATGCTAAAGTGTTGGAATTCAATCAAGAGCTGGAAGATGCTCCTGAATTGGTAAACGATGATCCTTATGGAAAAGGCTGGATGGTGAAAATTGAAATATCCGACGCTTCTCAGCTAGATTCATTGCTATCGGCTGCTGATTATGAAGCACTAATTGGCTAGACTACCCATTATCCTCCATGGGAGGGCATTATATAGTAATAGAATAGTTAATTGCATAGAATTGCTCTTTTTCCTCCCTTTTGGGGAAGTTATTTAGGGCATTAATCATACAAACCAAATGAAACCAAGAGTAAGTATAATAATGGGCAGTACGTCTGATTTGTCCGTAATGGAAAAAGCAGCGGCCTTGCTTGATGAATTTGAAATACCGTTTGAAATAAATGCATTGTCGGCACACCGCACACCACGTGAAGTGGAAGAATTTGCTTCGAATGCACGTGAAAACGGTATTGAAGTAATAATTGCAGCAGCGGGTATGGCTGCTCATTTGCCCGGTGTAATTGCCTCAATGACAACTCTTCCGGTAATTGGAGTACCCATTAATGCTTCTCTTGACGGAATGGATGCCTTGCTGGCAATAGTTCAGATGCCTCCCGGAATTCCGGTAGCAACTGTTGGTATCAACGGAGCATTGAATGCTGCAATTTTGGCGGTTCAAATGCTGGCAGTGGGAGATGCAAATCTACAGAAAAAATTGGCTGCCTATAAAGAAAAGCTGAAAAAGAAGATTGTTGAAGCCAACGAACAGCTTTCGAAAATAAGTTATAAGTTTAAAACAAACTAAAGAATTTGATATGAATTAGCGGGTTTAGTTTTCGGACTAAACCCGTTTTTGGTAATTAAGTGATGTTAAATATATCATGTTGATGCAAAATAAAGAGCTTTCATTGTTTGTAAAACAAGCTGCTGCCGAAGTTGGATTTGATGCGTGTGGTCTAACCAAAGCTGAAGAACTTACTGAAGATGCAGATTATATAAAACAATGGTTGTCAGAAGGGAAACATGGTGACATGTATTTTCTGACGCAGAACTTCGACAAGAGAACTGATCCGCAAAAATTAGTTCCCGGTTGTAAGTCTGTTGTGGCTGTTTTGCTCAATTATTTTCCCGATAAACTTCAGAATCCAACAGCACCCCAAATTGCTAAATATGCCTACTCAGCCATTGATTATCATTTTGTCATAAAAGAAAAGCTTAAACAACTCGAACAAAAAATTACTGAAAAGTTTGGTTCTGAAATCGTTGCATACGATTTTCAACATGCTTTTGTCGATTCTTCTCCGGTTCTCGAACGCCGTTGGGCTCAACGTGCCGGATTAGGCTGGATTGGCAAAAACATGCAACTCATTCACCCCGGGCTTGGCTCGTTTGTTTTTATCGGAATTTTGATGCTGAATGTTGAAACTGAATACGATGAACCTATTGCTTCCCGTTGTGGAAAATGTACTCGTTGTATCGATGCCTGCCCCACCAAAGCATTGGAAAATAACGGATTAAATGCCACTAAATGTATTTCGTACCTGACTATTGAAAGTAAGCAGGAAATTGATTCTCAGTTTCACTCGATGTTATCAAATTATGTGTTGGGATGCGATATTTGCGGAAATGTTTGTCCGTGGAATAGAAAATGGGCTACAACTCATCAACATAACGAACTATCACCTTTAAATCAGAATTTTAAAAAAGAATCAGTTTTGGATTGGAATGTTGAAACCTGGGAGCATCTTTCAAAAGAGATCTTTAATCGGATTTTTAAAAATTCTGCCATAAAACGTGCCGGATATGAAAAATTAAAACAGAATATTGAAATTATTAGAAATACAGCCAAAGTTGAACAATAATTATCTTTTTGCTGTTCAGACTAATAAACAATTGTAATAATTTAGCAGAAATAAAAGCCCGATTTTAATGGCTTTAGCAACAAAAGCATATTTTTTTTGTAAAATAATTGCTAAAAAGTTTTTTATTGTTATTTCATTCACTATATTTGCAGTCTCTATATACTACTAACTCTTAAAATTTAAAAACGCCTATTGCCAATAATTACTTTGAACCTCAAAATTAAAAGTAATGAAAACTCTAAATCAATTAACCGATGACGAATTGGTAAAATTGTATGAAAAAGGTGAAAATCAGGCGTTTGAAATTTTATTATTGCGTTACAAATCAAAAGTTTACACTTACATCTATTTGATAGTACGCAGTCGGGAACTCGCCGAAGATATATTTCAGGACACCTTTATCAAAGCCATTTCAACCATTCAAC
>Ga0114951_10005996_pt1 | contig 10946 bp, 9 predicted proteins | sample AM7aDNAmetaG_FD_88677 | JGI IMG/M metagenome (GOLD analysis project Ga0114951, IMG submission 88677) | Freshwater microbial communities from Finland to study Microbial Dark Matter (Phase II) - AM7a DNA metaG | ecosystem: Environmental > Aquatic > Freshwater > Lake | place: Finland: Lake Alinen... | reverse complement strand
TCAAGAGGGTTGAAAGAATCATGAATAACACCCCTCGCAAGAAACTTTGTTTCAAAACACCTTTACAGGTGTTTAATGCGGGTGTTGCACTTCCACATTGAATGTTGCCGTTCATAACGTAAAGCTAAAAGAGTCCACGGCGGTTTACGTTACAAACGTTAAGAACGTTAAGAACTCTTGATATTTAAATATTTTTTGCCAATATTATCGCTTCCGCGATTTCCTTCATCGTCTTTCTGGAATCCATGCTGCGTTTCTGAATCCTCTTATAAGCGTCGTCTTCGGAAAGGCCGTACTCTTTAATAAGAATTGCCTTAGCTTTTTCTACAAGTTTTCTGGTCTTCAATTCCTCTTCTATTACTTTGGTTTTAATCAGGAGCTGGGCGTTCTCTATTGCCACTGCTGCCTGGCTCGCAACGGAAGTAAGGGTGGCAATCTCTTTTAGTGTGAAATCATGATGCTTGCTGGTATAGACATTAAGAACGCCGATGACCCGGCTCTTTACTGTCATCGGAACGCTTAAAAGCGAGGTCAGGCCTTCCGACACAGCGATATCCCTGTTTAGATAATTTTTCTCTACTTTAACATCCAAAACGATAATAGGTTTCTTTTCGGAAGCCACTCTGCCGGCAATACCTTCGCCGAGCTTCATGTTCGGCTTCTTGTTGTAGGCCTCGCTTACTGACTGTGTAGCCCTGATGACCAGTTCATTTTTATCCTCGTCAACAAGCAGGATGGAACAAATCTTCGAGTTCATTACCTCGGCGGTAACGGTAACTATCAGGCGCAGGATGTCCTCAAGGTAAAGGTCGGAGGTGATAGCCTTGCTGACCTCAGAGACTGCCCTAAGGTGCTTGTCGGCGGCTTCTTTTCTCATATGTCTATATTCTTCGCCTCAAGGGCAAATTGCTGTATGAACTGGCGCCTCGGTTCCACCTGGTCGCCCATCAGCACCGTAAACATTTCGTCGGCGGCCGCAGCGTCCTCAAGTTTTACCTGAAGCAGTGTGCGGTGCTCCGGGTTCATAGTTGTATCCCAGAGCTGTGCGGGGTTCATTTCTCCCAGTCCTTTATACCTCTGGATGGTCAGCCCTTTCTTGGCCATAATGCGGACGCTTTTCAAAATGTCCAGCGCCGAGTAAACGGGGGTTTCGTCTTCTCCCTCCGTAATAGTATAAAGCGCCTTCCTCTCTTTCTTTTTTTTGTCAAACTCTTCTTCGTCAAGATAGATATCTTTCTTCTCCAGCAGTTTCATCTTTCCGTAGAAGGCCTTGATTTCCTCTATCTCGTTGATGTTAACAATTACTTCATCTTCATCTTTGATGACGGATTTGGAGGCGCCGTTTTTTTTGCCGGTTTTTTCTTTCTTCCGCATTGACTTCAGAAAATTGTTTTTTTCGGATTCAGAGTAGGCGTATTTTGTCTCGCCCATCACCTGCACCTTGAACATCGGAAGTTTCTTGTCGTTGATAAACTCCATAAGCTCGGAAAAGTTCAGATCGTTTTTTTCAATGCGGTGGATTAGGGTTTCAGCTTCAGAGAGTTCCTTCAGGATTTCCTTGTACTTTACCTCGGAGAAGATTATGTCTTCTTTGCCGTTCTTCAGTTTTACAAGTTTTGAACCGGCGCAGGCCTGATCAATAAGGAAATTTTCCATTTCCTCTTCGGTTAGGAAATAGCGCTCCGTTTTTCCCTGCTTTATTTTGTAAAGAGGCGGCTGAGCGATAAAGATGTGCCCGTCCTCAAGGAGCTTGTGCATCTGGCGGAAAAAGAAGGTTAAAAGCAGGGTCCTGATGTGCGACCCGTCTTCGTCGGCGTCGGTCATTATTATGATCTTGGCGTAGCGCAGGCGGGTAACGTCAAATTCCTCTTCACCCACGCCCGTTCCCACGGCAGTTATTATTGTCCTTATTTCGGTATTCGCGAATATCTTATCCAGCCGCGCTTTTTCCACGTTAAGTATCTTTCCGCGCAAAGGAAGTATCGCCTGAAAACGCCTGTCCCTGCCTTGTTTCGCGGAACCTCCCGCGGAATCTCCCTCTACTATATAGAGTTCGCAGAGTTCGGCGTCATTTTCGGAGCAGTCGGCGAGCTTTCCCGGGAGGGACCAGCCTTCCAGCGCCCCTTTCCTTCTGGTCAGTTCCCTTGCTTTCCTTGCGGCTTCCCTCGCCTGGGCGGCAATAGTTACCTTTTCAAGAATCTTTTTTGTTGTGGAAGGGTTCTCCGCGAAGAAGGAAGTAAGTTCGTCTATCATGATAGACCGGACTATTCCTTCCACTTCGGAATTTCCCAGCTTCATTTTTGTCTGGCCTTCGAACTGGGGATCCGCAATCTTTAAGGAAATGACGCAGACAAGGCCTTCTCTGACATCGTCGCCCTGCAAAGTAATGGAAGCGTCCTTGATAAGGCCTTTCTCCCTCGCAAAATCGTTCGCGACTTTGGTAAGCCCGCTCTTAAATCCGGTAAGGTGGGTGCCGCCTTCGTGCGTGTTTATGTTGTTCACAAATGTGTAGATCAGTTCGTTGTAGCTGTCGTTCCACTGCATCGCTATCTCAATAACAAGCCCGTCTTTTTCCTTGGAGATAAAGATTGGTTCGTTGTGAAGGGTCTCTTTGTTCTTCTGGTGTTTTTTTACGAAATGGACAATGCCGCCGTCATACTTAAACTCTTCTTCCTTGCCCGTGCGATCGTCTTTTATTTTTATGCAGATTCCCTTGTTGAGGAAAGCGAGCTCTTCAAGCCTTTCCTTGAGTTTCGCGTATTCAAACTCGTCCGAGGTAAATATCTGCATGTCGGGTTTGAATGTTGTTTTTGTGCCGCGCAGTTTCGTTTTGCCCGTTTTGATGACGGGTTTTACCGGCTTGCCGCGCCTGTATTCCTGGAAGTACGACTCTCCGTCCCTGTATACTTCCACTTTCAGCCATTCAGAAAGCGCGTTAACAACAGAGGCGCCTACGCCGTGAAGCCCGCCGGAAACTTTGTAGTTCTGCTTGTCGAACTTTCCGCCGGCGTGAAGCACCGTCATGATAACTTCAAGCGCGCTTTTTTTCTGGTCCTTCATAAGTTCCACGGGAATTCCGCGGCCGTCGTCTATTACGGTAATGGTTTTATCTTTGCCGATGGAAACCGAGATATTCTTGCAATGTCCGGCCAAAGCTTCGTCAATGGAGTTGTCCACTATCTCCCAAACCAGGTGGTGAAGGCCGTCGTTTCCGGTGCCGCCGATGTACATCGCGGGGCGTTTCCTTACCGCGTCAAGCCCCTCGAGGACCGTAATTTTGTCAGCTGTATAATCCCCGCTTCCCGCGCCGGCTTCCGGTTTAATCTTTTTCTTTTCTTCTTTTTTTGCCATGTACCCCAACCCCTTTACTTCTTATGATAAATCTTTGCGCGATAGCACCGATTTGGAACGATGTCACCGATAAACCGCCCGCTTTAATCAGCGTAATCTGTTTTTCTAATCTGCGTAATCGCAAAATTATTTGACTTTGAAAACAATATCCTTAACCTTGTCCGCGCCCAGTTGCTCGTTTATCTGTTTTTTAAGCTTTTCTTTAAGGAACCGCAGTTCGGATAACCAGGTTGGATTATCCACGGAAACAAAGAGCTTGCCGAACTTAAAGAAGGTCGGCTTTGCGTGCGCCGCCACCCTTTCCCCTACCACCCCTTCCCAGCCGGAAAAAAGCTCCTGCTCTTTGATTTTATCAAATAACCCGTATTTTTTCAATGTTTTGAAGAGGACGTTTCCGACCGGATCCAGTTTCTTGCTCTTTCTATATTGCATTTTGAAGCGCTCCTCCGCTGATTCTGAAACTTCTGGCGTCCGGAAAAACTTTCTTCACCCACTCATCGTCCAATGATACTATAAACATCTGCGGCATGGGCCTTAAGAATTCAAGCACGGCCGCTTTTCTCTCCGCATCTAGCTCGTAAAAAACGTCGTCAAGCAAAATGACAGGGTCATCCTTGACGGTCTCCTGCATGTACCTGTACTCCGCGAGCTTGAAAGAGAATACCAGCGTCCTCTGCTGGCCGTCCGAGGCGTAATACTTGGCATCCCTGCCGTTTATCAAAAATATCAGGTCGTCCTTGTGCGGTCCCACAAGTGAAACACCGCGCGCAATCTCGGCCGGAAGCAAATTTTTGAGCTTTTCCATGAAAGCGGCTTTAATGTCGCCCGCGCTGTCAAAGGAACATTTATATTCGAGCGAAGCTTTTTCCAGGCCCAGCGAAATCTTCCTGTGTGCCAGGTCAAACGCGCCGGTCAGGAAAACGGCCGCTTCCTTCCTTCCCTGCACCACTTCCGCCCCCGCGCCGCAGAGCTGTTCGTTGAAAGTTTCGAGAAGGGCAATGTCCGGCTTTTTTCCGGCGGCATCCGAGAGCAGTTTATTTTTCTGGGACAGTACAGCCGTATATTTCTGGAGAGACTTAAGGTAAGACCGGTTCACCTGCGAGATGAGAATGTTTAGCGCCCGCCTCCTTTCTCCGGGAGAACCGCGGACCAGGTCTATGTCTTCAAAAGCGAAATTAACCACCCTGCTTTCGCCGATATAATCGCTCTTCTTCGCAACAACATTGCCGTTCTGCTTAAGCTTCACGTCTCGCCCCGGACCGTACCTCACTTCAAGGGTTTTTTCCGAGCCCGAAGATTCAACGGCTGCTTTAACGGAAAAGAAATCGGCTCCGAACCTGACGGCCTGCTGGTAAGTCTTGAACTGCGTGGAAAGCGTGGAAAGAAAATAGATGCTCTGCAGAGTATTTGTCTTGCCGGAGGCGTTCCTGCCGGTGATAATGTTCACCCCGGAAAGTTGTGTTAAGTTAAGCTCGCCCAAATTCTTGAAATTGTGGACAAAAAGCGAGCCTATTCTCACTAGATCCTTACCGGCATGATGATATAAATGTAACTGTCATCCTTCACGGGTTTGATGAGGCCAGCGGAGGCGGAATCACGCAGTTGCACGTCTGTCTCTTCTTCCTCGAGAACCTTCAAGACATCCAGAACGTACCTGGAATTGAACGCGATGGATGTTTCCTCGCCCTTATAATCCGCTGCGATTTCTTCTTCAGCGTCGCCGACATCAACGGTCTGGGCAGAAACTACCAGAGTGCCGTCTGAGGCCTTGAGTTTGACCGCGCTTGTCTTGTCTATCGCCACAAGCGAAACCCTTTTCACCGCCCGATACATTTCTTCCGTCTTTACCCTGACTTTTTTGTCGAAGATCTTATTTATTATCTGTTCGTAGCTCGGGTACTGGCCGTCTATGAGCCTTGAGGTTACAATAAGGTCGTTGCGTTTGAAAATAATCTGGTTCTCAAGCACCGCGACATCTATGTCGTCGGAGTCATTGAGGGATTTTGATATTTCATTCAGCACTTTTGTCGGGACTATTATCTTGGCGCTTTTCTCTACATTGGTTATAGCGCCCTTGATAAACGCCAGCCTGTGGCCGTCCGTGGTGACCATCTTAATCTCGGATCCTTCTATAATCATATAGACGCCGGTAAGTATTTTTCTTGTCTCGTCCGAAGAGACTGAAAATATCACTTTCTTTATCATGTTTCGCAGTACAGATTGTTTAATCTTGAAATTGAGCGAGTCTTTTTTGGGTTCAAGCACCGGCGGGAAGTCTGATTTTGGAAGGCCCATTATCCTGAAATTGATTTTATTGCACTTAATGGTTATCTGGTTCTTCTCGTCAACATTAATACTCACATCTTTTTCGGAAGGAAGTTCTTTTACTATGTCTATAAATTTTCTTGCGGGAATTGTTATTGATCCTTCCTCGCTGATGTTTACTTCTTTCATTTTGCATTTTATTACGAGTTCCAGGTCGGTTGAGGTAAGCTGGAGTTCGTTTCCGCTGGCTTCTATGAGTATGTTGTTTAAGACCGGGAGTGTTGTTTTGACGCTTACTGCCCCTTCCACCTTGACTATATTTTCCTGCAAATCCTCTTTCTTGCAAGATAACTTCATAATTATTGCCTCCCGGTTATTTCAAGATACATATGAGTTTTTTCTCTAAAACACTAACGCCGCCGGAAGAATTAATACCCTTGACGTTATTAACTTAGCAAATGAATTATATATCATTAATTTTCTATATATCAATACAAATTATTATTATCAGTATTATAGCGGTTGATACTGTTGAAAACGTTTTTTGTCAAGCAAATCAAAGACCTGTTGCTGTGGAGAAAACTGTGCAAGCTTTGTTAGTTAATTGTTGATGCGGTGGATAAAAAGCGCCTCTCCCTCTGTGGATAAGAACAATGTGGATTGTGGATAATAACTTTTTAAACGTACAAGGGCGGCCGCAAAGTTAATTTATAATTCTATCAGGATTTTAGCGCTTCCATTATTTTGTTCAGTTCTTCAAAAAATATCAGATCGGTCTCTTTCTTGTTCTGGATTGTTTCGTAGGCGTGGATTACGGTGGAATGATCCCTTCCCCCGAAGTTCTGGCCTATTTCCGGCAGGCTCATGTCTGTGAGTTCTCTGGTTATATACATGGCAACCTGCCTGGCAAAAGCCACGGGTTGGGTGCGTTTCTTGGTTATCATGTCAGATGGTTTGAGTTTGTAGAACTTAACTACGGCTTCCTTGATGGCTTCTATGGTCACCCTCTTCTCTCTTTCCCCGATGGAACTTTCTTTCAGGCACTCTTTTGCAGTTTCAATGGAAAGTTTTGTTTTAGTTATGGAAGCGTAGGCGATAACCCTGGTAAGACAGCCCTCGAGCGCCCTGACATCGTCTTTCACGAGGTTCGCTATGTATATCGCGACATCGTCTGGCACGGTGATCTTTTCTTTCTCCGCTTTATTCTTTAAAATCGCGACCCTCGTCTCAAGGTCCGGCGTGCCGATATCCGCGATTAGGCCCATCTCAAATCTGGACCTAAGGCGTTCTTCTATTTTTAATTCCTGCGGTTTTCTGTCTGAGGTGGTGACGATCTGCCGGTTTGCGGAATAGAGCACATTGAAAGTATGAAAGAATTCTTCCTGCATCGCTTCTTTTCCCGCAAGGAACTGGATGTCGTCAATGAGCAGGACGTCAATATGCCTGTATTTATTGCGGAACTCATTTATGCTTCTGCCCGTGAGAGCGCTTATCATCTCATTTAGAAACTGTTCGGAAGACAGGTAAGCAATCTTCAATGTAGGGTTCTCGTTTCTGATCTGGTTTCCTATCGCCTGGAGCAGATGGGTTTTGCCGAGCCCCACTCCGCCGTAGATAAAGACCGGGTTGTAAGTTTTTGCGGGAGCTTCTGCGACGGCTACACAGGCGCCGTACGCATACCTGTTGGATAAGCCGACAATGAAATTGTCAAAAGTATATTTAGGATTTAGCGGATTGCCGATAACTACATTATTATCGTACTGTTCGGTCTGTCTGGGGGCTTGCTGGGGCTCTTCCTGGACGACAGGGATATCGGCCGAGGCTGATACAATAATGTTCACTGAGGCCTGTTTGTTCAAAACAGCGCTTAATGCCTCATTTATCGCTGTTTTGTACTTGGATTCAAGCCATTCTTTTGTGAAATTATTGGGCACTTCTATTGAAAGCAGGTTGTTTTCCATGGAAATGGCTTTTATAGGAAGAAACCACCTTTCAAAGCCATGCTGGTTGACGCGTTCCTTGATAAGGCTTAATGTATCGTTCCAAATTGCAACACTGTCCACGTTTACTCCGTAAAAAGAATTATCCACAGGTTTATCCACAGCCACCAACCTACGAATTAGCTTTAATATACAATCATAATTAGAGTTATCAACAGTATCAAATGCGTGGTATATGCAGCTAAAGTTATCCACAACATATTGTGGTGCTTTTTCCCCCAGAAACACAAAAACCAGCTTTCGCTGGTTGCAGTAACTATATGTCTGAAACTTTCCAATTCTCCTAAAATGCGCATCAAGTTTATTCCATTTTATTCTGCCGCAATCATATATATTCAATATTTCAATGCAAGTCAAGAAATATTTTTGTTTTTTTTGAAATCGATATGTACTATAATGACCCTGCTTAAAAATTAACGGGAGGAACAATGGTAAAGAGAACTTTTCAACCGCACAACAGGAAGAGAAACAGAACGCACGGATTTTTAAAGAGAATGAGGACTCCGGGCGGGAAGCGTGTTGTCAACAGCAGGAGAAGCAAGGGAAGGAAATGTATTATTCCCTAAGCAGGGAAGAGTTCAGTGAAGTGTTTAAGAATGGAAAACGGGCGAGTTGCGGCAGGATAACTCTGATGTACACTAAGGACAACGCCGGGCCATTTAAGTTTGGAGTGGCAGTCAGGAAAAAAACGGCGGCCTGTGTAAGGAATAAAATAAAAAGAAGGCTTCGCAGTATTGTGCTTCCGGTATTCAAGACGGCCGGGCAGGGACTTCGCCTGGTCGTCTCGGCTCCGCCGGATTCTGATGAAGCAGATTTTGCCGGGTTAAAAGAAACAGTGGAGAAGGCTCTAAAATCGGCCGGCCTCACATGACGAAACTCCTGGTCTTTTTACTAAAATCCTACAAGAGATATATTTCTCCTTTCCTTCCGCCGGCCTGCAGGTTCCAGCCCACCTGCTCTGTGTACGCCGCCGAAGCAATATCAGTGCACGGAACCTTTAAGGGAAGCTGGCTAGCGCTTGTGAGATTACTAAAATGTCATCCGTTCCATCCGGGAGGGTTTGATCCCGTCCCGCAGAAGGAGAAAAACAATGAGCGTTAATAATAATCTTGGTCCCGGTGCGTCAGGCGGCGGGAACGAAAAGAATTTCCTGATTGCAATGGTGCTTTTGTTTGCCGTGCTGGTCGGTTTTTCCGTAATCCAGATGATGCAGCCCAAGGCGCCCGAGCAGCCGGCGGCAGCGAAAGAAGCGGTAAAAACTGAAACAGCGGCGGCAGCAGTTGCCGCGCCTGCGGCGGCCAAGAAAGCCTCAACTCCTAAAGCGCTCTCGGGAAAAGAGGTGACGCTGGAGAATGAAGACGTCACGGTGGTCTTTGACACTAAGGGTGCGTCGCTTAAAAGCTGGAAATTAAAAAAGACCCCTCTCGGCGATAATCTGGAACTTGTCTGGAAGGACAACGCGGAAGGCAACACTTTTTCCTTAACTTCCGAGAAAGCGGGCCTTAAAGACGATTTCATATATACCTCTGAAAAAAAGGATTCTTCCCTGACATTTTCCGGAAGGGATGAGGCAGGCAATGAAGTTGAAAAAGTTTTTACACTGCCGCAGAAAGGCTTCAATCTTAAATGCGAGATAAAGTTTAAGACCAAGACAAAGGGAACTTTAAACGATGTGAAATTAATGACCGCGGCAGGCATCGGCTGTCACGACCCGTCCACAAAGATTCCGCCGATGAATATTTCGAGGGTTAACGGCAAGACCGAAAAGAGCAAGCCGGGCAAGTTCGATACCGAGGCGCCGCTCGCAAAGGAAATCAATACCCTTTCCTGGACAGGCGTAAAAGACAAGTATTTTGCTATGCTTTTCATCGTTCACGAAGCCGATGGGTTTAAGGGAACAGTAAAGAAAAAAATGACAGAAATACCGGACAAAAACGGCATAAAGACGCCGACTGAAATGCCAGTAGTGTCGCTTCTGCTCCCTGATTTTAAGGGAGAGGAAGGAAAGACTGTCGCTTTTGATGTTTACGCCGGCCCGCTTAGATATGAGAACCTCATAAAGTACGGGAGCAGCCTGCATGACGCCCTGGATTACGGGATGTTTGGATGGCTCGGCATAATATTCCTGAAGACCCTGAAATTCTTCTTTGGCATTGTGGGAAACTGGGGAATAGCCATTATCATGCTCTCACTGCTTATAAAGGGCATCCTCTGGTGGCCGAACCAGAACTCGTATAAATCAATGAAGAAGCTGCAGGAAGTTCAGCCACATGTTAACGCGCTCAGGGAACAGTACAAGAGCGACCCGCAGAGAATGAACACCGAGATGCTAAAAATCTACAAGGAAAGGAAGATCAATCCGCTTTCCGGTTGTTTCTGGATGCTCATACAGATGCCCGTGCTCTTCGCGCTTTACGCCATTCTCGGCAACGCGATAGAGATGAAGGGCTCGCCGTTTATGTTCTGGATTACCGACCTTTCCGGTCCCGACAAGTACTGGGTATTGCCGATACTTATGGGCGCGACGATGTGGGTTCAGCAGAAGATGACCCCGTCCACGGATCCCCAGCAGGCTAAGATGATGCTCTGGATGATGCCGATAATGTTCACCGGCATGTCCATATATTTCCAGTGGCCGTCGGGGTTGGTGCTTTTCTGGTTCGTGCAGAACCTGCTCTCGCTGCTCCAGCAATCTATTGTGAACAAAACGCCGTCGGTTACAACGGCCTAAGCAATGAAACAATTCTCTCTGCGGTTCATTCAAGCCCTGCTTCCGGCGCTGCTTCTCGCGGCGCCGGAAAGGGCTGTAAAGAGACAGCCGGATCCCGCGCTTTCGCAAAAGGCCGGACAGGCAAGTTTCCACCTTCTACCGGAATGATAGCGGTAAAAAAATGAAGAACGATACTATCGCCGCCATAGCCACAGCAACCGGGGAAAGCGGTATAGGAATAGTCAGGCTTTCGGGTCCGGACGCGCTTACCCTCGCGGGGCGGTTAGTAACGCTAAAGAGCGGTAAAAATCCAAAAACTCTTTCTACGCACACCATTCATTACGGCCACGCGGCAGATCCGGCAACCTCTGAAATTATTGACGAAGTTATCCTTTCCGTCATGAAAGCTCCCGGGACTTACACCAGGGAAGATGTGGCGGAAATAAACTGCCACGGCGGAATGATTTCACTGAGAAGGACGCTGGAAGCGGCCGTAACGCTTGGCGCGCGCCTTGCGGAGCCAGGCGAGTTTACAAAGAGGGCGTACCTGAACGGAAGAATAGACCTGGCCCAGGCGGAAGCAGTCATTGATATCATCAAGGCAAAAACTTCAGAGAGCC
>Ga0114951_10005994_pt1 | contig 10949 bp, 12 predicted proteins | sample AM7aDNAmetaG_FD_88677 | JGI IMG/M metagenome (GOLD analysis project Ga0114951, IMG submission 88677) | Freshwater microbial communities from Finland to study Microbial Dark Matter (Phase II) - AM7a DNA metaG | ecosystem: Environmental > Aquatic > Freshwater > Lake | place: Finland: Lake Alinen... | reverse complement strand
GCGGCGCCGATTCATCTACGGGTATGATTTCCGGCGTGCCGTAAACGGCGGCAGTGGAGGAATAAATAAAAAGGGGAACATCATTTTCATTCATCGCGGTTAACAGATTGAGGGTATTGGCAACATTATTCTGATAATACTTCAGCGGTTCCCGCACAGATTCTTCGACCTGGATAGAGGCCGCGAAATGCATGACGGCAGCGGGCGAAAAATCTTTTAGAGTACGCCGCAGCAGCGGTAAGTCGGCCAGATCGCCCTTAACCAGCTTGCCATACAGAACCGCCCATTCATGGCCCGTGGAAAGATTATCATAGACCAAAATGTCGTGGCCTTCCTTGCCCAGTAGCTTCACAATGTGGCTGCCTATGTAACCCGCGCCGCCTGTAACAAATATTTTCATCTATGCCTTGTTCCCTTTATCGTTTGTCATCGCGGACTATTCGGGGGAACAGTCCCTACAATATCCACCTCCGCTAGCGTAGGCTAAAGTTCACGCTTAACCAATTGTCCCCCGCCGGCGGGGGTAGGGGGTGGAAGCCAGAAATGACGAATAGCGGAGTCTTGCAAAGGTCTCCTTAAAAAAGTGTCTGGTAGTTGAGACACTTTCATTTGAGATTATTGAGTATTTTGATGGCTAATGCAACATCTTTTTCAGGCATTATAACTCTTTTTGCTTGCCAGTGCCTTTTTTTTACCCTATAATCCCGTTACTATTTCAAGCTCCACAGCCCGTTAATTCAGAACTGCTAAAGGTTCTCCATGCTTTTAATGCAATTGAATAAAATTGAAATATGGCAGGAAGAGGGTTTATGACCGTAATTATTGATGGGAATAAGATAGCGCAGGAAGTCAGGAACCAAGTGCGCGAAGATGCGCTGAATTTCAAAGAAAAAACAGGGATTGTGCCTGGCTTGGCTGTAATTCTGGTGGGAGAAGACCCAGCCTCACAAGTCTATGTCGGCAGAAAAGCCAAAGCCTGCGCGGAAGTCGGTTTCTTGTCTCGCGAATATAAACTTCCCGCAGATACCAGTGAAGCTAAACTGTTAAAAATCATTGGCGAATTAAACACGGATCAGGCAATTCATGGGATTCTGGTGCAGCTTCCTTTGCCCCAACATATTTCTACGAATAAAATTATCGCCGCCATTGATCCGCAAAAAGATGTTGATGGGTTTCACCCTTACAATGTAGGCGGTCTTGTTTCCGGCAACCCTTTATTTGTTCCCTGCACACCTCGGGGGATTATGGAATTAATCAGCCGCACCGGCATTGAACTTGCGGGAAAAGAGGCAGTGGTTGTGGGGCGCAGCAATATTGTCGGGAAGCCAATGGCGCTTCTGCTTTTGGCGCAACATGCGACTGTGACGATTTGCCATTCCCGCACGAAAGATTTACCCTCTGTCACCAGGCGTGCCGATGTTTTGATCGCCGCCGTCGGTAAGGCCGAGATGATCAAAGCCAATATGATCAAAGAAGGCGCGATTGTCATTGATGTGGGCGTAAATCGACTGGAAAACGGAAAACTGGTCGGAGACGTGGCTTTTAACGAAGTTGCTGCCCGAGCATCCCATATTACTCCTGTGCCCGGTGGTGTCGGCCCGATGACAATCGCTATGTTGATGAAAAATACACTTGATGCCGCACGAAATATGGTGAGCAAAAATGAATTGTGAAATAGTTTTTGACTAATCAATCTATCAAGGTAACATTTTCCTCCACGAACCATAATCCTAAATATTAATTTTTTTTGCGATAACCGCGATGCTGTGTCCCGAATAAAATTTAGCGATAATGCGTGCAATAAATGAAGGTAAAAAAGCGTCTTGAAGTTTTTGTTTTACGTATTCAGATAGATAATTTTTATTGCTGATAACGGCAAATCCGTGCTTGCGTAATAAAAAAGTAAGCGAATCTTTTGTAAAGTGATAAATATGGTGGGGCAAATCCCAGTTCGGCCAGTTCTGCCAATTCATTTTTGCGTCATGACCAGCGTAATTTGGAACATCCACAACTAAAATACCATCGTCTTTGAGCCATTTGCGGGCGTTTTGAATGTATAAATTCGGATCAGAGGTATGTTCTAATGAATGCCATAGAGTGATTATATCAAAAGTCCGTTCAGAAAGTTTGACGTTGCTAACTTCTCCCACGTGAACTTTTATTTTCAAATTAGACCTTACATAGCTGGCTACATCTGCTGAAACATCAATACCTTCAACATTGTAACCCTGCTGGCGGCACGCCAGTAAAAAATACCCACGCCCACATCCGATATCCAAAACGTTTCCTTTCTTTTTAAATTTTTGAAAAAAACGTAACCGATGTTTCTCCTGCAATAGTCTTTTTTTTATTTCCGGAGAACCGGGTATAAGTTCGTTGTTGTAATGGCTTTGAAAATATTCCTGTTGATAAAGATTTGCTAATGCCTCATTATCCGGTTGCGGATCAAGAACGCCCAAGTTACATTCTATACATTTATAAACTTTCCACTCGTTCATAGAATAAAGAACTGTGCGATTAGTGCTGCCGCAAAGGATGCAATTTTTTTTTACATTTTTCATGGCTTAAATATCTCCATCTCTTTTTTGTCCCATTAGTCTAGCAAATTTATTTAACCTTAAAAGGTAATTGTATAAAGCGCTTCGTTATGCTTTAGTCATTCTGTAAACAAGTTGATAGCTGGCGATTTTTTTTCTAAGTTTAGTTTTATTCCAGACAAAAGGCGAAATTAAATTCAAAGTAAATAATCGGTACAGGGCTTTAATTTTTTGAGCTTTTTTTATACGATCAATTGTTTCCTGGGAGTAATGTTTTTTATAAAACAAATATTCTGCTTTTAATTTTTTTTCAAATAGTGCGAAAGGTGTTGTATTAATTTCGCTCTGTCCCCCCCAATGGAGAACTTTCGCATATTCAATATAACCGATCTCATGGCCCAGTCGCCGGATCCGCAGACAGAGATCCTGATCATCTCCGTAGAGGAAAAAATCCTCGTCAAAACCACGCAGGCAGTTGATAATATCAGGCCGGGCAATCATCGCTGCCCCGAGGACACAGGCAATTGGGCCCTTCAGATCCGCCATTTCGTCTCGGGTGTACTTTTCCCCCGGATAACGGTAAGAGACGGACTGTTGATGACTGCCATCGGGATTCACCATATTCAAGCCAGCCAGCCCCACTTTCGGCTGCTTTTCCATATAGGTCATGGCACTGGTAAAGGTGTCGTGCAATACCGTAGTATCCGGGTTTAGAAAAAAAAGAAAACGACCCCTGCAGTCTTTCAGCACCTGGTTGTTTGCCGCGCCAAAACCTCTGTTTTCCCTGTTTTCTACGAGGTGAACGTTCGGGAAACTTTTCCGGATAAAGGCGGAGCTGCCGTCAGACGATTTGTTGTCAACAACAAACACTTCTTTGGTACAACCGGCTCTCAGGACTGATTCCAAACATGGCCCAATCAGGTCTATCGTATTGTAGGAAACGATAATGATGGATATGTCCATCCGCTCTAACCATTCTTCTGATACAGGACTCGGTAAAGGATGATCCTTCCAGTATCCTTATGTTTCCATTCTTTTAACGGTGTCAAATCCTTTGACTGCACAGAATTCAGAAACGCAAATTTATCCTGGGGCCAACGCTTCTCTTCCCAGACGATATAACGGATGTTCCGCATCCGCATACTGCGGATAAACTCATCATAACTGTTGCCGATAGTCTCAAGCCAGTTGATGTATTTATCCGGACACGGCGCCCCCTGGACATGGAGATTCGCGTAGTAATCGTTCCAACGCCACGAATGCCCGAGGGTGATCATCTCAATTTCCCCGCCAGCTTCCTCCAGACGGGCAATAGTCTCGCCGATCTCTTTGTAGACGAGTTTGTCCGCCTCCCTGTATTTTAGATCCTTGGGTAATGTCAATACAAGGACGAGCATGCAGAGAACAACCACCCCTATGGAATCGGATAAATTGAATTTTTTATGAAGCCAGCGGAGCAGCTTTTCTGCACCGAAACCGACAAGAACGGTGGAAGGAAGAATGACCATGACCAGTCTCCGGTTCTCCATTGACCAGGTATTCAGGGTGTATAAATACAGTACGATGAAGCTGATGGCTGCAGTCATGACCAGAGGTAGAATCCGAAGGTCGTTACGCATCCTTTCCCTAAGCCCCCCCAGCCCGAACAGCAGTAGGAGGAAAAAAGGATAGAAAAAAGCTTCCATAGCGCTATTTACGACAACTCCCAAGGCGGTAAACCAGATTAGTGTTCTGGAATATGCCATGAATGTACTCTCGATGCCTGGTGGCGGATTGAGAACGAGTGGCTTAAGGTTTGTCCTGAGATTTTGATACTGCTCAAATGTGTTCATGATTCTAAACGGGATTTCCTGGAATCGGTACCAGTAAAAACTGTCCGGATGCCGGATGAGCTGAACTACTACAAAGCATGACATCGCCAAAATCATCGGGGAAAGAAAAAGAAGCAGGGACTTGAGTCTCCGACCTTTAAAGACCATGAGGGTGTAAAGGCAGCCGCCAATGATAAAGACGATGCCCTCGATGCGCGTGGCAGTAGCAACGATAAAAGAAAGAATGCTGAGAACAAGAACGATGGGGATGTCTCTTTCGTCATCATAGACCAGGAGGTAAAATCCCAGAACGGAAAAAAACCAGTACGAGGGATCCCTTATGACATTGACACTCTGAACGACGAAGAGAGGCAGCATTACAAAAATGAAGGTTGTAAGAAAACTAGTTTTTTCATCCAAAAAGCGTCGTAGGAAAAGGTAGAGAGGGATGATCATCAGCGTCCCGAAGATGAGATTGCTGGCCATCGCCGCTTGAACCCAGTCACCGATAACAGGATAAGACGCGGCAATGAGGACGGTGTACAGTGTCGGATAATCTACACCAGAGCAAGTATTGATGGCCTGCCATAAACCGTAATAGATAGCTCGGGCTTGATGGATGTAGATGGGGCCATCAGGATTCATCATCATGGTATGAGTAAAGGCAAAAAGGCGGATCGCCAAGGCTGAAACGACAAGAATGATGAGATGGCCAATAACGGATTTACTTTCCTTTTGAAAAATCATGCGTCACAATCCTTTCAACCCTGAAAATAATCCATAATTTTGACTTTTATTTAAGTTTTTTATAAAGCACAATCTTTACAATTATTATATTATCTAACATTATCTATAATAAACGGATTGGATTGTCGTCTGTACTTTTAGATAACATAAAAATATATTATTAAATATATTTATTTGAATTAATCGCCGTATATTCACCGAAAAATAACTTTGCATCGAAACAAAGCTACAAACAATCAAACGCAAGATTATATATTGAAATACCTATAAATTTACTTTAGAGGTTTGACTTTTTCCGCGGGTAACAAGAATGGCTTCATATATTTCCTTGTATTTTGAAGTTACATGATCCCATGTATTTTGCGTGGCAGTATAATAAGCGGATTGAGCCATTGAGCTGCGTATGGTTTCATTGAGCAGGATGCTGATTTTTGAGGCAATATAATCGGCATCTGATGTATCGCTGATAATAAATCCATTTTCCCCTTCCTGCACAATGTCTTTAGCGCCGACATTGCTGCTGATAATTACCGGTAATCCTGCCGCCATTGCTTCGAGAACAACCATGCCAAATGTATCGAACTTGGAGAGCATCATATACATATCTCCGGCCAGATACAGCCGGATTAATTTTTCCTTGTTCAATGGGCCTGTGAAAACAACATTTTCATCAATGTTTGCCTCGCGTGCTATTTGGGTATACTTTCGTACATTACCTTTGCCGGCGACTAGTAATTTAAAGGTGTGTTGTTTGGCCTTGAGCCGAGCGAGCGAAAGCATTATGGCATCAAGTCCTTTAATTTCAAAATTCATGGAAGCAAATAAAATAATCGGCTCTTCGGAACTGAAGCCATATTCTTTTCGAACAGCGGTACGGATTAATTTTTTATGAGCGGTCGCGTAATCGTTTAAATCAACACCCGGATGAATAACAGAGACTCTCTGAGGGTCTATATTATATTCCTGAAGGAAAATGTCTCTGGTCAGGTTGGATACGGCAATAAACTTTTGGCAGTTGCTTTCCATGACTAGATGCTTTTCCACCCAGGCGGTGGCCAGATCGTAGAGACTCATCTTTTTGCGACGAATATTGTGAACCCAGTACCTGTGGGGAATCCCGTGCATCGTGAAGATGTCAGCCTCAAAAATCCGCTCATGGCTGTGCACAAGGGAAAAATTGTTTCGGTTAAGTCGGCGTTGGGTAAAGTAGGCAAAACTGAGAGTAGTTAAGTATTTTGGAAAAGTGATGATGGGGATTTTGTGGAATTTAATATCGGGAGCTCCTGCTTGCCAGCGGTTGGCCAATACATGAAAATCATATCCAAGCTGGTCAGCGAGTCTTCCGGTCAATTCGGACGCAAATTGTTCCGCTCCTCCAACCAGACCATATTTTGGTATAACCACAGCAATTTTTTGCATAAATTAACTTTATTTGTTGGTTTTATTGGGGTTAACTCTAACACAGAAAGAAGAAAAAATCATGTTTAAATAACGCGGCGGATATGGTATCGAACAAAAAAGAAACGGAAGAGCTGATGAAAAGATATTATCATTTATTTAAAACATTTAAAAACTGGTGGCTTTACCTTGTGTATAAATATGGTCTGGCCAATGTTGGAACGCTTGTTTTTGAAACACGCACTGGCGTGATTGTGGAAGTGCCCGAAAGGCTTTTGCAAACGTTCAAAGAAATTTTTATGAGTGAATGCTATTTGTCCGGTCTGGAGCATGATATTCCGCCAGATTCCACAGTTATTGATATCGGGGCGAACGCCGGTTATTTTACGCTTTTCATAGCCTCACTTTGTCCATGTGCTAAATTGTTTTCCTTTGAGCCGGTGCCGGTTAATTATGCTCAACTTAAACGTAATCGTGATTTAAATAGCACTAGAAAAATAAAATGTTTTCCCCAGGCAGTAGCCGGACACACGGGAGTTATTAATTTAACCTTTGATCCCAGTGATTCATTTACCACCAGCGCGACCATGTTTGCTTCTGAGAAAGAGGCGGGAAAATCTCTTGCTGTTCCCTGCGTGACACTTCAGCAATTAATGGACGAAAACGGTATCGGAAAATGTGATCTGTTAAAAATGGATTGTGAAGGAGCCGAGTACGATATTTTATACAATTGTTCTGCCGATTATTTGCAACGGATTGACCAAATTGCCATGGAAGTTCATTGTGGTCAAAAGGAAAATCAGAATATTGAAACCATGGAATCTTTCTTGAGGAAGCAAGGGTTTATTACCCGCCGGAAGCCGGTGGGCATGCTGTGGGCATGGCGAAGATCAAAATAATTAATAAAAGTGTTTTCTGAGGAGAAAAATTTGGAAAAAGTTCCTCTTTCCGTAGCTATAATAACGAAGAATGAAGAAGAGAATATTCGATCTTGCCTGCAAAGCATTTCTTTTGCCGGCCAGGTAGTTTTAGTTGATTCGGGTAGTACTGACGCTACTTTGGCCATTGCTGCGGAGTTTGGCTGCGAAATTTACAGTGAAGCTTGGTGGGGTTTCGGTCCGCAGAAACAATTGGCGATAGAAAAGTGTCTTTTGCCCTGGATTTTAGTTTTGGATGCTGATGAACGTATTCCTCCGGACACTGCCGAAATTATAAAAAAAATTGTTACTGCCGCTAATGTGAAGGAAGCAGGGTTCAGCTTTCCACGCAAGAATTATTTTCAAGGCCGATGGATCAAGCATGCCGGCTGGTGGCCGGATCGCATCATCCGTCTATTCCGCAAAGAAGAAGGCCGGATGACCGAGGCCTTCGTCCACGAGGCTGTGGAAGTTCAGGGGACGGTCGGGGCGTTGGATGTACCCATTGAGCATTTTACCGAAAGCAGTTTAAGCAAGATCATCCAGAAAATTGATAAATACTCAACTCTGGGGGCCGAGGCGGCTTATAAAGATGGGAGGCATTCATCGGCATTTTCAGCTTTTATGCGCGCCCTTTTCACGTTTAATCATGATTATTTTTTGAGGTTGGGTATTCTTGACGGCAGGCAAGGGCTTACCCTTGCTGTTACCGATGCAGTTAATAAATTTTTTAAATACGCAAAATTAAGTGAGCTCGGACAAGCCAGCCGAAACGGTGGGATATCTCTGGCAGGGAAAGAATAAATGAAAGACCGTGATGGTGAAGATCAATCTTTGGAAATCGCTATCTCCGTAATCATAGTTAACTGGAATTCGAAAGATATTCTCCAAAACTGTCTGGATTCAGTTTATCAGACAATTGATAATCTGTCCTGCGAGGTAATTGTCGTTGATAATGCGTCTTCTGACGGTTCGACGGAAATGCTTCATGAGCGATATCCGCAAGTAATCAAAATTTATAACAAGGTCAACAGGGGTTTTGGATCCGCCAACAATCAGGCGTTTGCCATTATGAAGGGTAAATACGCTCTGCTTTTGAATACGGACACAATAGTGACCCCTAGAGCGATACACAAGTTGTGGACATTTTGCGAACAGCATCAAGAGGTGGCAATTGCTTGCGGACAGCTTTTACACGCTGACGGGAGGAAGCAAAACTCCGTTGCGGTTTTTCCTTCACTGCTTTCACTCTTGATTAATCCATCTCTTTTAGAATATGTTTTCCCTCAATGGTTTCCCAGCAAACGATATGAACACAAAAAGCCTATTGAAGTCGATTCGGCGATCGGTGCCTGCATGATGATTAACAAAAAAGCACTAGCTGAGGTCAGTTTTTTTGATGAGAGGTACTTTTTCTATTTTGAGGAAACTGATTTGGCTTACTCCTTTCACAGCAAAGGATGGCGCGTTTATCATATACCCGATGCTTTTATCTATCATCTGCAAGGACAAAGCATCGGCCATAATGTGGAATCAAGGGTTGAATTTTACCGTTCCCGTTATCAGTTTCTTCGCAAATGGCACAGTCGGGAATATTTTTATTCGGCTGCCACTATAATATTTTTTCGGCTTTTGGTTAATTTCTTGTTCAGTTGCGCTGTCAATTTCCTCACTTTGGGTTTGGTTAAAAAACTGCGTCAAAAATTAATTGTTTATTCACTGCTAATTTTTTGGCATCTGAAAAGTTGCATTATCCGCCATGGTTAAATATCTGCTAATTCGCTCTCCATTTTTTTCTTGACATTCATTCTTAATTTCAGTAATTTCATAATTGTTCACGCCATGAACAATTATGATGATATGCCAAATTACCTAGAAACCAAACTTGAAAGCGAAGATGTTTTGAGTGTACTCCGGGAAATCGAGGCCGATCCGGAGATGACCCAGCGAGCGCTCTCGTTGCGCCTGGGATTGAGTCTGGGTAAAATAAACTTCCTCATTAAAGCTCTGATTGAAAAAGGTCTGATCAAAGTAGAAAATTTTAAAAATTCCAAAAACAAAAGCGCTTATCTTTATTCCCTAACTCCCAATGGTTTTGAGGAAAAGACGAAAGCAACATACCTCTTCCTTAAAAGAAAAATAGAAGAATACGAGAAATTGGAAGTGGAGATCAAACAACTGAAAAAGGAAGCCGGTATTGTTGATAGACCGGGTAATATTCAAAACAATATTCCTTCCTAGCACGGGAATATAAATCATCTTTGTTGTTTCCTGGATACATCATGATGTAATCCAGAGGGCGGAGCTGTAGAATCATAGTGTGGCTTTTACAGGTCGTACTTAAGCTGAAAATCTGAAATATCCGAAATCAGGAGGTAGATAAATTTATGGAGTATGTATATATGGTTTTCAAAGGATTTGTTGACCCAGTTTTCATCTTAATTTTATTGCTGCTTATCGCTTTCTTCATTTGTCTGATTGGCGGCAAGAAAAAAAGCGGCGTTTTGATTCTCTTTTTGTCTATTGTTTTGTTTTATGGCGCAAGTATTTTCCCTGTGGCCAATTACCTTTGCTACTATTTAGAAAAAGACTATATTAAAAACCAAAGTGATGCCCGGCAAAATATTGATGTGCTTGTCGTGCTGGGTGGCGGCACTCATGATATCAATTCCTTAAATAATACCTTTCCATCTGAAGTGACATCTGCCCGACTTCTTTCCGCCATAGAAGTTTATAATAAAAAAGGGGCGAAGTATTTTGTGTGCATGGGCAAAGAAAGCGGTAAAATCACAGAAGCGGAAGTAATGGCAAGATTGGCGGAAAAACTTGGCGTGCCCAAAGAAAAAATCAGAACCGAGGCTAATTCAAAAAACACTTGGGAGAATGCCATCGAGTTTAATAAAATGTTTGCCAATAAGAATATTAATATCGGTCTTGTCACTTCGGCTTTTCACATGAAACGCAGCGAGCGTGAATTTAGAAAATATTTCAATAATGTGGTGCCGTTTCCGGCTAATTATTATTACGCATCAGCTGCCGAAAATGTTTTTGTCAAATACGCGCCACAAACCAGTTCGCTTTCTAAAACCTCTCTTGCCTTAAAAGAAATCGCCGGTCAGTTATGGTATAGCGTAAAAAGTGTAACGCAATAATGTGATTTGTATCCTACGGCGGCGGGGCATTGTAGGGTTTGATCCCCGATCAGACCGAAACACAACTCTGTGCCCGGAATTGCGAATAGAGGAGTTTTGTGAAGGTTTCTTTTATTCATTTTTAATCAATAAAAACAAATTATCAGCATGCATAACAGACGAATTATTTTAAACGCAATCATGTCGGTAGCGCAAATAGTGGTAACGGGTGGCATTTTGTTTGTCCTGTATCGCTTCTTACTTGTTACCATAGGCGCGGAGCAATTGGGAATATGGTCTTTAGTTGCCGCCACAACTTCCGTTATCTATGTGATGGGAAATTTGGGGCTTTCTTCAAGCGTCATTAAATATGTGGCAAAATATAAAGCCCGTAACGATTTCAAAAAT
>Ga0114951_10005993_pt1 | contig 10951 bp, 13 predicted proteins | sample AM7aDNAmetaG_FD_88677 | JGI IMG/M metagenome (GOLD analysis project Ga0114951, IMG submission 88677) | Freshwater microbial communities from Finland to study Microbial Dark Matter (Phase II) - AM7a DNA metaG | ecosystem: Environmental > Aquatic > Freshwater > Lake | place: Finland: Lake Alinen... | reverse complement strand
TCGAAGGCAATGTAGTCCAAAATCTGATGAAATTATCGGCCAATACCAACCAAGCCGCGCCGCAAATCGCGCCGGAAAAAAAACTGGTGCTTCCGGGCGGCGAGGAAGTAAACCGCAACGATCCTTGTCCTTGCGGTTCGGGAAAAAAGTACAAGAAGTGCCATGGTAAATAGGGAACAGCCATATGCAGGATTTCTCTAAAAAAATGACCATTGTGTTAAAGGATGATGTTGCTTCTTGGCAGCTTACCAATACGATTGGCCACATAGCGGCCTATTTGGGCAATAAAATGTCTGAGCCGTTCGATACTGGAGAATATTTTGTGTCAAAGGACGGGATAAATTTTCCCAGAAATTCCCAATTCCCGATCGTGGTCCTGAAAGCGGCCAGCGGCCAGTTAAAAGATTTGGCCGTTAAACTGCGAGGCACCGGTTTAAACTGGATCGTATATGTGCGGGAAATGATAGATATGGCCGATGATGAGAAGCTGGCAAAGGCGTTAAGCTCTATAAGCTCAAAAGAGATGAATATCCTTGGAATCGGAATATTTGGACCCAACGATAGGCTGAAAGAACTCACTGGCTCGTTGCGGTTGTGGAAATAAATCCAAGGAAACGCCATGGGGCTAAGGAATGAAAAAGCCACCTAATTGGTGGCAGAAAAATGAGCGTCTAGAAGGCGTATAACGGAGAACTCCGATAATAACCCCTGAAAACTTCATCGGCAGTGACGACATTTATGCCGCAATCTCTGTTAACTTCTCCCTCATCCTCCAGCGACTGGATCCGAATGTCAGAATAAGATTCCTTGATTAATTCCCGAGCTTGCGTTTCATTTCCGGCGTAGACATTCGCTTTTATTCTTACGACCGATACACAACAGTCGCATTCAAGACCTTTTTCCGTCAGAAATTCGGCTGCAAAGAGCTTTACCATTAGATACCTCCATTGATGGGTTTTGGCCAGAATATAACATAGAGTGAAAAAAAGTAAAGAAAAATTCCCGCGCAATGGTATCTAACAAGCAGAAATGCCATGGAAAATAATATTATTCCAACAGCAGGAGTGCTGATCGTAAAAAACAAAAAAGTTTTACTGGTTAAGCATGGCGAAACCGCGGGACACTTGAACGGCAAGTATGGCTTGCCTGCCGGCAGAATACAGGATAATGAAAGCGCGAAAGAGGCGGCGCAGCGGGAATTGAAAGAAGAAACAGGGCTTGTCGCGGATTCCGATGGCTTGATTTTGCTGCCCGGAGAATGGTTTGCCGCCATAGAAAGAAAAGATGGAGCGAAACAATTCGCTTTAACAGTTTTTTTGGCCGATAAATTTAAAGGGCAGATCAGAGGAAACGTTGAAACGATGCCGGAATGGATAAATATTGATAGCCTTGATAAATATGATTTGCTGCCGAACGTGGAAAATATCATCAAAGAGGGGCTGAAAACCTGGTAGGCAAACAATTAAAATCATCGCCCAAAAAAAAGAAAAGGGAAACATTCGTTTCCCCGGCCGTCTACTTGAGATAGTCAAAGATCTTGGACGCGATTATCGCGACGCCCGATTGTTCGCTGTTCTGGTATAATCCCGCTTTTTCCCATTTTTAATACATTTTTAATACAATATAATTCAAAATATGGAAATCAATGAATTTTTGGTTAAAGCTAAAATCAATACTTATGCCGGCAGCGGCGAGGGCGGAGAAATTGGTTTGCCCGATGGCGGAAAAGAATTGATTTTTAAAGAGGATGGCTGGAAGTACCGCGACCGCTATTTTGGATTTGAGCCGTTTATTGGCGAAGAAATTGTTTCAAAAGATGGTTTGGTCGTTTGGGGTATGAATTACTATGGCGGAATTGTGTCTGATAAGGCAGGCGCGAACCATATCTACCATTTTCTCAAAAAAGCGATGAAGTTGGTGAAAATAGAAAGACCGTTTAGAGGGCCGTCGGTTTTTCAAGAAGGCGAATGGGGTTATAGCGATAAGAGTGTTGGTACGATTGATAAATTCGATGGAATAGAGACAATTTATTTTCATAAGGAGAAAGTGCACGAGGTAAAATACCATGGCGGCATCATTTCTAAATAATTTTTAAACATGAACAAAGAGCGAATAGTTGTAATCCATGGCTGGGAAAGTTCGCCGCAACGGAATTGGTTTCCCTGGCTCTCAAAAGAACTTGAAAAAGCGGGTTGCGAGGTTTTAGCTCCTTTAATGCCAAATGCCGACCATCCCAGGCTGCCGGAGTGGTTGGAATTTCTCGAAAAAACGATTGGCCGGGCCGATGAACATACCTACTTTGTCGGCCATAGCTTGGGGGTTATAGCGATTTTGAGATATCTGGAAACTTTGGAAGAAGGAAAGACGGTTGGCGGCGTGATATCGGTCGCGGGATTTTCGGAACTGATCGGGTACGACGAGTTGAGCAGTTTTTTTAAGATTCCCCTCGAATACGGGAAAGTAAAAAGATCGGCCAAACGTTTTGTGGCCATTGCTTCCGATAACGATCCTCATGTTCCGAAAGAAGGCGGAGAAATATTAAGAGACAGACTGGGCGCGGAATTGATAATTATAAAAAATGGGGGGCATTTGAACACGGAAGCCGGTTGTTTTGAATTGCCGGTCGTATTGGAAAAAATCAAGGAGTTTATGTTGAGGTATTAAATTTGTGGTAAAATTACATTTCTTTAATTCGGTGGCGGAGGCGGAATTAGCGAGTAATTTGCTGAAAGAACAGGGAATCAAAAACATGATTCAAAAAAGATATGTCGATGTTTTAAGAGCCGACGGCGACGGCGCGGATTTATTTGTGGCAGTTGCCGATTTTGAGAAAGCAAAAGAAATTTTAGAAATTAAATAAATTACCATGAAAATAAAAGTCATAAAAAATGCCATTACTAGGATTGAATTGATTAAGATAGCAAGGGAGGGATTTGGCGAAATGGTTAAGGGCGTGGTAGACATTGAACAGGAAATGATGGCCGTGGGTGGGGAAATGCACATGGATGAACAAATGTTGTTGATCGAACAAGAAAATTCCAAGCAGGAATTTGTGTGGGGGATAAATTTATACCCGGAAATTACAGGGGATGATTTCATTGAATTTGATTCGATGATCAATTTAAAACCGGCATTCGGAAACCGGACGCGCGGCATTGATGATCCAGAAACGAAAAAGAAGATAGTTGAAGTCGTTAAAAAATTAGTAAAATGATGAGCGGACAAATCCAACATAAAACCTTGGCGGAGGGCAGGTGGTACGAGCTTACGCTAGCCGAGCAAATGGGGAATATCGGCAGCGAAGTAAGCCGTGCGCGCTTGAGTCAAGGGAAGAATGACGCGCGGTTTTGGGGCGCGGTCGAGCGCGGATTGGAGTTATTCAATTTAACGTTGCGCGATTCGCGCTGGGGAGAGCGGCGCAAAGAAATCAGTCGGGCGTATGAAGTTTTTTGCGACGCGGTTTTGGGTGGCGAGGTTTATAACAGTGACTTGGAGTCGCTTGATCGCTATTTTATGAATTTTGCCTTGTTGGCAATGGGCCAACGATTAAAACCTAGCGCGCCGGAAGACGCGAAAAAAAATGGAAAGATCAAATAACGTAAAGATCGTAATCTTTGTGCCTGAATCTCATGCGGACGCGGTACGTCTTGCTTTGGCCGAGGCCGGAGCGGGAAAGATTGGAAATTATACGCACTGCAGTTTTTCTTCAAAGGGTGTCGGGCGTTTCAAACCTGGAGCCGGCGCGCATCCGGCAATCGGCGAGGTGGGGAGGCTGGAATCGGTTCCAGAGGATAGAATAGAGGTTGTGTGCGGACGTGACATTTTGGCGAAGGTGGTCGCGGCGGTTAAGATCGTCCACCCTTACGAAGAGGTGGCTTTGGATATTTATCCGCTGGAAGAATGCCGCTAAAAGCGAATAATAACGGCCGCGGGCCGCGACTTTACTTTTACGATTTATCGTGGTATTGTACTTTCGAACGGAGGTTCGATCGAAGTTAAAGTATAAACGATAAATCATATATAGGTAAAGAATTTAAATGCGTAAATACGCGAAACGGCGGCAAAGAACAAGATCGAGATCCTTTTTTGTTGTTGAATAATTTCTTTTTTTTCGAGCCGTTGTCCGTTATTCTAAAAATATGCTTAAAAAACACCTTGTGTCGCTGATTTTAATTGTTTTGTTGGCCGTTGTTTCGGGTATTTACTGTGTTCCCCAGTATGTTAATGGCGGAATAAGTTCGATAAACTCCAAATATAATTGGAAATTACCTCAGATCCCTGCCCCGGAGTTCAAGCTGGGATTGGACGTTAAAGGGGGTGTTCGTTTGGAATACCAGGCGGATCTCAGCAAAATAGAAGAAAGCAAACGCAGCGAAGTGATGCAAGGCTTAAAGGATTTGATTGATAGGCGTATTAATGTATATGGCGTTGCCGAACCGCAAATCCAGACATCGGGCCAGAACCGTTTGATCGTGGAGCTTCCGGGCGTCGAAAGCGTCCAACAAGCGATCGAGTGGATTGGAGCGACTCCTTGGCTTGAGTTCAAAGAGAAAAGAACGCAAGAAGAAACGGATAAAATAATCGCGAAGATTAAAGAAGTTCAGGCGGTTCAGGGGAAAAGTATGGAAGAGATCGTAAAAATTCCCGATTACCAGCTAGCCCTTGAAAATCCTTATTTTAAAAATACCGAGCTTACGGGGGAATATCTGACCAAAGCGGCTCTTAGTTTTGACCAGAACACCGGTTCGCCGATCGTTGACCTGCAATTTAACGACGAAGGAGCTAAGATTTTCGAGCAGGTTACCGAACGGAACGTGGGAAAGCCGATGGCGATCTATTTAGACGGACAGTCGATCATCGATTCGAACGGCGACGGCAAGATCGACAATAGCGATATTTACGCGCCCAATATCCAACAAAAGATTACCGGCGGCAAAGCTATAATCACCGGTATTACCAATGTGTCGGAGGCGAAAACCATCGTTAAGCGTTTGAACGAAGGGGCATTACCGGTCCCACTTGGCCAGCCGATCAGCCAGCAGAAGATCGGGCCGACGCTTGGCGCGATTTCTTTGGACCAGACCTTAAAAGCCGGCGTGATCGGATTTTTGATCGTGATCCTTTTCATGATCCTTTATTACCGTTTACCGGGTGTTCTGGCGTCGATAGCCTTATCCATTTATGTTGTTTTGCTTTTGGCGATGTTCAAGGTTATTTCGGTAACGATGAGTTTGGCCGGGATAGGCGGGTTCATTCTATCGGTCGGTATGGCGGTTGACGCGAACGTGCTTATTTTTTCGCGTATGAAAGAAGAGCTGGAAAGCGGAAAGAGCTTGGCTCAAAGCATTGAAGAGGCTTTTAACCGGGCTTGGCCGGCGATCCGCGACGGAAATTTTACTACGATCGTGGTCGGTATAATTTTATTCATTTTCGGAACGAGCTTCGTTAAGGGTTTCGCGACCACGCTGAACATCGGTATCATGGTTTCGATGTTTTCTGCCATTGTAGTGACGAAGACATTTTTAAGATCATTGGTAGGAACAAAGCTGGAAAAAATAAAATGGCTTTGGAAACCGTTGGCGTAGGATTATAATCTGAATCAACAACATGATTAATTTCATAAAATACAAAAACATTTTTCTGGCTTTTACCGCGGTCGTAATGATCGCTTGTGGCGTTTTGCTGGCGGTTTACGGCTTGAAACCAAGCATTGAATTTACCGGCGGCAGTATTTCGGAGATCGATTATAAAGATACCCGCCCGTCAAATCAGGCAATAATGGAAAAGATCGGGGGATTGGGGATAAAAGACATTACGATTTATTCGGTCGAGGGAAAAGGAGTGAGTATCAGGACCGAAGCCATTGATAACGCTACCCATACCAAACTTCTGGAGGCGCTCAAGGGAACCGGCGAATATACGGAAAAAAGTTTTGAAATGATCGGTCCGGTCATCGGAAAGGAATTAAGTTCCAAAATGGAGCTTTTGGTGGTGATTTCTTTATTCGCGATGTTGGTTTATATTGCGATTGCTTTCCGTAACGTTCCCGGGCCGGTGAGTCCTTGGATCTATGGGGCCGCTTCTTTCTTGATTTTGATTCACGATGTGTTGGTGCCGCTTGGGGTATTTTCTTTTCTTGGGAAAAATTACGGTATTCAGGTTACTATTCCGATCATTACCGCTTTGCTTACGGTCGTAGGCTATGCCATCAATAATGTAATCGTTGTTTACGACCGCATCCGGGAAAACCTTCTTAAGGACCGTAAATCGACCTTTGAGGAGATATCCAACCGGGCCATAAACCAGACTTTGACCCGCCAGATCAATACTTCGGTAGCTACCTTGATTCCTGTTTTTGCCATTTACTTTTACGGTGGTTTGAGTTTGAAATACTTTTCGCTGGCCTTGATCCTTGGCATAGTTACCGGCACTTATTCCTCAGTCTTTTTAGCCAGCCAGATTTTAATAGTTTGGCTGGGTTTAAAAGGGAAGTTAGGGAAAAAAGCGTAAAAACGGCTTTTTGGAATCGGTCTTTGAACGTTTTTCCAAAACCGGCGTTGACCATGGTTTTGAGCGGGATTTCCCCGTAATTTACTTATAAATGCTTGCAGGTACTTGACATATTTGACATATTATATAAAATAATATATAATATTAGAATCATTGCTTTTATGGATAATTTCCTGGGTTGATCCGCTATCCGGCGGAAGGTCCTGGGGATAAAACAAAGAAGCAAAATTAATTTTAATTTTACTTTGCCGTTTTCGAGAAAAAGTCGATGAGCGGTAGAAAAAAGATTATTATGTCAAACAATAATTATCAGAAAATAGGTCAGGATTTAGTGTCCGAGCTTGGACCAAAACAGCGGGAGATCATTGTCCGCCGGTTTGGTTTGGTGTCCGGAGAAAGGGAAACCTTGGAATCCATTGGCAAGAGTTACCGCATCTGTCGGGAGCGCGTCCGCCAGATCGAAAAAACCAGTCTGGATAAAATGAAGAAGAGAACTTCCGCCTACAAGGAGGTCTTTAAAACCTTCGCCAAGTACTTGAAGAACGCCGGAGGGGTCAAAAGGGAAGACCTGATGCTTTGTGATCTCGGCGAAGGAAAGTGGCAGGCCCAGGTTTATTTTTTGATGGCTTTGTCGCAGGAATTCCTGAGAATAAGCGAAGGGGACGATTTCTACGCCTTATGGACTTTTAACCAGGAATCTTTCGAGAAAGCGAAAGAGACCGATAGTGCCATCTGTCTGAAACTTAAAGAAAAAATGCAGCCGGTCACTCTCAAAGAACTGGCTTCCTGGACCACTGAAAAAAAGAACGTGGTTGAATCTTACGTTGAAATATCGAAAAAAATCCAAAAAAACCAGGAGGGGCTTTACGGTTTGTCCGATTGGCCCGAGATCAATCCCAAAGGCATAAAAGATAAGATCTATCTTTTGTTCAAGAGATTCCAGAAACCCTTCCACTTCACGGAGGTAGCCGGACAGATCAAAGGAAGCTTGGTGCAAACCGTTCACAACGAGTTGATTCGCGATACGCGTTTCGTGCTTATCGGGAGGGGGATCTATGCTTTGAAAGAATGGGGTTACCAGGAAGGGGATGTTAAAGACGTTATTTTGAGCATTTTCCAGAAAGAGACCAGACCTCTTACCAAACAAGAGATAGTCGAGCGTGTTCTAAAGCAAAGGATTATCAAGGAGAATACGATTTTGATGAATTTAAGCAACAAAAAGATCTTCTCCAAGGACATCCAGGGCAAATACTCGCTCATCAAGGTAAGGGAAGCTTAGTGGTTTATTTCTTCCAGCCATCTCGGGAATTTAATTTTTTTTGCGTTTAACGCAGTTTTCAGCCAAACGGAGTAAAAGAAAAGGTTTAAGGTCAAGCGGAGCTTTGAAATTTCATCAGCAACGCTTGCCAAGCGATAAACCTATTCCATTATCTCCGTTTTTGGTTTACGATAGAAGATAAACAATCCGCCGATGAACCCGGTATATTTGGAAATTCTTAATTATGCTTGGAGGATGGTTGCCACCTGGTGGTGGCTTGTCCTTCCTTTGTTTCTCCAACAATACTTTGTTTATTTTTGGCTTTTTTGGCGGGTGGAGCTTTGGTTCCAGCGCCTGTTCAGACCGGTGATGCTTGAGATCAGGCTGCCTCGGGAAACATTAAAACCTTTGAAAGCCATGGAGGTGGTGATGACCTCCCTCCACGGCGCTGTTTATAATCCGCCTGACTGGTGGGAGGCTTACATTGACGGACAGCCCCAAACCGGCCTTTCTTTCGATATTGTTTCCATCGGCGGCAAGATCCATTTTTACATCAGGTTCCACGCGGATTATCGCGACCAGGTGGAAGCCGCGATCTGGGGTCAGTATCCTATAGCCGAGATCATCGAGGTGCCCGATTATACCAAGCAGGTTCCAATGGACATACCCAATAAAGAATGGGATATGTTCGGGTGGGATTTCCGTCTCGATAAGGTGAATCAGATACCCATCAAAACCTATGAGAAATTCGAAAATCCGGGTGAAAAAGAAGAAGAGAAGGTAGATCCGTTAGGAACCTTGCTCGAAAGTTTGGGAAAGATCAAGCCCGGAGAACAATTATGGATCCAAATAAGGGCGACCCCCCAAGGGGAGGGCAGTGCCGAAAAATTCTTCAAAGCCGGTGAGGAACTCCGGGATAAGATGGCCCGGCGGCAACCTAAGTCCAAGTCCAAGCCATTACTTCGGGAAATGTTCGATTTTATTGTTTATGGGGCCAAGGGGGCGGAAGAAGAAAAAAAAGAGATGTTTCCGCCGGAAATGAGGCTTACGCCCGGGGAAAAAGATTCGCTGATCGAGGTTGAAAGAAAGATCGGCAAACCGATTTTCATGGTTGGCATCAGGACGATCTACATGGGCAAAAAGGACGTTTGGTTTAAACCTAATTTCCGTCTGGTTCTTAATTATTTCAATAATTTTGCCAGTCCCGACACGAATTCGATTATTCCGTGGTCTGAAACCATCACCCGCGTTAAAAAATCCCCTTTCGTGCCGATGAATTGGATTTTGCCGCGCCGCGCCTATTTAAAAACCCGTAAGCTTTTCAGACTTTACCGCGAAAGGCTGAATTATAAAAGTCCGTTGTTCGGCGGCGATCGAGGAAGGTTTATTTTGAATGTCGAAGAAATGGCTACCCTTTATCATTTCCCGGGATCTATCACGTCGCCGGTTCCAGGCTTAAACCGCGTGGAATCCAAGCAGACCATCCCTCCCGATCTTCCGATGTAGTTTTTATTGTTTCGCCAGCCGGACCCGCGGTAGTTCTAATAATGTGTTACTAAATAGAAATGGAAGAAGAAAAAATTGCCTATATTGGTGAAATCAACTATCGAAATGTAAGAAAAAAATTCGGTATCAGGACCGATGACCGTCGGCGGCATATGTATGTCGTCGGGAAAACCGGTATGGGCAAATCATCGCTTTTGGAGAATATGGCGATTCAGGATATCCAGAACGGGCATGGAATGGCTTTTATCGATCCGCACGGCGAGGCCGCCCAGAAGCTTTTGGATTATGTGCCGGCCAGCCGCGTCAATGACGTTGTTTATTTCAATCCATCGGATTTGAATTTTCCTTTGGCGTTTAACGTAATGGAGAATGTCGCTCCGGAATACCGTCATTTGGTCGCTTCCGGCTTAATGGGTGTTTTCAAAAAGATCTGGCCTGATGTTTGGTCGGCTCGGATGGAATATATTTTAAACAACTGTATTTTAGCGCTTTTAGAGTATCCCAACGCCACGCTTTTGGGGGTCAACAGAATGATGTCTGATACGGACTTCAGGAGCCAAGTCGTGGAAAAGATCACCGATCCGATCATAAAATCATTCTGGGTCAACGAATTCGCCAAATATAACCAGCGTTACGAGAGTGAGGCTACCGCGGCCATTCAGAATAAGATCGGCCAGTTCATTTCGAATCCTTTGGTCCGCAATATCATCGGCCAGGTGAAATCCGATATCGATATGCGCAAGATCATGGATGAGAAAATGATCTTGATCGTCAATATTTCCAAAGGTTTGGTGGGGGAGGATAACTCAAGGCTCTTGGGCGCTTTGGTGATCACCAAGCTTCAATTGGCGGCGATGTCGCGCGTCGATATGCCCGAGGAAAAAAGAAATGATTTTTATCTGTATGTGGACGAATTCCAAAACTTTGCCACCGATGCTTTCGTCAATATTCTCTCGGAGGCGCGCAAATACCGCTTAAACCTGACCTTGGCCAACCAGTATCTGGGCCAGCTGGAGGAAATGACGGCGGGGGGAAACTCATCGAAAGTAAAAGACGCGGTATTCGGCAACATCGGGACCATCATTACTTTTCGCGTGGGGGCCGAAGACGGGGAATTTCTGGAAAAAGAATTTTATCCCGAAATCTTGATCCAAGATTTGATTAGTTTGGGAAAATATAATATTTATCTGAAGCTAATGATCGATGGGATAGCCAGCGCGCCTTTTTTGGCCCAAACCTTGGCTCCGATAATAAGGCCGGAGTATTCCGAGAAAGAAAAGATCATCAGGGTCACGCGCGAACGTTATGCCGTCCCCCGAAGCGTTATCGAAGAAAAGATCGTCAAATGGACCGGGGAGATCAAGATCGATCCGATGCCGTCCCAGGGGCAACCTAAGCCGCTTTACGATGTTCAATGCTCGATGTGTGGCAAGACCACCAAAGTGGTATTTAAGCCTGAGCCCGGACGAAAAGTTTATTGTAAAACCTGTTTAAAAAAAGTACAATCTTCTAATGAGGAAAGGCCAAGAAATTACGCTCCCGAAAATGATGGAAACGATAGCGTAAGGCCGTCGCCCGAAGCCGATCGCGTTCCCTTGAGAACCCTGCCGAACGAACGGGCTCCTGAACGGGCTCCTGAACGGGCTCCTGAACGGGCTCCTGAACGGGCTCCTGAAC
>Ga0114951_10005991_pt1 | contig 10956 bp, 10 predicted proteins | sample AM7aDNAmetaG_FD_88677 | JGI IMG/M metagenome (GOLD analysis project Ga0114951, IMG submission 88677) | Freshwater microbial communities from Finland to study Microbial Dark Matter (Phase II) - AM7a DNA metaG | ecosystem: Environmental > Aquatic > Freshwater > Lake | place: Finland: Lake Alinen... | reverse complement strand
TTCATATCTAATCATAATTCATATCTAATCATAATTCATATCTAATCATAATTCATATCTAATCATAATTCATATCTAATCATAATTCATATCTAATCATAATTCATATCTAATCATAATTAATTTTATACTCAATATATAATTAAACTATGTCTAAAGGGATTTTTGACAAAATCATTGATTGATATTGAAATAATTTGCTAATGAAAATAATTAATAATTCATTAAACGAATATTTTTAATAAATACAAATAAAATGGAAGGGATGTATGAAAATAAATGAAATTATTTTAAAAGAAAATCTGGACGAAAATGCATTAACGAATTGGGTTAGAAATACCGCAAGTAGTGCATATAATACATTAAATCCAAGTGTTGGTACTCAAATAAGTAATAATCAAGTACAAGCAAGTCTTGATAATTCTAAAGCGGCTAGAATAAAAGCAAAACAAGCCATTAATATAACAAAAATGAAAGGTAAAGTTGCTTTAATGAATGCTTCAAGTGAAGTTCAAGAAGCGGCTAAAAAATTACGAGATTTAAATATAGAAAAAATAAAATCAATGATGCCTAGTTTTAAAATGTTATTGTTTCTGATTGGTGAAAGTTTATATAATTCATGGGAAGATTATCAATTATATATTGCAGTTTTAAAAACTAAATTGGATCATAAACACATTACTCAACAAGAATATAATTCTGAAGCAATTGCTGAAAAAAATGCTTTCATTACAGAATTTATTATGGAGTTTAGTGGAGCGATTTTCGTTAATTTCATATTGGCGTTCATCACTGGTTATCTTACTCTAATCACTGGTGGTACTGGTATAATTATAGGAGCTTTAGCCTGGATTGGTAGATTTTTTGCAAATGCTTATCTAGTTACTAAAGCTAACGCATTATTGGCAACACAAGAAGGGCATGAATTCGTAAAAAGTGTTGCTAATTTCTTTATCGAACCAGGTCATGACATCTTGTCAGATATCGTCGATAAAATTTTTGAGATATTTAAAAAACTTGGTGTTCCTGACTTTGTTCTGAATACCCTAAAAGGTGAATCAACTACTACTACTAAATTACCACCACCGTCTGATACTACTGATACTACACCACCTAATGCCACTACTGGTAGTACACCACCGACATCACCAGTAAATGGTGGGAATAACTCTAATACCACCACGCCCAAAAATTCAAACCAAACTTCACAGACAGATTATAATAATGCTCAAAAATTGTATCCTGGTTTAAATCCAACTGGTGGTGATATTCGTATCTGGGAAAACCAGAAACGTATCAATGATTTTATTACACTAAAAAAACTGGGTGCTGTAATTAAAACTGATGGTATATGGGGTCCAAAATCACAAGAAGCTTTTAATAGAATTATAAATTATAATGAAAATAAACAATCACAACAAAATCCTAATGATTCGGGAGATTTAAATGATACCTCTTATAATAGAGGAAGTGGTATAAATCCATCAGTTCCTAAAAATTATTAATTATAATAATGGCATTCGTGATTCTTTAGTTATTTCTAAATTTTCATTTATTATTGTATGCATTATTTCTCTATCATCATATCCACAATTATATAATAAATCGTGGATATGAACCCCACCTCTCATATACCACGATATTCTATACAATTCATGTTTAATTATTTTAATTTGATTATCCAGCCTAATTAGTAATTCTGAAATTTCTTCTGGGGATAATCCAATTAGGCTTTCACGAAAAAAGATGAATAATCTAAATCTAATGAACTCTCACTCTCATTTCCACATTCTTCGCATTTTAATTTAATGGGTGGTATTGTTATATTATTACTCTCAATATGTTTCTTAATATCATTAAATAATACCATTTCTATATTATCAATCCATTCATTAATATATTCCTTATTATCAACAACTTCAGTTCCGATAACTACACTATCAATGGAAAATGACATTAATTGTTTTGTTAATTTCCCCAACTCATTAAATAATTCATTAACTAAATTTTGTTTTTCAATCTCATCCACAATTACATTAATTTGTGATAATTTTTTTTGAATCTCAAAATTTTCAATGGATAATATAGTTTTCTCTCTGTAATTTAATGGTACAAAATTAATGACCAAATCATTAGTTATTAACTTATTATTAAATTTAAATTTTGAAAATTCATCAATGTAGGAATTCATTTCAATATCATAATTATTAAGTGATTTACATTCTTTACACTCATTGTGTACCTCTAAATAATTTCCAAAAGTTGCTATTTTTATTGCCGTTAATATAGTATCAATATCTAAACTGGATATTTCATTGGCATCTATTATAAATGGACAACAACTCTCAATTATTTTTATGGTACTTTCACCCGTGAATAATGCATCGGGGGTTTTACTGATAATCTCATCCATGCCAGTCATACTATATACAGGCATATTGTTTATATCACCCTTAAATGTATTTGGCTTATTATAAATCCCTTTGGATGGTAAGGTAATATATATCTTTGGTTGTCTAAACGATTTTTGTAATGGGTTTGTCATATTATTATTCTCATATAAATACTATTTATAAATGGAATTTTTATGAGTGATGCATTAGATTCAAAGGCTTTGGAAACATTAAATAAAGCATTAAAAAGTGCAGGTGATGCTTCTGGTTCATTCGCACAACAATTAAATCGTGGAACATTCACTGTTAAAAATGCTATGGATGCATTTTCTGGTATGTTATCCCATTTTAGTCTACCCGGTAAACTAGCTGGTGGTGCATTATCTTTATTCACTGAAAAAGCATATGAAACTGCCGAAGCCATGAAAATGACTAGTAAATATGGAATAACATTTGGTAATAATTTTGGTGAATATGCAGTAACCGTTAATTCAGCAAAATTAAGATTAGAAGATTTTTCCTCAATTATTGATAAAAATTCAACTTCCATTGCTGGTTTGGGTGGAAATATGGATAAATCTGGTAGAATTTTATTAGCAGTATCCAAAGAAGCACAAACTGGTATAGGTTCTGATATGATGGCTTTAGGAGTGACTGCTAAAGAAATGACTGATTTGACAGCATTATATTTGGGTGGTCAACGTAATTTATTCAATGGAACAAAATCTCAAACACAAGCCATCAAAGAAGCTGCAACTGGCGCACAAAAATTAGCTTATGAATTGTTATTAACTAGTAATATCACTGGTAAACGTAATGAATTATTACAACAAGAAATTCAAGAACAAGTGAGTAGAGCTGAAGCACAAGCCATGATTGCTGGTATGGATTCTGAAAGACAACAATTATATATTACTAGTATGGGTAGCATTTCATCAATGGGACCACAAGTTGAAAAATTATTCACCGATCTCTCAGTCTATGGCGCACCAGTCTCTAAAGAAACTCAAGCCATTGCCGCAGCGATGGGTGATTCATTACCTTATTTGGTTAAATTTAAAGATGCTGTAAAAAATGGAACAACCGAAGAAATTGAAAGTTCCAGAAAATTATTATTACAACATTCCGTCGATATGGTAAATTCTGAAGCATATCGAAATAGAGTTAAAGCGGAAGCAGCCAGTCCAGATTCACCAACATCATCAGCTACTCTAAATTTTTATAAAGAAATGTTAAGCTTATCCAAAAGTACCGAAGCTGAAATGACTGAATTGAAAAATAAAAACCTTGGTGATTTTTCATCTAAAGTTGCTCAAGAGGAACAGAGAAAAACTGAAAATAATAAACTCAAAGATTTAAGTGCTGATGGTACTGTTGATATTGGTCAATCAATTGCCAGAAGTTATAATAATTTAAATAATGTATTCATGGCTGGAACCGCAGACATGGCTAAATTATTTAAAGTACAAAATGAAGAATTGGGTAAACAAATGGGTGGTGATTATTCAAAAATAGAAAGTGAATTTCATAAGTACGCAAATCCTAAAGAAATGCATAGTAAACTTATGGAAATTACTGATAATATTGTTAATAATTCTGATATATTTTCTGGTAGTATTGTAACATTAAAAAAAGGTGTTGAGGCTACTACCGATGCATTAACACAATTTAAAACATTCGTCTTTGATATAATGTCAAGTGGTCGCACACCAAAAACTAGAGAAACTGGAACACTGGGAGAAACTGGATTAATATCAGAACCAACCGATTTTTTTGGTATGGTTCATAAAGGTGAAACAGTGATGACCCCGGAACATGTTAGAAATTTTATGTCTAATGCTACCAATCAAGGCTCGATTGAATCATTACGAAATATAAATGATAATTTATTAAGATCATTTAAAGAAATCAAAATTGAAAACCCTATTAAGAATGAAAACCCATTACCAGAAATTAAAGAAAATATAAATATACAACCATCAGTGGATAATTCCATTATGAAAGAAATGAATTCAAAATTGATTGAACTTAATTATAATATGATTCAATTAATAAATTTAACCAGAGAAAATGTTGATACATCACAAAAAGAATTATCAGCTATTAGAAATTTATCTGGTAATAGATTGGCTTAATGAGGAAATAAATAATGTCATGGAAAAAATACTTCACCCCACCTTCAGACGAATTAGGTAATTTTAGTCCATTATCAAATTCCAATATACATAATAAAGCTGGTCCTGCCAGAACAAATTATTCAAGTTTTTTACCTGATATATACACGGGTAGTCCAAATAGAATAGAACGGTATCAACAATATGATGTTTGTGATTCCGATTCTGAAGTAAATGCCGCTTTGGATATTCTAGCAGAATTTTGTACCGATAAACCAAAACGTAATAGAATGCCGTTAAAAATAAATTGGTTAACACCCGCTACCAATTCAGAAGTTAAAATTATTGGTGAATATTTAAACAAATGGGTTAAATTGAATAAATTTGATTTGAGAATTTTTAGAATTGTTAGAAATGTATTTAAATATGGTGATGCTTTTTTTATTAGAGATCCAGAAACACAACAATGGAATTGGGTTGATTCTGCTAAAATTGTAGAAGTAATAGCTAATGAAAGTGATGGTAAAAAACCAGAACAATATATTATAAGAGATATAGCCCCTAATTTTATGAATTTAGTAGCTACCAGAATACAAACAACATTAAATCCCAATCCTAATGGTAGTGGTGTTATTCCAGCATCCGGACAAAATGTATCATCTTCTACCTCATCCAATAGAGGAAATTATTCAAATAATGCCAGTAGATTTGGTGGATTATCACAAACTGAATATGCAATTGCCGCTGAACATGTCATACATTTGTCACTATCGGAAGGTATGGATAATAATTTTCCATTTGGTAATAGCTTATTGGAAAGCATATTTAAAGTTTATAAACAAAAAGAATTACTGGAAGATGCTATTCTAATCTATAGAATTCAACGTGCGCCTGAACGTAGAGTATTTTCAATCGATACAGCCGGTATGCCACCACACCTAGCTCAAGCGTTCGTTGAAAGAATTAAAAATGAAATCCATCAGAGACGAATACCATCACAATCAGGTATGGGAGAAAATAATATCGACTCTGCTTATCGCGGTTTGGCTATTTCTGATGATTTTTTCTTTCCAGTCGGTGCAGATGGTAGAGGTTCTAGTGTTACTACTTTGGCAGGTGGATCAAATATTGGAGAAATTACAGATCTTAGATACTTTACTAATAAATTATATCGCGGTTTAAGAATTCCATCATCATACCTACCAACAGGGGCAGATGATAGTCAAAGTAATTTTAATGATGGTCGAGTTGGAACTGCTTATATCCAAGAATTGCGATTTAATAAATATTGTGAAAGATTACAAGATTTAATATCACCGATTTTTGATTCAGAATTCAAAATGTATTTAATGGGTTGTGGAATTAATATAGATGCTAACCTATTTGAACTATCCTTTAATCCTCCATTAAATTTTGCCGCATCAAGACAACGATCTATGGATGCTGAAGCCATCGGTACATTTACAACCATTCAACAAATCCCTTTTATTAGTAATAGATTTGCTATGACAAGATTCTTAGGATTAACCGAAGATGAATTGGCAGAAAATGAAAGAATGTGGGCTGAAGAAAATGGTAATGGCGAAGCTAATGAAACCGATTCTGCCGGTGAAATGCGTAGTGCTGGATTATCAGCCGCAGGTATTCAAGGCGATCTTGGTATGATGGGTAATATGAATATGCCATCAGAAATGGAAGGTCAAGTACCAGATGACGGAATGGGTGGTATAAATAATTCTCAACCAATGGGAACACCTTCACCAACTCTTGGTGGTGGTAATACTCCACCAGTATAACCTCAATATTCCTATGATGATTATATTTCATCATAGGAAATTCTAACATTGGTATTAAAAAGCCATCAATCTTATAATACAAAATCAAAAAGATATAAAATGCAAATGTTAAAATAATTATAAATATAGTTAAAATAATGATGAGTTATATCAGTTATTTTTAATTATTGGATAAATATTTATATGATATTAAAAGAATTATTTTACATAGATCCTGACACTAAAGATATGGCAAATGATATGAGATACGATCCTCAATATGATAATAACGCTATACATAGAGATGATACTAGAAAAACCAGATTAACATTACGTCAATTAAATAGATTGCGTAAAGGTAGTGAGGCTCACATTTTAGAACAAGAAAAAGAATTAGAATTCATTCATTTGATGTATTCAACACCACCACCTCAATAATTACAAAAAACCGCGTTTTTAAGTGCTTATTTGGCACTTTTTTATATTATTTGTAAATATATTACAGATATAAAAATTCAATGGAGAATTTAAGATGAAAGATAAACAAAAATTTGAAGATATGTTAGAAGCATTATTAGCTGAAGATTTCAATAAAGCTACTGAAATGTTTCATGACATCGTTGTGGATAGTTCTCGTGAAATCTATGAAACATTATTGGCTGAAGATTTTGATTTTCATAAAGATGATGAATCAGAAGATGATGAAGACGAAGACGAAGATGAATATGACAACGATGATGAAGAAGATTCTGATGAATATGACAATGATGATGAAGAAGATGTTCCAACCTTTGGTGAAGAAGATGAAGATAATTTGGATATTAAAGTTTCTGATTTAGAAGCTGAAATTGAAGATTTACGCAGACAACTTGAAGAATTACAAGCTGGTGAAGAACATGAAGAAGATAATTATCCTGGTATTCACGACGATGAAGAAGATCAACATTCTTTTGACGATGAAGAAGAAGATCAACATTCTTTTGACAATGATGACGAGGATGAAGATGAAGATAAAGATGAAGCAGAATTCCAAAAAATCATGGAATTTGTAATGAAAGAAGTACCCAAAGCAAAAATGGATGATGGTGGTATTAATAAAAAATCACCAGTAGCATCTAAAAATGATATGGGTGGTTCAGCTAAAAACATTGCTCAATCTACTACATCAGATAAAGGTGGTGCTAAAACTAATACTAAAGAATTCCCAAAGAATGTTAATAGTAAAGGTGAAGGATCACCAAAATTAAAACCCGTAACAAAAGCAAAAATGGGTGATGGTGGGCATAAACAACCTCCTATTTTAAAAGCAAGAAAGGGTTAATATGAAACAGGTACTCAGAGAATTTATAACACAACATGATTCAAAATCTATTATGGAATCCATAGAAGATTATGATAGAACTGGTAATTCAACTGGCAAATCGTTATACGTTTCTGGTATTTGTATTCAGGGTGGTATAAAAAATGCTAATGGTAGGGTATACCCAGTTAATGAAATTGGTATGGCAGTTAATACATTAAATGATCAAATAAAAAATGGTTATTCAGTATGTGGTGAAGCAGATCATCCAGATGATTTAAAAATCAACATTGATAGAATTTCACATGAAATAAAACATATGTGGATGGAAGGACCAAATGGATATGGTAAATTAAGAATATTACCAACCGATATGGGTAGGTTAATAAAAACCCTTTTAGAAAGTGGAATTAAATTAGGGGTTTCATCCAGAGGTTCAGGTAATGTTAACGAAAATGGTTCTGGTGAAGTTTCAGATTTTGAAATTATAACAATCGACTTTGTTATGACACCGTCTGCACCTGGTAGTTATCCAACCCCTATATATGAACATTTAATGAATACCAAAGGTGGTTATAAATCTATTATATTAGCAAATGAAGCTCAAGAAGATGCTAAATTGCAGAAATATCTGAAAGAAAGTATGCTTAATATAATAGGACAATTAAAGTAATGACTAAAAAACATTACAATCTTAAAGAGAGTTTGAATTATCAAACAACTCCAAATTACAGGAGAAAAATATGTTGGATGTATTAAAAACGTTATTTGAGAATAATGTCGTTTCAGCAGATATTAAAGAATCGATTGAACAAGCTTGGCAAAATCGTATCAACGAAAATAAAAACCAAGTCGCTCAAGAACTACGTGAAGAATTCGCTCAAAAATATGAACATGATAAAAATTCATTATATGAAGCAGTCGATAAATTGATTAATGATCAACTATCTTCCGAAATCATTGAATTCGTAAGTGATCGTAAAGATTTAGCCGAAATGAAAATTAAACATGCTAAGAAAATTTCTGAAAGTGCTAACGTGATGAAAAAATTCGTCGCTACTCAACTACATAAAGAAATTAAAGAATTGCATGAAGATCAAGTCATGACCGCTAATAAATTTGAAAAATTGGAAGAATTCGTAGTCGAAGCTTTAGCTAGAGAAATAACAGAATTTCACAAAGATAAAAAAGATTTGAATGAAACAAAAGTTAGACTCATTAAAGAAGGTAAAACTAAATTAACAGAAACTAAAAATAAATTCATTCAAAACGCCGCAATTATGGTAGAAAATATCGTAAATGAAAATTTGAAATCCGAATTAACAATGCTTAAAGAAGATATCGAATCAGCAAGAAAAGTGGATTTTGGTAGAAAATTGTTCGAAGCTTTCGCCTCAGAATATCAAAATTCATATCTGAATGAAAAATCAGAAACTAAAAAATTACTACAAGCAATCAACTCTAAAGATGATGTTCTTCAAGAAGCCGCTAAAGCAATTAATAAAGCTGAAAAAATTATTGAATCAAAAGATAAAGAATTGAAAACCCTTAAAGAATCAATTGAAAGAAATAAAATTATGAGCGAATTGTTAGCACCTCTCAATAAAGAACAAAAATCAATTATGAACGAATTGATGACAACAGTGAAAACATCAAAACTTACGGAAAGTTTTGATAAGTATTTACCCTCAGTAATTAATGGCACTTCCAAACCAAATACTAAAAAAACTTTGGTCGAATCAACCGTTATTACAGGTAATAAAAAACAACAAAAAATAAACAGCGAAGATGATACTAATATTATAGATATTCGTAGACTGGCTGGACTATAAATTTAAGGAGAAATTATGTCACAAATTTTAAATTCACGTTGGGTTGAAACTAAAGATGCCCTAATGGAAGGTTTACAAGGTAATAAAAAAACTGTAATGTCTGTAATGTTAGAAAATACTCGCAAACAACTTTTGTGGGAAAGCGCAACCGCCGGAGCTACTTCCGCTGGAAATATCTCTACTCTTAATAGAGTTATTCTTCCAATTATTAGACGTGTAATGCCAACCGTTATCGCTAACGAATTGGTGGGTGTCCAACCAATGACTGGACCAGTAGGTCAAATCCAAACATTAAGAGTACGCTACGCAGATTCCTCAACAGGCGCAGGTGTTACCGCTGGCGAAGAAGCACTTTCGCCTTTCAAAATCGCAGAATCATACTCAGGTAATGAAAATTCTGTAAATCCTGGTGCTGCATCTACAGCAACACTCGAAGGTCAACCTGGTAAACGCTTGTCAATCCAAACACTAAAACAAACTATCGAAGCACAATCAAGACGCTTATCAGCTAGATGGACATTCGAATCAGCTCAAGACGCACAAGCTCAACAAGGTATCGATATCGAAGCTGAAGTTATGGCAGTGCTGGCTCAAGAAATTACTGCCGAAATCGACCAAGAAATTATCGGCAAATTAATCGCTCTGGCTGGCTCTACCCTGTTTACATACGATCAAGCCTCAGTGTCAGGTACGGCTACATTCGTAGGCGATGAACACGCAGCTCTCGCTATACTGGTAAATCGTGTCGCTAATATTATCGCACAAAGAACTCGTAGAGGTACTGGTAACTTCGCAGTCGTATCACCATTAGCTTTAACTATCCTTCAATCAGCTACTACCTCAGCTTTCGCAAGAACAACTGAAGGTACCTTCGAAGGTCCTACTAATACTAAATTCGTCGGAACACTGAATTCAGCTATGAAAGTATATGTCAATACTTACGCAAACGATACTACCCCTGTATTAATTGGATATAAAGGTCAAAGTGAAACTGACACGGGGTTATACTACTGCCCATACATTCCCTTAATGTCTAGCGGTGTCGTATTAGACCCAAATACTTTTGAACCAGTAGTTAGCTTTTTAACTCGTTATGCTATTGCTGAGTTAACTAACACTGCCAGTTCATTAGGTAATAGTGCTGATTATTATGGTTTGATTGGTATTAATAATTCAAATGTAAGATTTCAATAAATTTCAAGTTGGAATAATTATAGCAGTATTATAAAAGGGGTGCAAGCCCCTTTTTTTATGAATTTTAAAAAAAATTGACTAACAAATTAAATTATGATAATATATAACATATGTGTCACATAGGAAAAAATAATGAGAGAAATAATTAAAGGGATAATTGACAATCATATAAAAAGTTATTCAATTATGATTAAAAAAAGACCAGAAATGTTAAAATGGGTAGAAGAAAATTCTTTATTACCTAAAAGTAATGAAAATTTTATTGAACATATTTATAGTGCTGTAAATCAGTATGATTTTATTTGTCCAGAAGGCAATAAAAAACGATTAAAAAATTGGAAAGATGGG
>Ga0114951_10005990_pt1 | contig 10960 bp, 9 predicted proteins | sample AM7aDNAmetaG_FD_88677 | JGI IMG/M metagenome (GOLD analysis project Ga0114951, IMG submission 88677) | Freshwater microbial communities from Finland to study Microbial Dark Matter (Phase II) - AM7a DNA metaG | ecosystem: Environmental > Aquatic > Freshwater > Lake | place: Finland: Lake Alinen... | reverse complement strand
AGCCCGTGGCGTAAACCAGAGCCGAGGAAGAATATACGATCGAAGCCGCGCCCGATCAACTCGGCAATCGGGGCATTGATCCGATCGAGATAGGCCGGCCCTTGCGTCGATACCTGCTGCAACTCACGAACCAGTGCGCCGTTGTGCGCAGCCACGCCTACGGTTCCCAGCGTTGCGACCAGCATGGCTGCGAATGAACGCGTTTGCGCCACACTTTGTTCGCTTGCGTTTGGGATGTACACAGTCATGTCCGCCAGCCGTTCGAGCGAGGTGTTCTTAGAAACTGTGATGAGTGCGATGGGACTGCCGCGATTTCCCTTGAGCAGCCTGCAAGCAGCAAGCAACTCGCTGGTCTCGCCGCTCCGGCTGACCGCAATGACCAAAGGCGTCACGTCGCCCGCCAAGGCATTATCGATATTAAACAGGATCTCGGATGAGGGTATGGCCAGAGCCAGCTTGCCGGTCAGGGAGCGATATAAGGCGGCGGCGGTCATATCCAGATAGTATGGTGAACCGCAACCGAGCAACACGACAGGTTTATCACTGTGCCGGGTAAAAAACGCCCTGAGGGTCTCTCTTTGCGCAATTACAGCATCAATAGCGGATTGCCAACTGACTGGCTGGCTGAATATCTCGGCTCGGGTAAATGCCCCGGCGGGAGCTGGTTTCGTATCATTCGAGTTTATGGATGTCATGTTATTTACCTTCGTGGGTTATATGAGGTGGAGATTATGCGCGATCTTTGCCTATACCGTGCCGTTGGGCGAGCAACGCGGCTTCGACCCGGCTGCGCACATGCAGTTTCTGCAGGACGGAGGTGAGATAGTGCTTGACGGTTTTTTCCGCCAGGTTTAGCTCGATTCCGACTTCTTTGTTGCTCATACCGCGCGCGACCAGTTCCAAGACCTGCAATTCGCGTTCGGTCAGTTCAGAGAGCGGATCTGCGCTGGGTTTGTGCGTCATCTCACGCAGCAAGTTGCCCGCCATCTTCGGGGTGATGTAGGCTTCGCCCCGTGATGCCGCCAGTACTGCCGTTACTATCTCGCCTGCGCCTGCGCCTTTGACAACATAACCGCCTGCGCCTGCTTTCATCGCTGCCATCAGATCGTCGCCTTCCTCCGATGCAGTCAGCATTACGATGCGCGTCTCGGGCACAAGGCGACTGACTTCGGCAGCGGCCTGTAGCCCATCCATACCGGGCATCGTGATATCGAGAAGAAGGACATCTGGGCGAAACTGTTGCGCCATCTGAACTGCCTGGCGTCCATTCTCGCCCTCGCCGACTACTTCGATATCAGGGTTATGGCTAAGAGTAAAGAGAACACCCTGCCTGAATAAAGGGTGATCGTCAACAACTAGAACGCGTATCGGTGACATAGGTGTCTATCCTACATCGATCTCAAGTTCAGTTGTCATCGTGTAGAGCGGCATTACGGCTTCGATCGTCGTTCCCTTGCCGGACGCAGACTGAATCAGAAGATGCCCGCCGAGTATCTCTGCCCGTTCCTGCAAGCCAGCCAGCCCGAGCTGCCGTCTTCCCAGGCGATCGGCGAGCTTTTCCGGGTCGAAACCGCTCCCATCATCGGTAATTGTCACCTGTAAAGTCTTGTCGTCGCAACTATAGGTTACGGATTGTCGTGTGGGATTGCCGTGGATGTGGCCATTATTCAACGCCTCCTGCACGATGCGGTAGCTGGCTGATTTCAACGCGTCGTGCCCAGGCATGGATTCCGGGCCTTCGACGGCTACATGCCGGCCAGTTTTGCGGCTGTAATCGCTGATGGCCTTGCGAATGGCGCCTGCCAGGTCCAGTTTCTCAAGGTCGGGCAACCGCAAACCGCCTGCCATGTTGCGGATTTCCTGCAATGAGCTTTGCAAAGCGGTGTGAATCAAGTTGAGGTCAAATGCAACGACCTCGGGGTCGGTTGGGGGCTTGTCCGGGCTGTTCTGCCATGCTAGAGCCTCCCTTAGCGGCTCCATGCGCATCAAAGCGATGCCAAGATCCTGCGCCGGGCCATCATGCAGATCTGCCCCAAGCCGCCGCATCGCCGCTTCGTTGATCTCTGCGGCGCGCACCGCAGCACTCTGAATCTGCTGGCGTGATTCCGCTAGATCAAGCTGCTGGCGCTGTATCGTATCGCTGCCTCGTTTGATTAGACCGAAAAGCATCACGTACATCAAAAACGTGGCAATGCCGACCACCACCCAACCCTGCAATTGGGCTTCCAGAATACTCTGGCGCAGCGAATCCAGCGACTGGTAGAAACTGGCGACCGCGATGATCTTCGCGCCTGTCGAATCACGCACCGGAAAATAGGTCTCAACCAGGTTTGGATACTTCTGCATCTCAGGCGGGGCGAAGTCGATCTGGCTGGTCAGGTGACTATGCACCTCACCCAACGCGGCATACTTCGTCCCCGGTGTGAGCATGTTGAGACCGGGCGTCATGGGAATGCTGGAGTAAATGAGTTGCCCTTCAGGGCTGGTGATGTGAAACGCCACGAAATCGCCTGTGCGCAGATTTGTCCGCAACATCTCATCCAGCATTATCTGATCCCCTGGGTCGGGTTGACCCAGGTCCATATTCCACAAGTGCGGGGCGATGCTGCTGTCGACAAACACGGAGGTGACTTTCATGTTGTTTTCCATCACCTGTTGTTCGATAGTGCGATTGATCCACCAGCCGACCACGATGGCGCCAATCGCGAGAATCAGACCGCTAAGCAACATGAATTGCGAGACCAGCGAGAGGCGCCTGAATGGGCCAATCAGCACGGTCGGAGTGGTAATGAGCAGCTTTCTTAACATCAATGACTATAGCCCAATCTTATACGAGTTTGGCCGGGTGTTCACCACAGATTCAGTTGTTGTGAGGGACGCCGGCCATCGAGCAGGATGAAGGGTGCTGCGCGCGACGCGATCACGCCAATTTTCTGCAGGTCGCGCAAGTTGCACAACTTGCCTTTTCTTCGCGCCGTCAGAATTTCGTTTACCCCTTTGGGTCCGACGCCGGGGATGCGCAGCAGCGCCTGCTTGTCCGCCTTGTTCACTTCGACCGGGGACTCACTCAGGTTGATCTGCGCCCAGGCGATCTTCGGGTCCACCTCAAGCGGCAGATTGCCGTTCTGGGTGAATGGCAAGTCCTCGAGATCGAAACCGTAATCGCGGAGCAGAAATGAGGACTGATACAGCCGAAACTCGCGCATCGGTTTTTCAGCAGGTCGGTTCTCCAATGGGGTATTGCTGACGGGATGGAAGGCTGAGTAATAGACCCGCGCCAGGTGCAGCCGCTTGTACAGTTCAGCGCTGATGCTCATGATCTCAACATCGCTCTCATCCGCGCCGCCAACCACCAATTGAGTCACCGTTGAAGGCCAATGGCCATTCCATCCGGCGTGGGCGCTTTGCGTGCTGCGGATATCTTCCACCCATTGCAGGGGTCGGAGGAGCTCATCAAAGAAGTTCTTATGCGGCGCCAACCGTGTCAGGCGGGCGGCGTTGGGCGCTTCAAGGTTGATCGAGACGCGATTGGCCAGCTGCATACTGCGTTCAACCTGGGCGCGATCCGCGCCGGGCATGATCTTGAGGTGCAGGTAGCCTCGGTAGTTCAGTTTGTGTCGCAGGATGTCGGCAGTGTCGATCAACTGATCCTGTGTGCGCACGCCCCCGCCAGCGATACCCGAACTGAGAAACAATCCTTCAGCTGCGCTTGTGCGATGCAATCCCATGAAGGCCCTGGCCATTTCGTCCGGTTTGAACGTCGCCCGCCGGAAATCGCGGCCGGCGCGAAATGGGCAGTAGAAGCAGTCGCGCTCGCAGGCTGAGGTTAACAGTGTCTTGAGCATCGCCATGTGTTTTCCGCCGGGCATGGCGGCATATGATATGCCGAGCGCGCGTTTCTTGGCATCAGATGAACTGGATTTGAGGGGACTACTTGCCGCATCCACTGCCTGCCGAAGTTCCGCGGGCGAACTTCCACATGGCGCGCGCGCATAGGCCGATCCCGGCCGTGTTGTGTTATATGGCGCCGGCGCTTCGCGCAACGTGTTCGATGAAGCGGCAACGGGTTGCACAGGCGTATGTTCCTCTGCCGGCTCAAGGTTCATGTAACTGGCGAATAATTCGAATTTGGCTGTTGCATCCATTACACCCTATTATAGAACAAATGTTCTTGGTAGCATAATAGCGTTCCTGGATCGTTTCATGGCGACGTGTGGGTTGATGCAGCGTATGTTGAAAGTCGGCATAGTGGTTGTGGCGATTGCGCTATTTGGCCTTAGTTTGCGCTGTATCGTTGCCAGTAACCTTGACAGCCAGACCGATGGCACTGTAATCAGGATACAACAGGATCTCGACAACTATGGTCAGGACAAAAGCTACTTCGTGTTTTACCAGTTTGGCGTTGGTTCGCGTATGGTCTATAACGGCGTGTATCTTCTTGAGAACCCAACTTCACTCGGCGATATGCCGCGGATGGAAACTTTTGTGAGCATACGCTACTCGCAACTTGACCCCGGTATCAATCGTCCGTTTTCTGATGACCCGACCGATCTCAGCCAGTTTTTTTATGCCGGCATATCTCTCATCCTGGGCGCCTGTCTGTTAATCGCCGGAGTCTGTTTGCGCTAATGACCTCCTGAGTTGGTTGTCATATGTTCTTTAATCGATCATCCTGGGTCGCAGCTGGCGAATCACTTCCAGAGAGGCCAGTCTCACGCAGGATCCATTCGACGCTGTCGCGCGCATTATTCTGGAATTGTCGCAGGATCAAGCTGCGGGCAAGCTCCGGAAGGCTCATGCGATAGAACTCGGCTGCGAGCGGACCTGTTGCATGGAGCACATAGTCCTCAGGATCGAGCAGCATGGTCGCGCGGATGATATCGGCGAGTGCCTGCGCCGAACCGCGTCGCACGGGCGCAAGCGGTGTGGATGGCTCAATGGACCACAACGGCAAGTGGACTGTATATGTCAGACCGAGTTCCTGCTTAAGCGCAGCCAGCTTTTCTATTGCCGCCGGTGAATAGGCGCCTGGAAAGAACAGGGATAAGTCGCCGCCGAGTTCAATCGCGCGGAAACCGCTCTCAGCTACTTTGCGCGTCAAATCGACATGTTCGAAACCAGCCACGCGCGCGAGCATATCCGGGGCTGGCAAGCCGTCAGGGATCAGCATCCCGATCTGCATCTCCATGATTCCAAAACGCATTTGTCTTCCTGATCATCCATATAGGGTAGGTAGTGTGATCTGATGATAATACGGATGACCAGGAAGGACGCTATGCCTGAATGAAAAGACCGCGCATATTGGGTGTGTAGTTGGGGAATACCTGGTCGAGTTTGGGGTTGTTCAGACGTTTGCTGACGACCTCCGCCAGGATGTCGCGGTAATCGGTGGTCACCGCCAGGTCGCCAGGCGCAGCGAGTTTGTCGGGCGCGAGCGTCGGCCAGTCGCCATATACCTTACCTCCACTGACACCACCTCCGAGCAGAAACATGACATTCGCATGGCCGTGATCCGTCCCGCCGCTGCCATTCTCGTGGGCGCGTCGCCCGAACTCGCTCATAGTCACGACGATCACGTTTTTGGTTTTGTTACCCAGGTCGGTGTAAAACGCGGCAAGGCTATCGCCAAGGTCTGTCAGCAATCGCGCCAGTGTGCCGTCCGTGGTCCCCTCATTCGCGTGCGTGTCCCATCCGCCGATATCCACGCAGGCGACCTCAAGCCCAACCTCGGCCTTGATCAGCTGCGCCACCTGTTGCAAGCCTTTGGCGAAGTCGCCAGCGGGGTAGGTTGCTCCGTTTGCCGGTTTGTAGACGCTGGCATTCACCTTGGTCAGGATCTGGCTGATATCCAGTGCCTCTTGTGCCGCGTTGCTCAGGCCAGGGTTGCTAATGGCAGGCAACGCATACAAGGCCGAAAGGGTTTTCTGCAGGCTCTCGATATTTTTAGGTTGAGCGCGCAGATGAAAGTCGGCGATTGAGCGCAACGCAATCGCGGGAATTTCGCCGTGCAACGACGATTGAAGCATTGTGCTAATGCCAACGGCGCGCAATTGGGACTTGTTCCCATTGTCAAGCGACGCCAGATGACGCGCCAGCCATCCAGTCGTCAACGTGTGCGCGCCTGGCGTTCCGCGCTCCATGTAGTCCATTGCGTCGAAGTGCGAATGGGTAGGGTCGGGCGACCCGCATGCGTGTGCGATAGCCAACGCGCCGTCGTCGTACAGCGGTTTGAGCTTCGCGAGCGCCGGGTGCAGTGAGAAGCGCCCATCCAGGTCGATGGCTGTTTTCGGGTCGCCGGATTTTGGATCGGGTATCGCGATGGTAGGGCGTAGTTTGTGATAGTTGGCATCAAAGGTGGGGATGACGACGTTCAGCCCGTCTTTCCCGCCGCGTTGAAAGATGCACACGATCACGTCGCCATGCGGCGCCTGTGACGCGGGTGCAAAGGCAAGGCGGGGCATCCGTTCCCAGGGCAGCCGTGCCGGTAGTGCGCCAGGATATTGCGTTAAGTTAGCCAGGTTCATATCTATTAACCTCTCATCTGATAGAGCGGAGATGCAAGCATTAAAGCGGTCAGTTGTGCGCTATTTGTCGCAAATGGCTTAAGCGCTTCACGTGCTGTTGCGGGTAAACTCGATCCGAAGAAGTGCGTGCTGAGCGTCTCGATCAAGTCGGCGCCCTTGCCGGGGTTCAATGCGCCAAAGTCAACGTGGGAGCCTTTTAACCCATTTGCGCCCAGTGCGATGCCGAGATTCCAGCGAGCCAGCAGCGTGCCTGCGCCAGACCATGCGCCTGCCGCATCCGGGTAGCCATTCGGGAACTGCCATTGGAACAAGGGCTGCCCCATCTGCACGAGTGCGGCTTGAATTGGAAGACCGCCATCGGTATCCGCATCGAGCGCGCGCAAAGATGAGATCAGCAGGTCATAGGGGCGCTTCAATTTCTGACCGAACGACGTTTTGAACTCAGCACTGTGTAGAATCGCGCCGAGTGTGGCTTTGATATCGCCATCGCTCTTTATGAATGCCGCAGCGCCTGCCTGTATAGCGTTCGATGGGGGCTGATCGGAGATGAAACGCCGCGCCAGTTTTGCGCTGATAAATGTGGCGCAAGCCGGATGCTTTGCGAGCATGTCGAGCACAAGCGTCGCATCGTGTTCACCGCCGCGAGCGGGCAGGGTTTGCCCCAGGATCGTTTTGGCGTCGTCGTCGTGCTGTCGGGGGTTGAACACGAACATGCCGCTGTCGGGGTTGGGGTTCGCTTTGTTGTCCGGCCTGACTGTCCAGCCTGTGAACGCGCGGGCCACTTCCTTCACGTCACCCTGTGTATAACCGCCGTTCACGCCAATCGTGTGCAATTCCATTAACTCGCGCGCGTAGTTCTCGTTGGGGGCGCCCTTGCGGTTTGTCACGTTGTCGAGGTAAACGAGCATCGCCGGGCTGTGCGCGCTGGCATCGAGCAGGTCACGAAATCGTCCGAGTGCATGCGGCCGGATCACCTCGCGGTCGTCGATCGTCTTCAGGAACCGATCCTGGTTCTTGCCGAAATAGATATTGAAGTGGTTCGTCCAGAAGTCCACCGTCAATTCTTGCAACTGGCGCTCGCCATACACGGAGTGCAAAATTGTGGACTGATTGAGTTCGAGCAGAATATTGCCGCGCTTCTCTTGTGCGGCCTGCGCCAATTCCATCGGCGTCATTAAGAGTGTTGTCAGGGGTTGCAGTTTGGCGCGCAGGACGTCACTGTCCGGGCGTGTCGACGATAGCTGCTCCTCGATAAAGGCGTCAACTCCAATGTCGTCGATATGCGCCAGGTCGCCTGACCGTGGCCCGTACATGAGCCGGTTCGCGGCAAGCCAGGCTTGAGCTGGATTCTTTAAGGCCATTTCAACGGGTGGCGTGAGCTTTGCAGGAGATGTCCCATCACTTGCTGCAGTCTGGACGGGTATGGCTGTGTTTGTGATTGCGGCTGCTCCCGGAATTCGGTTGCAAGCCGCGAGTGCAACCGCAGCGGCGCCGAGTTGTAAAACCATCCGCCTTGAGAGTGCATCTGAAGTGCGCTTGTATGTGTTACCCATGTCGTCAGAATAAATCCCCGCTGTAAACAACGTGTGAGTTGGATGTCAAAACGATGTAAAAAGACGCGTCAACCACAGAGCATGATACGATTTCGTTTAACCGACCCGCTATCGTGGGCGGTATGTTTGAAGTATTAGAGAGCGTGTTATGACTGAGATTACGATTGTTGGTGGTGGACTGGCCGGCACAGAGGCGGCATGGCAGGCCGCAGAACGAGGTTTGCATGTGCGTCTGTTCGAAATGCGTCCGCGCAAGATGACGCCTGCACATACCACCGGAAAACTAGCAGAACTCGTTTGCAGCAATTCGCTCGGCGCCGACCAGATTGACCGCGCGCCGGGTCTGCTCAAGCACGAATTGCGCGCACTGGGTTCGCTGATGATCGCGTGCGCTGCTGCTGCGACAGTGCCTGCCGGCGGGGCGCTCGCGGTGGATCGCGACACGTTTGCGCAGATCGTGACGGAGCGGATCGAGAAGCATCCCAACATCGAAGTGATACGCGAGGAAGTGACCGAGATCCCAATGGGGATTGCGATTATCGCGTCCGGCCCCCTCACTTCGGAGGCGCTTGCCAGCCATATCGCGAATCTGACAAGCGCGGAATATCTCTATTTCTGGGACGCGATCGCGCCCATCGTCACGCTCGATTCCATCGATTTCAGCGTTGCTTTTCGCGCCTCACGCTACGGTAAGCACAGCGATGGCACGGTCACCGCTCCTGGCGAGCATGTTGGTGAAGGCGACTATATCAACTGCCCGATGTCGAAGGAGGAGTACAACGTGTTTGTCGACGCGCTCATTGGCGCCGAGAATGCCACATTGCGCGACTTCGAACTTCGCCACGACCAGTTCTTTGAGGGATGTCTCCCGGTTGAAGTGATGGCGCGGCGCGGCAGAGAAGCGCTGGCCTATGGCCCGATGCGCCCGGTGGGCATCAAAGACCCGCGCACTGGACGACGCCCGTATGCGGTTGTGCAGTTGCGCCAGGACAATATCGCTGGCTCGTTGTACAACATTGTTGGATTCCAGACCAATCTGAAGTTCCCGGAACAGGATCGCGTGTTGCGGATGATTCCCGGGCTGGGACAGGCGGAGTTTGTGCGTTACGGTCAGATGCACCGCAACACCTTTATCAACTCGCCGTTATTGCTGGACGCCACCATGCATTTCAACCCGCGAACGATCAACGCGGAGGAATTGCGGTATGCCTATCCTGGTTTGTTCTTCGCCGGGCAGATTGTTGGCGTCGAAGGATATGTGGGTAACGCGGCGACCGGTCTGCTAGCCGGCGTCAACGCCGCACACATGGCGCTGGGTAAACCGCTGATCGAGCTTCCGGCAACGACTATGCTGGGCGCCCTATGTCACTATGTATCGCATGCGGAGGCGAAGTCGTTCCAGCCCATGAAGGCCAACTTTGGCATTATGCCGGCGCTCGATAATCCGCCGCGTGACAAGCGCGAGCGCTCGACACTCTATGCCCAACGCGCCCAGGTCGACCTCGAAGTATTTCGAGCCACGCAGCAAATCACAGACCCCGCGTTGGCGGCATTTCCCGTGGTCACATCCGCATTGTTGCCCGCCAGCGCAATTGACCCGCATTCCCGCACATGACGAGTGCGGCGTCGCACACCACTTCAGGAGGCTATCATGAGTGTCACTAGAGGCGCAAACGTCTTATCGAAACGCGTTTGTATCTCTGCGGTGTTGTTCGCCTTGTTGTTTACAGCCTGTGCCGTCAAGCCCCTGCCGCAACCCACCACAACACCAATTGCAACCCGGCTTCCGTTAGCCTTCTCGGGCATAAATGCCTACGACTCAGTAGTGCGCCAGGTGGCACTGGGTCCTCGCATCACCGGGACATCCCAGAACTGGCAGCTGGGCGAGCAGATACTCACTGAGTTATCCGCGAATGGATGGCTGACTGAAACGCAGGTATTTACCTATCAAAATACCATTGTGCGCAACATCATTGGCGCGAAGGGCGGCGGTGATGTTGTAATCCTTGGCGCACACTATGACACGCGCCGACGCGCCGATCAAGATGCCGCGCATCCAGACCAACCTGTCCCCGGCGCTGATGATGGCGGGAGCGGGGTAGCGGTTCTGCTTGAACTCTCGCGGGTGCTTGATGTTGCAAAGACAGGCAAGCAAGTGCGTCTTGTGTTCTTCGACGCAGAAGACAACGGCGAACTGGATGGCTGGGATTGGCTTGTCGGGTCAAGTTATTACGCGAACAGTTTGACGATAACACCGACGGCGGTTGTGGTTACTGACATGATCGGCGATATGCAGCAGGATATCTATCTTGAGACCAACTCCACGCCTGCGCTCAAGAATCAGATATGGTCGGTCGCAGGTTCGCTGGGGTATGAGCAGTATTTTATCCCTCGCGCCAAGTGGGACATGACCGACGACCATACCCCGTTCCTTCAACGCGGTTGGCCGGCGGTGGATATTATTGATTTTGATTACCCCTATTGGCACACAACACAGGATACGCCTGATAAAATAAGCGCAGAAAGCCTGCAAAGGGTCGGACGAACACTGCAAGTCTGGCTGGAAGGCAACAACAATCCGTAGACTGGTAGGTTAATTACGCAGTAGTAAAAGGAGTTCATTAGGATGATTTCACCCTCACAACGCATGTCTGTCGTCAAGCCATATGTGTTTGCCAAGTTGAACAAGCGCAAGGACGAGCTAAAGGCTGGAGGCATGGATATTATCGCGCTGGACATGGGTTCGCCGGACTTGCCGCCCAATCAGGAAATCGTCGAGACCCTGGTCACGTCCGCGCGCAACCCCAATAAACATGGCTATGGTGGATTTACTGGAACCGCAGCCTTCCGCAAGTCCTTCACTCAGTATTATGCGCGCCGCTT
>Ga0114951_10005989_pt1 | contig 10961 bp, 7 predicted proteins | sample AM7aDNAmetaG_FD_88677 | JGI IMG/M metagenome (GOLD analysis project Ga0114951, IMG submission 88677) | Freshwater microbial communities from Finland to study Microbial Dark Matter (Phase II) - AM7a DNA metaG | ecosystem: Environmental > Aquatic > Freshwater > Lake | place: Finland: Lake Alinen... | reverse complement strand
CGGTCAGACAAACCTTGGAACAACCATTAATTTCAGCGGGAACATCCTTTGCAAAACTCTGATCTCGTTGGATAATGGGGCTGTTGTTAATGGAAGGTTACTGGCACAATCAGCGGTTACACTCATTGGCAGTACCGTAATTAAACCTTTATAATCAGGAGCAATAACACTATAATATTATTAAAATGAACTTAAAAATTAATTCAAACAAGGGATCCCACGTGATGGGGTCCCTTTATATCCTGGCGATTAAAAGCCTTCTTATAAGTGTTTTTATTTTAGCAGGAATGCAGGTATCGGTTCAAGGTCAGGATACCATCAAGTACACAAAACCATCGTGGTACTTTGGCGCAGCTGCAGGTGCAAACCTGAATTTCTACCGCGGCTCTACTCAGGAGTTGAATTCAACATTCAGTGTTCCGGCGATATTCCATAATGGCAGTGGCGTTGGCCTTTATGCTGCACCGCTGGTGGAGTTCCATCGTCCTAACACTGTTCTGGGATTTATGCTTCAGGCAGGATACGACAATCGCAAAGGCTCATTCGACGAAATCGTTACCCCTTGTAACTGTCCGGCCGACTTAAAGACAAATCTCAGTTATATTACCATTGAACCGAGCATCCGTATTGCCCCATTCAAGTCGAACTTCTATATCTATGCTGGCCCACGCGTTGCATTCAATCTGGGAAAATCGTTCACTTATACACAAAAGACAAATCCGGATTTTCTGGCCCAGGTTGCTGAACCTGATCTGAAAGGTGATTTCAGCCACATGAATGCTATTTTACTTTCCATGCAGGTTGGAGCAGGATATGATATCCAGCTCTCATCAGAATACAAGAAAATCAAGTGGGTACTTTCACCATTTGTTTCCTATCACCCCTATTTCGGTCAGGACCCACGTTCTATCGAAAGCTGGAATATAACAACGGTAAGGGTTGGGGTTGCTTTGAAATTAGGACGCGGACATGAAATTCCCGCACCGCCTAAAGTTGAAATGCCGATGATTGCCAAGGTAATTGAACCAGAAGTTACGTTTTCATTGTCTGCTCCCATCATTGTTCCTGTCAGAAGTAAAGTGAAAGAAATATTCCCTTTGCGTAATTACATATTCTTCAATCTTGGATCGACCGAGATCCCTGATCGTTATGTATTGCTCAGAAAAGACCAGGTTAAAGACTTCAAAGAAGATCAGCTTGATGTTTTCGTTCCGAAGAATCAATCAGGTCGGTCAGCCAGACAAATGGTTGTTTACTACAATGTGATCAATATCCTTGGCGACCGAATGGGCAGAAATCCAATGTCATTAATCAGACTGGTGGGATCCTCAGCCAAAGGACCGAAAGATGGCAAATTAATGGCTGAATCGGTTAAAACATACCTGGTAAATGTATTTGGCATCAACCCGACAAGAATCGCTATTGAAGGTCGTAGAAAGCCTCTGCTTCCTTCAGAAAAGCCTGGCGGAACCAAAGAACTCGAACTCCTTCGGGAGGGTGATCAGAGAGTTTCCATTGAATCCGGATCACCGGTGATTCTTAACGAATTCCAGGCCGGTACTGCAGGAACCCTCCGTCCGGTAGACATTTATGCTCCGAAAGAATCTGACCCTGAAAAAAATGTAAACTTCGTCGCAAAAGGATCAAATGAAGCATACAATTCGTGGTCAATGGAAATCACTGACAAAAACGGACAGGTGAAGAATTTCGGTCCCTATACACAAGAGATGGTAAGTATTCCGGCACAGGCGATTCTGAGCACTCCGGAAGAAGCTGACTTCAACGTGACCATGGTTGGCCAATCGAAAAGCGGCAATGTCTTTAAGCAGGATTCAAAATTACACCTGGATATGCGGACTCCGCCAGCACCTGAAGAATTATCGAGATTCAGCATTATTTATGAATTCGATAATTACCAGGCCATTAATATTTATGAGAAATATCTGACCGATGTTATTGTTCCCAAAATTCCAAAAGACGGCAAAGTCATCATCCGTGGTTATACTGATGTTATTGGTGAGGAAGCTTATAACCTGAAGTTATCGCTTGACAGATCGAACGATGTTAAGAAGATTCTTGAGGCTGGTCTGGCCCAAGCCGGAAGAAAAGACGTAACATTCGAAGTATACGGATTTGGTGAGGATGACAGTAAATCACCTTTTGAAAATAAGTATCCCGAAGAGCGTTTTTACAACCGGACGGTAGTTATTGATCTTGTTCCGAATAAATAAGCCTCAAATACTGCAATAATAGTGGATATCCAAATTAGCCATGCTGAATTGGCCCCGGAAACGGGGCAATCAGCATGGCTTTTTTATTTACCCTAGATTTTTCAGGACCCTCAGCGCACGCAGGGTGATCCATTTGGAGGGCTGTCCTTTTGTTTCGATATCGGCAATAAACCGACCGTTAAAGCTGTTCTCCATTTTCCATCTCGATTGTTCATCCTGTTTTGAAAGTAGCAGTTTTATTGCATCATCCATCCTTTTATCCCGGACATGTAACTTTGTCAGAATATCCAGAATCTCAAGAATATCTGTCTGATACATCAATGGAAATTCCAGCCTGCGCCAACCGGGTTTGGAAACAGATTTTAGGTCGTGACTCTTCTTATAGATATGGTGCTTCAGAAAATACTCTACTCCCTGATTGATGGTATTCCGGGTTGAATCTGAACGCATTTCTTCCGGTATTTCCGAAAGCGCTTTCAGGGCTTTAATCGCTCCCATATGGCAGGTATGCTTTCCCCAGCACATTTCAAAGCGATCGTACAAACCGCCTTGAGGGGCTTCGTCAATACCGTCATCAAACCTTTGATATTTATTTATCCAACCTATCGCGTTCTGTACTCTTGCATCATTAAAATAGCCCAGCCTTATTAAGCTCCAGACCATATTACCTGTTAAGCAGGGTATTACATAACTGGCTAACCCTCCGCCGGTTTTTTCGCTCCTGTATGCCGAAAAACCTCCGGTTTCAGGTTCCTGCAAATTTTTTATCGCAGACTCACAGGCTGAGGCTATCTGCTGATTTTTGCCGTCAGCGCCCAGCTCTGCCAGAACGATGAGCTGCCAAACGGTACCCCGGTATTTTGCTGAATAAAACTGTTTCGGATCGCCCCAATATCCCGACGGACCCTGAAAGCTCAATATGTCGGGGACAACACCAGATTCCATGATGTCGAGCCTGGCTTGCTTAACCTCTTCGCTGTCAGGAGTACTGTCCAGAATATCGGTTAGGGTATAAAACCTGACTGATGGATTTTCAGGTTCGAGCAGCCAATCCACCGGGTCGGATTTCAGTGTAGCCTTCCAGGAAGCATTCATGTCCTTAAATTTTTAGCAATCATTTTAAATTCTGGGCTGGTTACACCAAACTCATTCATTGGGAAATTTTTAAAACCTAGTTTTATTGCCGGAGAATTTCCCCCAACACTGAAATCACCTTTTGAAGCATTTTTAAATTGAGGATCGCCAGCAGCACTATGCTGATCTGTACCATTCTTCAGAGCCCGCTGCCATGCATCCTGATTTGGGAATAAGTTAAAATCCACCTCTTTCCCCCAGGCTTCCAGACTGATATCAGCATAAGGAGCCATAACTATATTCCTTCTGAAAATATCCCCGCTTTTGAGGAACCATACATGCGGATGAAAGCTATTATTTACCATGATATTATTCTCAACAAGCCTGTTAAATCCTTCCCTGAGTTTTAATCCACCGTTCAGGCACAGATTATTGTAGATATGAAAATTAGTCGATCCGTCATCCAGATCAATATCCCATCCATGATCGCAGCGGAATCGGTTATTACGGATGATGGTGGTGTGTGCAGCATCCCAAAGGACCATCGACGGATGGTGCAAAGCCAGGCTATCCATGGTACGGCGGTCGGGATGCCAATATCGGTCTCTTCCCCACGAATTGAATGAGCCGTGATCGCCGGATTCCAGGACAGTGTTGTACACATCGTTGAATTCAAGAATATGGCCTCCCCAGGTTCCGTCACCGATATTTATCCCTGCCCTGGGAACCTCGCAAATAGTGTTATGGCTGACAGTGATATCCATCGACATGGAAATCTCAATGCCAGCGGTCTGCTTTTCGATCCTGCCGGTCCGGTAAATCAAATTATTGATGGCAATACAGGATTTCGGATACCAGTTATTTTTCGGACCCGCAACGGTATCCATCTTATCAGCTACTACGAACTGAGAATACTGAAATGAGGGGGAGCGCACAGCCGAAGGATCGCCGACAAAACAAATTCCGCTGGCACCGCAGTCATGAATATGATTTCCAGAGATTACAACATCCCTGTTATAACCGCTTACAAAAATCACATTACCTCCTAATTCGGTGAATTCACAATCATTGATGGAGCAATTTTCAGCTCCTTGAATAAACACCGCACCACCGCGGTAGATTGTCCAATCACTACGAAGCAGGGGTTCATACTTTTCCATTAAGGTGCGTTGGGCTTGTTCAAAATGGAGTCCGCTGATCGAAATATTCTTTACCGGCAGCTTTTCATCTCCGATAATTTTAACCAGGCATTTTAAGGTTACCCCTTCAAATTTTGCTTTTTTAATATCTGCCCCGGTTTTCGGCCAATAATAGAGTTTATGATTTTCCTGATCCAGAAACCACTCCCCGGGGCTATCCAGTTCTTCAAAAACATTTTCAACCATACGGTATTCCTTATGCATCGGAGCCGGACGATTATTTTGCTGTCCGCCTTTAAGAGCTGGTGTTCCATCGGGATTGACACCAATAATCACATAATGAAAATCGCCCCATTCACTGCCGTGCATAACATGTACAATTGCTCCTGCCGGTTTTTTCCAGGTCCTGATACGTTCCTTAGAAATTGCATCGGCAGCATGGCCCTGCCAATGTCCGCCATTTTCATTATAATTTGGATATCTGGCAAGTACCTGCCTTTCACCGTTCATAAATAGCTGGTCGAAATTCATGCTGCCATGGACTTTTGCTGTCCAGATGGTTTCATTATACCGTTCCCAAGTCAGATCCAATGGAACTGAACCCTTAATTCTTGCCAGTCCGTGGCCTGGCCCTTTAATGACTAACCCGCTTAGCGATGCTTGTATCTCGATTGGAGTACTCAGATAATAATCGCCTGGAGCAACGACAATACAAATGCCGGAGGATTTATCATGGAGCCTTAGATTCCTTGCCTGGTCCAGGGCAATTTGTATTCCTGAAGCAGGAGTGGCCTTTATCTGAATATCCTTTGCCTGACCATCAAAAGAGGAAACCAGGAAAATTAAGGCCAGATTAAGATTTATGAATGTTGTCCTTTTCAAGGTGTTTGGTTTTTAAGGAATCAGATGTTGATAAATGCTGCAGGATACTGAGCAAAATTAGGCAGCATTTCTTTGATTCCCGCAACTTTAGGCCGATATTTGGCGTTATATATCTTATCCAAAAAATAAATACAATGAAAACGGAAAAACTATTGGCAACTCTTGCGGTAGTGTCTATTGTGATTTTTGCCGGATGCAAAAAGGATGATTTCGTGGGAAAGGTTGGCGTATGTCCGGTGGTAATATCCACAATTCCCGCAAACAGTGCTACCGGTGTTCCGGTAAATCAGGTGATTACAGTAACCTTTAACGAAAAGATGAATCCTGCAACGATTACGCAGACCTCCTTCACTTTGCAGGGACCATCGAAAGTTACAGGAACCCTGACGTATGATGGAAGCGGTCCGACTTTCAGTTTTACCCCAACCACACCGCTTTTGTATAACACTACGTATACTGGTAAAGTGGCAACCTCTGTCAAAGACAATACCGGGAATGCCTTGCAAAAGGAATATGTATGGAGTTTTACCACGATAGGACAATACACAGTGACATTGTCATCGAATCCATTAGCTGGTGGAACAACTACCGGTGGCGGCACTTACGATTCCGGATCATCTGTAACCATTGGTGCAACGGCTAATTCAGGATACACTTTCAGTAACTGGACCGAAGGAGGCACGATGGTATCCACCAATGCCAATTACACCTTTACCTTAACAGGCAACCGCACGCTGGTAGCAAATTTTACTGAGAACATTAAAGTTTATAGCGTTACGGTTGCTTCCAATCCGCAGATCGGGGGAACCACCACAGGCGGTGGATCCTATAATGCCGGTACTTCAGTAACCGTTGGAGCGACTGCAAACTCTGGCTATACATTTACTAACTGGACTGAAGGTGGAACTGTCGTATCTACAAATGCCAGTTATACTTTTACCATCGGCGGCAACCGGACTTTGATCGCAAACTTCTCCGAAAACATAAAGGTTTATAATGTTACACTTTCGTCGAATCCAATAGCCGGAGGAACGACTACCGGAGGTGGGTCATTTAATGAAGGAACCTCAGTAACTGTTGTTGCAACAGCAAATACGGATTACACCTTCACAAACTGGACCGAGGGAGCCATTGTGGTATCTGCAAATCCGACCTACACCTTTACTCTTAATGGCAATCGCGCACTGGTGGCAAACTTCACTAAAATCATCAAGGTTTACACTGTTACTGTGTCCGCGAATCCAGCTGCCGGAGGTACAGCTACCGGTGGAGGATCATTCAATGAAGGAACTTCTGTAACCGTTGCTGCTACAGCGAATACCGGATATACTTTTGCCAACTGGACCGAAGGGACAACGGTAGTTTCAACAAGTCCCGGATACACTTTTACTGCCAGTGGCAATCGCAACCTTGTGGCGAATTTCACGCTAAATGTTTATTCCATCGGGGTATCTGCAAAACCAACTGCCGGCGGAACAGCCACCGGAGGCGGATCTTACAATTATAGCAGTTCAGCAACAGTAGTAGCTACAGCGAACACTGGGTACACTTTCACTAATTGGACTGAAGGGACAACGGTAGTTTCCACGAATGCCAGCTACACTTTTACCATTAACGCCAACAGAACTCTTGTTGCGAATTTTACTATTAATGTTTATTCGGTAGCACTTTCAACCACTCCTCCAACCTGGGGAACAGCAACCGGGGCAGGTCCTTATAATTACGGATCTTCAGTAACTGTGGCAGCTGTCGCCAATCCGGGGTATTATTTCTCGGCATGGACAGATGGATATGACGTAGTTTCTACAGATGCCAGCTATACATTTACCATTACTGAGAACAGGAGCCTGGTAGCTAACTTCAGGGAATCCATAGTCGTAAACAGCCTGACTGTATCTGCTAATCCACTTATCGGAGGAACAGTTTCAGGAGGCGGATCATTTAATTCAGGTACTTTGGTAACCGTCAGGGCATTCGCAAACTTCTCCTATAACTTTACAAACTGGAGCGAAAATGGAACAGTAATTTCCACAGATGCCACCTACACCTTCACCCTGAACAGTAACCGGAACCTGGTAGCTAATTTTACGAAGAGCACATTAATAAATTGCATACTGCTTTCATCGAATCCTTTGAACGGTGGAACTACCAGTGGTGGCGGAACCTATTATCCGGGAGAAACTATAACAATAAAAGCAACTCCCAATACTGATTTCACCTTTGTTTCCTGGAGCGAAGACGGAAATTGGATATCTGACAATGCCAACTACACCTTTGTGATGACAAAAACACGGAACCTTGTGGCAAACTTTGTAAAAGGTCCGGTTTCTCCGGCGGCAAGAAATCCTAAAACCCGGAATCAATAAAATTAAAAAATCATCAAAATGATCTATAAAATCTGTTCAAAAAGGGTATCATGTATGACACGGTCCCTTTATATACTGGCGAAAAAGAGTCTTATGGTCGGTGCATTTATTCTGGCCGGAATGCTGGTTTCAACCCAGGGTCAGGATACCATCAAATACTCAAATCCATCCTGGTGGTTCGGAGCGGCTGCAGGTGCAAACTTTAATTTCTATCGCGGCTCGACCCAGCAATTAAATTCGACTTTTATGGTTCCTGCCGTATTCCATAATGGGAACGGGATTGGACTGTTTGCCGCACCGCTGGTAGAGTTCCACAAGCCGGGTAAGATGCTTGGATTTATGCTTCAGGCAGGCTATGATAGTCGTAAAGGTAAATGGGATCAGATTAAGACTCCCTGCAATTGCCCGGCCGATTTGAATACCGACCTTAATTATGTGACGGTGGAGCCAAGCCTGAGATTTGCGCCATTCAAATCGACCTTCTATTTGTATGCTGGCCCCCGTTTAGCTTTTGACCTGGGAAAATCGTTCACTTATTCACAAAAAACCAATCCTGATGTTCCCGAACAAGTTGCAGAACCGGATGTCACCGGTGATTTCAGCAACATTAACAAGATGTTACTTTCGATGCAGGTAGGTGCCGGAATTGATATCCCTCTCTCATCGGAATTAAAAAAGACAAAATGGATGCTTTCGCCATTTGTTTCCTACCATCCCTATTTTGGTCAGGATCCCCGTTCCATCGAAACATGGAATATAACCACGGTGCGAGTGGGTATAGCTTTGAAGGTAGGTAGCGGTAAAGTAATCCCCAAACCGCCAAAAATTGAGGAACCCGCTAAAATCGAGGTTATTGAACCTGTAGTGAAATTCTCGCTGGAGGCGCCAAAGATCATCCCAACAGCGCCAAATGTCAAAGAGATTTTCCCGTTACGTAACTACATTTTTTTCACCAAGGGGTCAACCCAGATCCCTGACCGTTACGTATTACTCAGAAAAGATCAGGTTAAAAACTTTAAGGAGGATCAGCTTCAGGAACTTGAGCCGAAGAAAATTCCTGGCCGTTCAGAAAGGCAGATGATTGTTTATCACAATGTGATTAATATTCTCGGTAACCGTATTTCCAAGAATCCAACGGCCACCGTTAAACTGGTAGGATCCTCCGCTCTCGGTCCTCAGGACGGCAGAAAAATGGCTGAATCGGTCAAGGCTTATCTGGTAGATATATTTGGCATCGACCCTTCGAGAATAGCTGTTGAAGGCCTCACAAAGCCAAGAATTCCATCTGAAAAGCCAGGTGGCACCAGAGAACTCGACTTATTGCGTGAAGGGGATCAAAGAGTTTCGATAGAATCCGGTTCGATGGACATATTAACCGAGTTTCAGACTGGGTTGGACGGCCCCCTGCGGCCAGTTGATATTTTCGCTAAACAGGAAGCTCCGGTGGAAGGCAATGTGAACTTTAAGGCAGAGGGAGCAACCGAAGCTTTCACATCATGGACGCTTGAAATCGCTGACAAAAACGGGCGTATTCAGAATTTCGGACCCTTTACACAGGAACAGGTTAATGTTCCGGTAAAATCGATATTGAGCACACCTGATGAGGCAGATTTCAAGGTCACTATGGTTGGCCAGTCGAAAAGTGGAAAAGTGGTTAAGCAGGATTCCATGCTGCACCTTGACATGCGCACATTACCAGTTCCTGATGAATTAACAAGATTCAGTATCATTTATGAATTTGACAACGCGGATGCAATCAATGTATATGAGCAATATCTGGTTGACATTATTGTCCCGAAGATTCCTAAAAATGGTAAGGTTATTGTCAGCGGGTATACCGATATTATCGGGGAGGAAGAACATAACCTGAAACTATCCCTTGACCGCGCAAATGATGTTAAGAAAATTTTGGAAACCGGTTTGCAGAAAGCAGGAAGGAACGACGTTACCTTTGAGGTACACGGATACGGTGAAGACCCCTCCAAGGCGCCATTTGACAATAAGCTGCCAGAGGAACGGTTCTACAACCGGACGGTGATCATTGACCTTGTTCCTAATAAATAGTTTCACAAAAAGAAACTACCAGCAAGATTAAAAGAGGCTGCCTGATATTTATCGGGCAGCCTCTTTCATTTCTGGCCTTTAATGAAAGTGGGAATCATGTAACTTATTTTCAATATTTTACAACAATAAGAGACCTGAATAGCCTCATCTTTGGTATATAATTATTCCCGTAAGATGAAACCAATAAAACTATTAGGTCTCGCTTTGGCCCTGTCAATCGCAGGAGTTCTGCAGTCGCAGGTTATGGTGAGTTTGAACCCGGGTACGCCTCCTCAGTGGGGTCCTGCAGGGTATAGCGATGTCCGCTACTATTACCTGCCAGATGTGGAAGCATATTATGATAACCAATCATCGATGTTTATCTATTACAGTTCCGGGAAATGGGACAGCCATTCCAGTTTGCCTGACTGTTATCAAAATTATGATCTATACAAAGGATACAAAGTGGTTCTCTCTGATTATACTGGAACCACGCCCTATACCCATTTTTATAAACACAAGAAAAACTTCGTTAAAGGATATCATCACGAGATTCAAAAAACTGTGGGTAGCAAGCCCGGCAGAGACCGAAAATAAAAAACAAGCCCGGTATGTATCAGAACCTGAATCAGGCTCATCCGCATACCGGGCGCATCATTGATCCGGGATTACCGGAGGATTACAAGACCGCTAGTTCTTGATTACTTTTTTCGTGACTTTGTCACCGTTATCGCCAAAGAAGGTAACAAAATACATTCCGTTAGCCAGACCGGAAACATCAAGTTTGGTAGGTCCAGGTTGAACGTCATTATAACGAGCCACTTCCTGGCCATAGGTTGATGTGACAACCACGGATTTATATTTAATCGAAGTACTAACTGTAAGTTCATTGGTAAATGGAACAGGGTAAACATTAACCTGGTTTGTCAGAGGAATTACCTCAACACCCGAAGTTTTATCGCCCCATTTAAAAGTCATAGGAGTAAACAGGGAATTAATGATCACCCTGTTTGGATCGCCAATCCATTCGCCGCCATCCCAGCCGCTTCCCTTAAAGAATTTAAAGTGATAAGTTCCGAGAGGAATAGTCAGGTTAATAGAGTATACACTATCGGCATCAGGATCGGTCATTTCGTTCAGGGCATTGGTGCCCGGACCGGCCCATGAGCCATAGGTACCACCAAAGTCACCTGAAATCCAAACTTTTACACCCGCTGCCAACCCTG
>Ga0114951_10005988_pt1 | contig 10965 bp, 14 predicted proteins | sample AM7aDNAmetaG_FD_88677 | JGI IMG/M metagenome (GOLD analysis project Ga0114951, IMG submission 88677) | Freshwater microbial communities from Finland to study Microbial Dark Matter (Phase II) - AM7a DNA metaG | ecosystem: Environmental > Aquatic > Freshwater > Lake | place: Finland: Lake Alinen... | reverse complement strand
TTTTAGTTGATACCCTTGTGTCATCTTGATGACTCATTATTAATAAATTTTACAAAACCTTGATTTTTTCAGCATATTTGGAAGTCTATGAGAGATTTCCTCCCGTTATGTAATTGCACCCTAATACTGCTAGTGCAGCTGAAACTACCATCGAAAATGGGCATTCTACCACTTTTTGAGCTTCCTCAACTGCTAGTTTAATACCTTCTGGTAAAAACGGAAGACATTCAAAAAAATTTGGTTCTTCTGAGTCTTCTTCTAGCGGGGTTATTTCGGGCCAAACATCAGGCTCAGCTACATTGTTGACCAACTGTTTTTTTACTTCATCAATTCCTTTTTCAATAAGGAGGTCATTGAAATCTGTCCCTTTTGAGTTAACGTCAAATTTAGGATAAGCAATTTTTGCTTTAATATTTGCCGCAGCCTCTTCTATCTTTCTTAAATTTGAATCGTCATCACGGAAAACATCTCTTGCAATAATAATTTTTGAATTAGGGTATTTATCCCTGAGTAGCGGTGCTACTTTTGGAATATTATTACACGAAAAAGCACAAATAACGGTAGCATTAGTAACCATAAAAATACTATGACCAGTAGCCCAACCCTCGCAAATAAAAATTATCGAAGTATCTCTTTCCACATTGTGAAATTGAAAAAACAGTTCACTTCTTTTACCCCCAGGTAATCCTCTCTTAGTAGTACAAGATATTTGTTCTACGTTCCAAAGTTGTTCGGTGATATCAAGCATTGGTATTAGTAACATATTGTTTAGCAGTTTAGCACCTATAGGGTTAGAAATTCTTTTCTTATCTAGATATGGATGATTAAACGGTGGTGCTATAGCACTATCTAACATTTTTTTAGCTTTGTCTTTTGCTCGTAAATTGTCTTCATCCCTTGCTTTCTTTTGAATATCTATTGCGGTTTTTTGAGATTCAATGTACCATTTTTTTTCAGCCTCATTAAGATGTTTCTGTTCTTTGCTACACCATTTCTCTCTGATGAGCCCGCTTCTCCAGCAACCAAATACTCCATTTGTTATGTTGTAGGCATTATTCCAAAACAAAATGTACCACCCCGCCCGATCGGTTACATTTCCTGGTTTTGTAGAGAACCTATGTATTTGCCCGTCTACTTTAACATCTGGTGGCGATGTATCAAATCTTAATTTAACTGCCTGCTGAAATTGTGCACAATGATCTAAATTATTCATGGATATTACCCCAACCTAAAACCATAAAATTAAGTGTGTTGTCTCTAAACATAAAAACTCCTCCTTGAGTAACTATATGGATATTTGGTGTTAAAATGCGTTTAAAGCCGTCTGTAAGCTCAGCAGAGGCGCGATCGCGACGCGTCTGGTGTTGATGGTATGGCTTGTTTTTGATTTTAAATTTTTTGTGAAATGTCTTTATGTTGTTTAAACATGTACTTAATGAATTGTCAAAATTTAAATCTGCCTTAAGATACTTGCGTTCCGTTTCGGAACTGTTATAATCTATCATGTAAATGTGCCTTAGCTATATTTCCTTGCCAGGTTGTATATAGCGAATTAATCAAATCAAACGTATAACTAAAGATTATCTAGTTATGCGTTTGGGTTTAAGTTTTAAGTCTAGTGGTAGTATCCTTTTTTTTACTTTTTGAGTCAAACATCTCACTTTTGCTTTCAAGCCAGGCTTCAAGCGAACTTCTCTTCCACCTTGGCATCTTTTTGGAGAGGTATATTGGACTTGGAAAAGTGTTGTCTTTCAAATGGGAGTAAAGAGCATTTCGGCTGCATTTTAATAGCTTCATCACTTCCTGTGCTGTTAATAATTCAGTTTTTTCCTTACGCCTTCCTTGTCATTTTTTGTTTCTACAAGAGCATTATAGTATGCTTTTCGAAAAAATCCAAATACTATTTTTTTAGTTTTTAAATCCCGCTCTGTCAACCAAAGTTTTATCCGTAATGTTTGGAGTTATCTAGTTTGACTTTAATATTGAACATGTTTACTTTAAATTAATCTAGATTAAATGTAGAACTAAATATAATTTAGAGCTGTCTTAGCTTTGGTTTGATTGTACAACAATTTTGTGTTAGCTTTAAATTAAAGCAGACTTAATTTGGGTGTATAGCATATGGCAATATTTATGTTTGGAGGTCAAAAAGGTGGTAGCGGTAAATCTACGCTAGCTACTAACCTTTCTGTCTGCTTAGCACATAAAAATCTAGATGTGATACTGATTGATACCGACCCTCAAGCTACATCCTCTAAGTGGATTCAAAGACGCAATGATAGGATTGATAAAGGACAAGAATTGCCAGTTGTGAACTGCGCTCAAAGAACAGGTAACGTTTATAAAACCATTTTAGATTTGGCAAACAGATATGACCATGTAATTATAGACGCTGGTGGTAATGATAACGAAGCACAACGTACCGCTATGACGATTGCTGACATATTGTTTTTGCCGTTAAAAGCATCGCAGGTGGATTTGGAAACCTTACCTTATATGTGTGAACTGATTTCTATAGCAAAAAACTTTAATCCTAATTTAAGGGTTGTTCCTGTATTGTCGATGGTTCCCACTAATCCATCAATTAAAGAGGCTGATTGCGCAAAAAAGCTTTTAACTGAATTTTCTGAATATATACAATCATCAAAAATAATTGTCCGCGAACGAAAAGTATACAGGGATACCATGCTAGATGGGCTTGGTGTAATTGAGGAAGGCAATTTAAAAGCTGTCCAAGAAGTAAATTTATTAACTATTGAAGCAATGAGAGGAAAAGCACATGCCAAACTACGGAAAAAATAAAACAGCTAAACCAGCGCGAGCAAAAAAGCTATTCAATGTGAGCGGTCACGACAAAACAGCAGCTATAGAAGCTTTTGGGAAAGGGGCTATTAAGAATACTATTGTTAACAATAGCAAGTTGGAAAATTTAAATCCTAGCGAAAAAGCTAAACAAACCTTTACTGTTCCAATAAACGAGTATGACCTAACTATTTTGAGGTTGCTAAAAGACATCGAAGATAGATCGCAAAGAAAAATTGCTGAAAGGTTGTTTTCAAAAGCGTTACGTGAGTTATGGGCAAAGCAGGTGGTATAAGAGTAATTACTAAATTTACGTCAACAAGTTAGGTCAAAATCTTGCCGACCATAACGATAATACCCTAATAGCATTTGACTAGTTCTGTCCATCCTGATATTACTAAAAGTCATATAGGAGTTAGATATGCCGATTAAGAACCCTCACGACCGATTGTTTCGCAAGAGTCTTGGCAATAAAGATGTAGCTAAAGAGTTTCTATCTACATATGTGCCATTGCACATTTTAGCTAAATTTAACGTAGACACTATTACAATCTGTAAGACCTCATATATAGACCCTAAGCTGCAAGAAAAGCTATCAGATATAGTATATTCAGCTAAACTGATAGACGGCTCTACAGGCTATTTGTATTTTTTGTTAGAGCACCAATCGACCGCTGACAGATTAATACCGCTCAGAATATTGCAGTATCAGCTCGCAATTATGAATCAGCACATGGAGCAACACCCCAAGGATAAGCTGCCTGTAGTGTATCCAATTCTCTATTATTGTGGATCAGATAAGCCTTACCCTCATTCTTTGGATGTGCTAGAATTATTTCATGACATTGCATTAGCTGAACAAACGTTAGCTAAGCCAGCTCGTTTAATCGATATCAGTATAATGCCAGACAAAGTCATAATGCAGCATACGCGTGTTGGATTACTAGAATATTCACATAAGCATATTTATGACGAAGATTTAACATTAGTTGCTACTACTATCAAGCAGCACATAATAAACGTCTTTAGTAAATATGGCGTAAATAACAAGGTGTTGCAACGTGAGGAGTATATGCGATATAAGGAATATATAGAGGCGGTGTTGTCTTATATATTTCAGAACGGAAATATTAAAGACCCCGATAAATTTATAGAAAAGTTAGAAGAAATCGCAATTGTAAAGGAGCAGATTATGGGTACGCTAGCACGTAAGTTTGAACAAGAAGGCGAAACTAAAAAAGCCAAAGCAACTGCATTGGTGTTATTACAGAGGGGCATAGACCATTCTATAATAACTGAAAGCACAGGGTTATCAGAAGAAGAATTAGTAAAACTAAAGACTGAAACCAATAATTGATATTGCCGTTAATAATTGAACGTCCGTTTATGGTGTGTTGGTGTTATTGCCAATGTATATTGTAATTTTCAGCAAATAACTATTGACTATATAACTGTCTATTGGTAATGTAAAAAGATCGCTACATCAAAGTAGCGTGGCTAGCAGCTGTAAACTGCCAGCCACCCCGCAGCAATAACGCCACGGGGCACATTAACCTAAAGTGGAGGCTAACATGCACAACAATAGTAACACATTGTCTGAATATTACTCAATTCTAAATAAACACATAGCTGCCGTTAAAGATTTCGACTTAATCACCAAGCAATACCTAGCTAATGCTGAGGTTGTCAATATCATGTTTGATAGGGATACAAGCATTAATCGGAAATTGTTTGAATTTAACGTCAGCTACAGCACCACTCAAAAGATATTAGTCGTATTGAATCAACTGTCTGATTGCCCTAAATCTTATTTAGAGCAATTAGATAGCTATTCTTTAATTTTGATCGAGTTGATAAAGTTTATCAAGAATAGGAATAATTAGTAATGAACAGTAACAATTCTGTGCTGCATTTTCTTAAAACTTCTATAATGCAGCGCCCTTTTAATATATACGGAGGCCTATATGCAAAATAACACTATCAAAATAAACAACAGCGCTAAGATTTATGCTTTCATTGAAAACCTAAGGCTGCACATTGGCGCTGTTAAAAATTTTAATCATTACGTCAAAAACTGGCTTAAGGCTAACACTACTGAGCACTTTGAAGCGATAGACGACACCATTGCGCCGAGCAAAATATTGACTACGGTTATGGCTGCCAAAGAGTTCACCGTTAGGCACATGTCAAACCTAAAGAATTTACTAATTGTCCTAAATTCTTTAACAGGGGGGGAACATAACAGTCTATCTGACAATCTGTCTAATCAAGAGCTCCAAAATCACAAGAAAGCTCTTACAGTCACCAATCAACTAAACACTTTGACTATAGCATTAGATGATTTGCTTAAGGCTGTAGGAACAGCGTAACTAGCGAAGGTATGTGTAGAGCTATGCCGCACAAAAATAATAATAATGGTGTAGCTCTACTTTTTTATAATAATGGAGGCAACATGAATATTACTAAGCACTTTGTAGACAAACTGAAACTGCCGCTTAACGGCATGGTGCAAAAAAAATACTTTGACGACACCATGAAGGGCTTTGGCGTTAGAATTACTGCCAATGGTGTAAAATCCTTCTTTATTGAGAAAAAGCATAACCATAGAGCTTACAGGCTCACTTTAGGCCAATATCCAGCAATAACAATTGACACAGCTCGCCAATTAGCGCAAGAAGCTTTAACTAAGATATTATCAGGAGCAGATCCAACCATAGCAAAACAGCCAATAATAATACCTACTCTGCAAGAAATATTTGTTGATCTAATGAAAGCAAGAAAAAATCTATCCGCAAACACTATTAAATATTATAACAGAATCATTGCTAACGATTTGAGTTGTTGGTGCAACAGACCAGTAAATACCATTGCCCGAGAAATGGTAGCAAAGAAGCATATGGAGTTAGGTGCTGCAAGCTATACTAGCGCCAATTTAGTTATGCGAGTGTTAAGAGCTGTATTTACTTTTGCTGTCGGCAATTATTTTGATGAACAAGGAAAACCATTATTAACAGACAACCCAGTTAAAGTATTGTCTCACACCAAAGCATGGTATAGTGAATCTAGGCGCAGCACTATAATTACACCATCGCAATTGCCAGCTTGGTATAAGGCTGTAATGATGTTAGACAAAGAGCAATCAGCCAAAGCAACAGTAATAAAGGATTACCTGCTATTGCTATTGTTTACTGGCCTGAGAAAGCAAGAAGCAGCAACTTTAAAATGGTCTCAGGTAGATTTTAATAATAATACCATTACAATTTATATTACCAAAAATAAAGAGCAGCACGTAATACCAACGGTTAGCTACGTAAAGGATTTACTTCAAAACCGTTATAATACTGCAAAGGTACGTTCTAAAAATACGTTTGTGTTTGCTGGTGAGAGTAAAAAAGGACATATAACTAATATGCAAAAGTATCTAGATCGAATTTCTAATGGCAGTGAAGTTACTTTTATATTGCACGACCTTAGAAGAACTTTTATCACTATTGCTGAATCGCTAGACAATATTTCAGCTTATACTCTTAAAAAATTGTTAAACCATAAGAGCGGTAATGATGTAACTGGTGGTTATATTGTGCTTGACGTTGAGCGTTTGCGATCTCCAATGCAAAAAATAGCGGATAGGATTTTAGATTTGGTTGGCTCTGATTATGCTGGCAATAGTATATTAGCGACCAAAACCACAATGATTGCCGTATAAAGAGCTATGCCTTATAACCTTTTGCTCAGGTTGAGTTTTAGGCTTTGCTTTACTTATTACTATGTTTGTATTTAACCCAAGACGATTTAAGAATTCTAGCAACCTTTCTACTCTAAAACGATAGTATCTGCCATGTTGTAGTTTGGATATTTCAGGTTGGTCACACCCCAAAAGCTTAGCTGCTTGTTGCTGTGTTAATCTTCTTTCCTTTATTTCTTGGTTTATTTGAAGGGTCAGTTGAGATTTTAACAATTCTCTTTCAGGATTAGGTAAGCCTAAATCTTTAAATACATTACCTGAGCCTACTTCATGTTTTATTTCTGTTTCATTTTTCATAAACTAATTTCTCCGCTTGTTTCAGTCTTTCTTTAATAAGGTTGATATCCCTTAATGGCGTTTTAATACCTTTCTTAGATTTCTTCTGAAACACATGTAACACATATACGTTATTGCTTAGTTTTACTGTGTATACCGCTCTATACGTATCACCAAAATAATCTTCGATAATCTCAAAGACACCATTTCCTATACCCTTTAATAGTTTGGTGTTGGGCGGCATTGCACCTTCCTGGACTGCGCCTAAAGCATACCCCAAACGACGTCTTAGTTCTTTGGTAAAGCCATTTAATATCTTCTTGGTATCACCCATCCATATTATTGGCTTTATTGTTATTGTTTTCTCCATATTACAATTATGGCAGAACCGCCATGTTAAATCAACAATAAATAGGTGGGTATATTATATGTAGTAATATACCCATAATGGCAGCTAACAACGCTGGTTAGGCTTTAAAACAAGTGTTTTTTATACAGTCAGAACCATAAAATAAACCTGGTGTTTAGCTGTAATGAGGCTACAGTGCGGCTTTACGCCAGAAACTGGAACATTTTGTAGCTTAACCAATACTTTAATTTAGTTGACCATCATCATTATAAGAATGGTAATGTTTTAGTGGAGCGGCAATGATAACCCCAGTTACATATTGTAGCTCCACTATTTAGGGATCGGATATACAGCTTTATACAAAATATTAAATTATATGCAACGTAACATATGACAACAGGCACTATAAAATGGCTTAACATCAAGCAGAACTTTGGTTTTATAAAGCCAGACGGCAGCACAGATAATCTGGTATTACATATTTCTGAATTAGAAAAGAATGAAATTACGCTTATAGATAAAACTGCATTAGATGGTTTAAGGGTTAGCTTTGATGTTGGTGTAATGGAAAATAATAGACCTGCTGCTATCAATGTAAAATTTATTACAGACAAAGCCAACCAGATCAAAACTGGCTACATTAAATGGTTTAATATTAACAATGGCTACGGAGTTATACGTTCTAGAGATGACGGGGATATATTTTTGCATATCTCAGAATTAAAAAAAGCTAACATTAACACTGCTGTTAAAGAAAATTTGGTTGGTGCTTTTATAAGTTATGATTTGCACACTGATGTTAGAAACAGAAAGTCTGCTGTTAATATTTGTTTTTTAGGTAAGCGTTGAAGTTTTGTTATAGTGTTAAATCTGCTTTAATATATAACCGTTCTTTGTTTTAGCCTATTAAATCTATCGTGGCTCTACGTGCATTATACAGCGTTATATAGCCATTAAACCATGCTTCTTTCTTAGTTTGGATCTGATTATCGTTATTCTTGTTCGTCAGCAACATTATATCCCGCCAACATCTCCCTCAAGGCTACTATAGGAGCTTTATCGTTATCCCATGGTACTTTAGCTTCTACCGAGCCTTTAGCTCATGCTGTACTAACAATACGGTTGAATCTGTAAAACAAGGTATTTTCGTACAATGTAACAATCAAGGCTTTTGGAAAATTTTACATCAACACGGCTATAACCATACATTACAACAAAAACGGTTGTTTAATGTAACTTTGTTACTTGCTCAACTTGCGCGGTGTCAGTATACAATGAAAAAAGAGGGTGGCTTGATGGGTTCCATTATAATTTTTATAGTATTGGTTTTGATGTTTGGGCTACCAGGTATGCTCTATCTTTTGGGAGCATGTTTGGGCAACGTTTTTGGTTATAAAGCTATTATACTCTGCATCATGGTGATTATAGCTATAGAAATTTATGCCAACTTAATAAAAAAACACAATTAGAGAGAATTAAGGAACACAAGCACAAATGCAAAACAATATTTTCTTTTTATTAATGTGTTGTTTTTTAGTTTTATCACCACCTTCTTTTGCTGTTACAAACGATAACAAAACGTTAACTCCAGCAACCCCAGATGAATCAGCTGAATTTGCAATAGGACTTTGCCTTGGTGGTCTCAACGATTTAGATAGGGTAAGAATGCTGGCAAAACACGCAGAATGGAAGTTGTTAACCAAAGAACAGTTATACTTATTTGGTGTGAGTTCCGAGTTACTTGTAGACGGATGGAGGGCAATAGATAATAACCATGTGTTTTTGATTATAGTAAACGTGGGAGAGGTAGCATTACGTAACAACAAATTTGTGGATAGTGCAAAATCAAATGTATGCACGATAATTGATGCATATTCCGATAGAGGTGATATTGTATCTTCTTTAAAAAAACATTTGCTCATCAAGCAAATATATTATGATCCAGGCAAAACTTTACCACTAGAAAAAGTGGAAGTTTTTAAAATAAATAATGGTTATTTTGGTCAAGAGCCATATTTGATGGTAATATCGCATAAAGATTTAAAACCACCAATTATACTTACTTTTATGGCTGAGAAAGTTAAAAATAATCACAAATAATAAAAACAATAATATGGTGAGAGTAGTGATATCGTATGTTAGATTTTAAAGATTTAGGAACCGGAATCTTAGGCTTTTTTGGAGTGGTGCTTATGTGTGTTCTTTTCATTGTATGGAACGGATTTTTAATTTACTTAATGTGGTTAGTTGGGAAATGGGTTTTTAATCTAATTTTTTAGTCCTTCTCTTAAACGACCGTTTACAAGAAGGTTTTAGTTGGGATTGTGGCTCTAGCAAAAACAGTATATTTTCATTAGATCATCTGATTCTTGAAAAGCTTTCTTAAAACCGAATTATTGATATTCTGCTATAACATGAGTTTTAAGATTACGCCATAATACAAAAAATTTAATTTATACACCTGTAGTATCGCTTTTATTTAATGGTTTAACGTTAACTGCAATATTTCTTCCTTGTAAGTCTTGGCTAATACCAAACTCTACAAGAAACCCGTTTAAACGTTCTTTGCTTTTTAGATTAACATCCAATTCAGAACCGCTAAAGAATATATCAGTGTTACTAGAATCCGAAGTGATGAAACCAAAATTCTTTACCAAGTTAAACCATTTAATATGTCCTGTTTTCATGCCGTTATGCTCGTTTGATAAATTTGTGTTATGGCTCAACCATAATTTACCAAAGATTATAAAAATTTGAAATTATTAATAGATATATATTATTAGTTTTTAATATAGCACCAGATTAACCATAAATATTGCTGCTTTGCTTAAAAGTACTGTTATTGGCTGGGCGACTAATAGCACCAAAAAAGTCAATTACTATATGACTAAAAACACGACAGCCGCGCTAAACCTTTTATCTTGCCTTAAGCTTTCCACCCTATGTTTCTAGTGTCAGTGCAAAATTTGGACGCAATCAACAGCTGCAGTTGCTATCTAGCAGGGTTAAAGTTCTCCCAAGGGATACCCCCCAAAAATATGGATAAACTTTAAAACTAAACGTATTGCAATTAATGCTGTTGCCTAATAAATGTAGTTGTGTTAAGTAACTGCTTTAAGGCATAATGACTCAAATTATAATTAATTTATTTGAGGTAACAAATGTCGACTGGTAAAATTAAATGGTATCACGTAACTAAAGGCTATGGTTTTATTAGCCCAGAGGATGACGGAGCGGATGTATTTTTGCATGGCTCACAGCTAGACAAGCTAAATATCATTCCAAAAACCAGGTGGGATGTTGAGGGCGTATGTTTAAAGTATGACATCATAACAGACACCAAAGGCCGCAGGGTGGCGGAAAACATTAGTGTTATAGAGGAAGTTTAGCTGTAAATTGTTGTGTTTAATTTTTACAATTTAGGGTGTTTAGTTAACGATCAACCAGCGTTTTACCAACACCCTTTAGCTCATACTATCCCCTCAATTGCTGTACCTGCTGCACCAACTCCTCTACTTGCTGTACTATGCTAGTAGCTTCGTTTATCTTTGCCCCAGTTAGGATAGTCTCAGAAACCTGCTTTAATTCGTGCCCTGTAAGCTCACCTTGCGCAACTGCTTTTAATACTAAATTGTATTTGTCGTTAGCGGTGTGCGCAACATCTATATCTTTAATTTTAAGCTTACGATGCTCTGTATAACCAAAACGATTCCGCATTAAAGAAGACCACCACGAATAGTTAAAACCAGGTTGCATCATATTGTTTACGCCAAATTCTTCCCAATATACTTCG
>Ga0114951_10005986_pt1 | contig 10968 bp, 6 predicted proteins | sample AM7aDNAmetaG_FD_88677 | JGI IMG/M metagenome (GOLD analysis project Ga0114951, IMG submission 88677) | Freshwater microbial communities from Finland to study Microbial Dark Matter (Phase II) - AM7a DNA metaG | ecosystem: Environmental > Aquatic > Freshwater > Lake | place: Finland: Lake Alinen... | reverse complement strand
CGCCGCGTTGCTGGAGGTGCTGGACCCCTCGCAAAACGACGCCTTCGTGGACCATTACCTGGACCTGCCCTACGATCTGTCGCGTGTTTTATTCTTGACAACAGCCAACTGGCTCGACCCCGTCCATCCCGCCCTGCGCGACCGCCTGGAAGTCATCGAACTGCCCAGTTACACCGCGGCCGAAAAAGTGGAGATCGCCCGGCGGCACCTGGCGCCCCGCCAACTGGAGGAGCACGGCCTGAAGAAAAAACAGGTCCGCTTCCCCGAACCGGCCCTCCGCCAGATCATCCAGGACTACACCCGCGAAGCCGGCGTCCGCCAGCTCGAACGCGAAATCGCCGCCTTGACCCGCAAGGCCGCCCGCAAGATCGTCGCCCGCCGCGCGCCCCTGCCCCTGGTCATCTCCCCGGCCATGCTTCCCGGTCTCCTCGGCCCCCCGCGGTTCACTTCCGAAACGGCCGAACGCATTGACGAATACGGCATCGCCATCGGCCTCGCCTGGACGCCCGTGGGCGGGGAAATCCTCTTTGTCGAAGCCACCCGCATGCCGGGCAAAGGCGCCTTGATCCTGACCGGCTCCCTGGGCGAGGTCATGAAGGAAAGCGCCCAAACCGCCCTGAGCTTCCTGCGCAATCGCGCCGATTCCCTCAAGATTGATCTCAGCGACCACGACAAGCGCGACATCCACATCCACGTCCCCGCCGGCGCGACGCCCAAAGACGGCCCCAGCGCGGGGTTGACCATCGTCGCGGCCCTGGCCTCGCTGATGACCCGGCGCAAAGTCCGCTCCGACATCGCCATGACCGGCGAAATCAGTTTGCGCGGCCGCGTCCTGCGCGTCGGCGGCGTCAACGAAAAGGTTTTGGCGGCGGCCCGTTCCGGCTTGAAACACGTCATCCTTCCGGCCGGCAATCGCAACGACTGGCTGGAAGTCCCCATTGAAGTGCGGCGGAAATTGAAGGCCCATTTCGTCGAGAACATCGCCCAGATGTTTCCCATCGCCCTCGAACCCAAGTGACCCCCCGCCTCATCGCCTTGCTCGCCGTGGCGGCCCTCACCCCCTTGGCCGATCCGCCCGCCACCGTCGAACCCTCCGACGGCCAGGCCCTGGCCGCGCAAATCCGCAATGCCATGCCCGAGGAAAACAGCCGGATTCAAGGAACCCTCGTCATCCGCGCCGGCGGCCAAACCACAAACGTCCCCGTCGTCTGCCGCGTTGTCATCCACGACGCCTCCTGGGAAACCGATTACGACACCGCCGCCACCGCCTGCTCCGGCGCCGAGCGGTTGGTTATCATCCACCGCCCCAACGCTCCCAACGAATACCTTTACGCCCGCGCCCCCATCCCCTCCGAGCCCCTGCCCGCCCCGGCGCCCCTTTCCCCATCCGCCGCCGCCACCACCCCGCTGGCCGGATCGGACTTCTCGGCGGCGGACCTGGGCCTGGATTTCCTGCATTGGCCGCAACAGCGCCGGTTAAAGGGCGAGATGCGCCTGGGCCAGCCGTGCGACGTGCTGGAAAGCCTCGACCCCGCCGCCCCATCCATCGCGCGCGTCAAATCGTATATTGACAAGGAAAGCCGCGCGCCGCTCATCGCCGACGGCTCCGACGCCGCGGGCCGTCCGGTCAAGGAATTCTCCCTCCACGGCAGCAGCTTCAAAAAGGTCAACGGCCGGTGGCGCCTGGAGAAAATGGACATTCGCGACTATAAAAAACACTCGCAAACCGAATTGAAATTTGATATGCAAGGACCATGATCGCGCTTTGGGGCATCGCGCTTGGCGACCTGCTTGGCTGGCTGATCCTGTTGCTGGCCCTCGTTTCCTGGGGCTGGCTCAGCTTCATCCGCAGCGCCGCCCGCGGCGCCTTGGTGTTCAAATGGGGTTGCAGCGCCGTTCTCCTTTTCATCATCGTCTTGCTCATCTCAAAGCACCAAACCTATCTCACGCCCCTTTTCCTCGTGCCTCCCGCCGTCTTGCTTGGTGTGATGTGGGCGCCCAGCCTCGGCAAACTCATCATCAAACCGCTCACTGACGCCCTTGACGGCGGCTCCGAGGAAGTCGAAGCCAAACCATTTTACTTCATCGCCGAAGCCAGGCGCCGCAAAGGCCTTTACCAGGAGGCCGTCGCCGAAGTGCGCAAGCAACTGGAAAAATTCCCCGGCAATCCCGAGGGAATGATGAAGCTGGCCGAGATCCAGGCCGATGACCTGCGCGATCTGCCCTCAGCGACGGCGACCCTCAACGAACTCTTGCGGCAACCCGGCCTGGCTCCCCACAACGTCGCCACCGCCCTGCAAACTCTGGCCGACTGGCAATTGAATCTGGGACGCGACCCCGCCGCCGCCCGCGCCTCGTTCGAGCGCATCGTGGAGTTGTTTCCCGACTCCCCTTTATCGCACAACGCCCAGCAGCGCATCGCCCATCTGGACGGCATCACCCGGGCGCGGGAGTTCCGCGAAAACGCCGTCTTCAAAGTCCCTTCCGGCCGGCACGACCTCGGCCTGCTCAAAACCGCCCCCCCGCAGGCCGCCCCGGAGGCCGATGCCGAATCCCTGGCCGCCGAATATGTCCAACAATTGGAGAAATATCCCAACGACACCGACACCCGGGAAAAGCTCGCCATGCTTTACGCCGAACAATTGGAGCGGCTGGATCTGGCCGTCAACCAACTCGAACAACTGGCCTCCCTTCCCCACGAAACCCCCAGGCACATCGCGCACTGGTTGGACCTTCTGGCCACGCTCCACATTCGCCACGGCAGCGACATGGCGGCCGCCGAAAACGCCTTGCGCCGCATCACCGCCCGATTCCCGCACTCCGCCCCCGCCAGCCGGGCCGAAGTCCGTCTGGCGGCATTGGAAGGAGAATTGAAAGCCGCCGTCTCGACCCCCGCCCCCAAGCCGCTCGGCGTGTACGAAAAAGACCTCGGCCTCAAACCCGGCCCCCAATCCCAATCCTAATCCTACTCGCAATCCATTCTGATTACACAAAGCACAGAAAAGATTTACGATTATGATTAGCCCGCACCTTCCCAGAGAAGGCTGTAGGATTGGGAGTGGCCCTCAACGAGGTGAAATACAACCTGTGACAGATGCTCCTTGACTTGCGGGTCATTTGGGGCAAAGCCCTTCCCCGAAGGAAAATCGAAGGGCGGATGTCGTCCGAAGATTATCACGAAACGTGTGAACAACGCCGTTAAAATCGTGGCGCTGGCCGTTTGCCTGAATTTGATTCCGGCGACGCGCGCGCCAGCCGGCCCGCCGTTCCTGACCGATGACCCGGAGCCGGTGGATTACAAACATTGGGAGGCGTATGTGTTCACCCAGGGCGAGCTTTCCCACGGCGGCTATGCCTTCGAAGGCCCGGCCTACGAGATGAATTATGGCGCGCTGCCCGACACGCAAGTGCATTTAATCGTGCCGATGACAACGGTTGGCGGCGGGGGCGCATCGGCCGCTTCCGGCCTGGGTGACACGGAGGTCGGCATCAAGTACCGTTTCGTGCATGAAACGAACGGCTGGCCGCAAATCGGAATTTATCCGCTTGTCGAATTGCCGACCGGCGACGCCAGCCGCAGTTTGGGCAACGGGCGGACGTGGCTTCAACTGCCGTTGTGGGCGCAAAAAAGCTGGGGGCCGTGGACGACTTATGGCGGCGGGGGCGCGGTTTTGAATTCCGCACCCGGCCAGCGCGATCATCCGTATGGCGGCTGGCTGGTGCAACGCGGTTTCGGGAAGCGCCTTGTGCTGGGCGGGGAATTGTTCGCGGAAGGCCGGGACATGGACGACGACAAGGGATTTGCCGCGCTGAATTTCGGCGGCTCCTACAACGTCAGCGGGCATTTCAGCCTTTTGTTCAGCGCGGGCCACAGCGTCGCCGGCGACGCGCACACCCTTTGGTATTTCGCGTTTTATTGGACTTGGTGAAGAATAAATCCAGATCGCATGAAACATCTCATAATCTTATTGACTGTTCTGGCCGCGTCCGGCGGCTGGGCGAAACCGGCGGCGTCCTTTTCCCTGGCGGGGGAATGGCGTTTTCAACTCGACCGCGCCGATGCCGGCATCCGGGAACAGTGGTTCGCGCGCGCCTTGAGCGGCTCCATCCGGCTGCCGGGTTCGCTGGCGGAGCAGGGAATCGGGGACGACATCTCCACCAACACCGAATGGACGGGGGGCATCGTGGACCGCTCCTGGCTCACCGCGCCGGAATATGCCCGGTACCGCCAGCCGGGAAACATCAAAGTCCCGTTCTGGCTCCAGCCGGAAAAGTATTACGCGGGGGCGGCGTGGTATCAGCGCGACATCGAAATTCCAAAGGAGTGGGCGGGCCGGCGCGTGGCGCTCACGCTGGAAAGGGCGCACTGGGAAACCCGGGTCTGGCTGGACGGCGGGCTGATCGGCTCCAACGCCAGCCTTGCGACGCCGCACGAGTATGATCTGGGCCGGGTTTCGACCGGGGCGCACACGCTGACCGTGCGAGTGGACAACCGCCGGATCGCGGACATTGGGGAGAATTCGCACGCGATCAGCGACCACACGCAAGGCAATTGGAACGGCCTGGTTGGAAAGATCGAATTGCGCGCCGGCCCGGCGGTGTGGGTGGAAGATTTGCAGGTTTATCCGCATACGGCGGCCGGGTCGGTGACGGTCAAGGGGGCCATCGGCAACGCGGGCGGCGCGGCCGGGCGCGGCAAAATCAGTCTTGACTGCAATGGAATCCGCAAGGAATGGGACGCGGCGTGGGACTCGCGCGGCGGCTCATTCGCGGTGGAATTCGCGCTGGGCGCCAACGCGAAACCGTGGGATGAATTCTCGCCCCATCTTTACACGCTCCACGCCCGGCTCAACGGGGACGGGGAAAGGGAGGCGGTGTTCGGCCTGCGGGAGATTGCCGCCGAGGGCACGCAGTTCACCATCAACGGCCGCAAGACTTTTTTCCGGGGCACGCTGGAATGTTGCATTTTCCCCAAGACCGGGCATCCGCCGACGGAATTGGCGGAGTGGAGGCGGATCATGGGGGTGGCGAAATCTTACGGGTTGAATTTGATGCGTTTTCACTCGTATTGCCCGCCGGAAGCGGCGTTTGAGGCGGCGGACCAACTCGGCCTGTATCTGCAAGTGGAGACGTGCTGGGCGAACCAATCCACGACACTGGGCGCCGGACGGCCCGTGGACCGGTGGGTTTATGAGGAAACGGAGCGCATCCTCAAGTATTACGGCAACCATCCGTCGTTCGTGCTGATGCCCTACGGGAACGAACCCGCCGGGGAGGAGGAGGCGAACGCGTATCTTGCCGGGTACGTGTCGCATTTCAAGGCGCTGGACCCGCGCCGGCTTTGGACCAGCGGCGCAGGGTGGCCGCAACTGCCGGAGAACCAGTTCCATGTCACACCCGATCCGCGCGTTCAGCAATGGGGCGCGGGCCTGGAATCGCGCATCAACTCCCGTCCGCCGGAGACGACCACCGATTACCGGGACATCATTTCCAGTTGGAAAGTGCCCGTGATCAGCCATGAAATAGGCGAATGGTGCGTTTATCCCAACTTTGACGAAATCCCGAAATACACCGGCCATCTGAAGCCGAAAAACTTCGAGATTTTCCGCGACCGGCTCCAGGCCAACGGCATGGGCAAACTGGCGAAACCGTTCCTGCTGGCGTCGGGCGCGTTGCAGGCGCTGTGTTACAAGGAAGACATCGAGTCCGCCTTGCGCACGCCGGGGATGGGCGGATTTGAATTGCTGGACCTGCATGATTTTCCAGGCCAGGGCACGGCGCTGGTGGGAGTGCTGGACGCGTTCTGGGAGGAAAAGGGCTACATGACCGCGCGGCAGTACAGCCGTTTCTGCAATGTCACCGTCCCTCTGGCGCGGCTGGCCAAACGTGTTTTCACCACCGACGAAACACTGGCGGCGGCCATTGAAGTCGCGCATTTTGGCGCGGCGCCCATCCGGCAGGCCGCCGCGTGGTGGAAACTGGAGGACGACCATGGCCGCGCCTTCGCCGGCGGCAAATTCGGCGTGAAGGACATTCCGGTGGACAACGGCGCCGCTTTGGGCCGCGTGGCCGTGGATTTGAAAAACGCGAAGGCGCCCGCGCGTTACAAACTGGTGGTGGGCATGGAAAGCGCGCTCAACGGTTCCAAGATCGCGGAAAATGATTGGGACGTTTGGGTCTATCCCGCGGCGGCGGCCGCGGCGGCGCCCGGCGGCACGCTCGTGACTTCGCGCCTGGACGGCCAGGCAGAGAAGCGGCTGGAGTCGGGCGGCAACGTGCTGCTGACCTTGCCGCCGGAATCCATCCGCAACTTTGACAGCGCCCCGGTGCGAATGGGTTTTTCGAGCATTTTCTGGAACACCGCCTGGACGTCACGCCAGCCGCCGACAACGCTTGGCATTCTTTGCGATCCGAAGCATCCGGCGCTGGCCGATTTCCCGACGGATTTCCACAGCGATTGGCAATGGTGGCATCTTCTTCACCGGGCCGGCGCGTTGCGGCTGGACGCGCTGCCCAAAAACATGGAGCCGATTGTGCGGGTAATTGACGACTGGGCCACGGCCCGGCCGCTGGGCCTGGTGATCGAGGCGAGGGTTGGCAAAGGGAAAATCGTCGTGTGCGGTTTCGATCTGACCGGCGGCATGAACGGGGATCCGGTGGGCTGGCAGATGCGCCAGAGCCTTCTGCGTTACATGGCAGGCGGCTCATTCAACCCGAAAACGCAGATTCGCCTCGACCAGGCGCGCAAGCTGTGCTTGGCGCCCTGAGATCGCCAGGGCTGAAATTTGACTTGCAAAATGGGCGGAGGGAGGTTTAGTATTATACGTAACCGGGGGTTGCCCGGTTGTTTGAAAAATTGTTGAAGCGTACATGAACATATTCGAACCCGCGAGGACCGCTTGAGCCGTCCTTTTACTTCCCGTTCCTTTTCCGCGCCCGCCCCGTTCACGCGTGTCAACGGGAAAATCCGCGCCCGCGAGGTCCGGGTCATTGACGGCGAGCAGAAAAATCTGGGCGTCCTGTCCCTGGGCCAGGCCATCGCCCTGGCCCGCGCCAAGGGGGTGGACCTGGTCGAAGTGAACCCCAACGCCGTGCCGCCGGTTTGCCGGCTGGTTGATTTCGGCAAGTTCCGCTACGAGCAGGCCAAGCGGGACAAGGAATCGCGCAAACACCAGCACGCCAACAAGGTGAAGGAAATCCAACTCAGCCCGAACATTGACCCGCATGATTTCGAGGTCAAGCGGCAGCGGGCGGTTGATTTTTTATGCGAGGACATGAAGGTGAAGGTCACCTTGCGATTCCGCGGCCGCGAGATGGCGCACAAGGAATTGGGTTTCCAGCAAGTCGAGAAGCTGGTCCAGAGTGTGATCTCATTCGGGCATCCGGACGCCCCGGCCAAGCTCATTGGCAAAGGCATCAACATCATCCTCAGCCCGTTGCCGCGGGCCAAGCGCGGCAAAAACCCGCGCGAACCCGGTCGCGAAAGCGCCGACGCGGCTCCGGCCCCGCCCCAGGCGGACGCGGCGGACGCGGCGGATAATTTCGAGATCCAGGAGCCGCGCCCCGACGAGACGGCGCAGGGCGGCGCCAGGGAATTCGGCAACAACGCGTTTGCCAACCTGGAATTCACGCCGCGCCAGTGAGGGGCGGGCTGGCGCTCACTGTGAGCGGCCGAATTTTTTCTCCAGTTCGCGGAAGTTCATTTCGATCAGCGTCGGACGGCCGTGCGGGCAGGTGTAGGGCATCGCGCAATGCCGCAAGTCTTCGATCAGGTTCTCCAATTCCGCGCCGCCCAGCGGATCGTTGGCCTTGACGGCGTGACGGCAGACGGTCTTGGCAATGACGTGTTCGCCCAAACGCAGGGGATTGACGCCCTGCCCGGCCGCTTTGAGTTCGTCCACCAACTCCAGGATGAACCGGCGCGGCTGGCCTCCTTTGACAAAGGGCGGCAAGGCGTCCAGCAGGAAGGTCCTCTCGCCAAATTCACTCAGGCCGACGCCCATCCGGGCCAGGGCGGGCAGTTGTTCGCGCAGGAACTGCGCGTCGCGCGCGGGCAGTTCGACGGTTTCCGGCAGAAGCAGGCGTTGCGAGGGGGCGACGCCGTTGTTTTCCAGCCGCCGGAGCATCTGCTCGAAAAGGATGCGTTCATGCGCGGCGTGCTGGTCCAGAAGAACCAGGCCGCGATCGGATTCCAGCACGACATAGAGCCGGCCAATGACCCCAACCAGCCGCAACGGCACTTGCAGAAGGGCAGACGGATGAGTCCCGGCGGGGGGGGCAAGGGCCGCGGCAACGGGCATGGAAATCGGAACCGGCGGCGGGGCGGCGGGCGGCGGTGGATAGAGCTTGGGCAAATCCGGCAGCGGGAGCGAAACGGGACGGACGGGAACAGGAGCCGGGGCGGCCGGGGGCGGTGATGGCGCGGGCGATTGAGGGCCGGCCTGGACATGGGCCGGAGCGTGAAAGCGGAGGAGCGTCTCCCGCACGGCTTGGGCGATGAATTGCCGCGCGGTCTTCTCCCGGTGAAATTTGACCTCCCGCTTGGCGGGATGAATGTTGACATCCACCTCCGCCGGGTTGACCTCGATGAAGAGGCAGCAGACGGGGTAACGGCCTTTCATCAGCGCGGTGTGATAGCCTTCAAGCAGGGCGAAATTGACGCCGCGATTCTCCACCGGCCGGCGATTGACGAAAATGCGCTGGTCTTCGCGGGTCGCGCGCGAAACGCCGGGCGCGCCGATGAGACCCCAGACGGAAAATCGCGCGGGGGGGGACGGAGGCGCCTGGGTTTCCCCTTCTTCCGCGACTGGGGGAAGGTCCATGGAAAAATCCACCGGCAGGAGTTTGTCTCCGCCGCCGGCAAAGGAGCGCAGGCGTTCGCCCAGGGCCGCGATTTTGTCAGTGGTATTGACAGCAGGCCATTGCCAGACGGGCCGTCCGTCTTTGATGAATTCAAAGGCCACGCCGGGGCAGGCCAGGGCGGCCAGGGCCAGGTAATGGCGGATGTGGGCCGTTTCGGTCTCCTCGCCGCGGAGGAATTTCCTGCGGGCGGGCAGGTTGAAAAAGAGCTGGCGGACTTCGATGCTGGCGCCGGGGGCGCTGCCGCAGGCGCGGACGGAGGCGATCTTGCCGCCGTTGACGATGACCTGGGTGCCTTCGGGCGAATCGCTGTCGCGCTCGCGGGTGGTGAGGGAAAAACGGCTGACGCTGGCAATGCTCGGCAAGGCTTCGCCGCGAAAACCCAGGGTGGCGATGGAGCTTAGGTCCTCGGCCTTTTGAATTTTGCTGGTGGCATGGCGTTCCAGGCAGAGCAAGGCGTCGTCGCGGCTCATGCCCACGCCGTCATCGGTCACGCGGATGAGGCTGCGCCCGCCAGCCTGGATTTCAACGGTCAGACGGGCGGCTTGGGCGTCGAGGGCGTTTTCCACCAGTTCCTTGACCACGCTGGCCGGGCGCTCGATGACCTCGCCGGCGGCGATCTGATTGGCCACTTGCTCGGACAAAAGACGGATGCGGTTCATGTTTGCCGGCCAGTGTCCCGGGGGGACTTGTTCGACTCGAGCGAAAGCATGTCCCCAGTCTAAGCCCGGTCCGCCGGAGGTAAAGAAAAACGAGGGTGTCCGGCCCGATTGGGGCGTATTTCATAATGGTTGAAGTCCCGGCGAGGCCGCGTTATGGGTTAAACCATCGAACAGTCAATGATCTTGATTTTTTCGCGATGCCCAAGTCAATACGCGGACAAAAGGCGGCTGGCAAGCGGCGCAAGGATGGTTTGAACGCCCTCATTTCCCGCGCCGCTTTGCTTTGTTGGCCGGCCCCGCTTTGCGCCATTCTGCTCCTGGCCGGATGCGCGGCGCCCGGCCCGCGCAGCCGGTACCTGGAACAAATCGAGCCGCCCACCCAGACCAATCTCCTGGCTTATCGCCTGGACACCAACCTTGATATTCGCATCCCCCTCCGCGGACGCGACGCTTTTGCCCACGCCTCCTGGACCGGGCGCGAAGCCGGCTCAACCAATTACCAGCACCGGTTCGCCGTGCTGGATTTCGACCAGGAAAAACGCGCCGCCCGCAAATCCATCACCACCAAAACCAACCGCCTGCCCGTCCGCGACATCAAACAATGGCAGCAATTGCTGGAAAAAGTCTTTGCCGGTCTGGCGCCCGCCCAGCCCAATCACGCCGTTCTCCTGCTCCTGCAAAACAAGGAAATGGCCCTCTTCAACGACAACGCCGGCAAACTGCGCGCGGTCAAACTGGAAAACAAACCGCCGGAAGTCCTCATTGATCGCACCTGCAATGAAGCCGATTTTGCCCGCCAGGCCCTCCAACTCCTGGAAGCCGATGTCCGTTCCTTGGACCTCGGGCAAACGCAGTTTTTTTTCGTGACCGGCGAAGACCCGGCCTTCGTGCTGGTGGACTCGCGGGAACGCATGATTGTCTTCCTGGATTATCCCGCCGACCCCGACGCCCAGCCCGTCCCCGTTTGGTTCGCCGCCCGCGCCTTGAATTCCCTGCTCATTCGCAGCCTGCTCGTGACCGCCCTTAAAAATCCGGTCACCCTGGTCTGCCGCGGCTTCTGGCATCTGGGCACCTCCGGCGCCGCCGCCATCAATTCCGTCGCCGAAAATCCCGGCGGGCCGCCGCCCCCGCTGGCCTCCGGTCCCCCCATGGACCTGGCCGCCTGGGAAAGGGACTTGGACCACATCGTCCCCGCCCGCCGTTACAAGGGGCGCCTGGACCTGCTCATTGACGGCGAAAACTTTTATCCCGCCTTCATCCAATCGGTCGCCAACGCCTCGCGCAGCGTAGACATGCTCGTGTTTATATTTGATACCGACGATTACGCCGTGAAAATGGCCGACCTGCTCAAAAAACGCTCCGCCCAGGTCAAGGTGAAAGTCCTCCTCGACGACATGGGATCGCTCTTCGCCGCCCAAAACGCGCCCGAATCGCCCATGCCGCCGGG
>Ga0114951_10005985_pt1 | contig 10968 bp, 5 predicted proteins | sample AM7aDNAmetaG_FD_88677 | JGI IMG/M metagenome (GOLD analysis project Ga0114951, IMG submission 88677) | Freshwater microbial communities from Finland to study Microbial Dark Matter (Phase II) - AM7a DNA metaG | ecosystem: Environmental > Aquatic > Freshwater > Lake | place: Finland: Lake Alinen... | reverse complement strand
CGTCCCGGATTCGCCGTCGAGCGCAAAGGCCCGCTTGATCTCCCACTGCGCCTTGACGAAATCGGAATCCGGCTCGCCGATGCTGTTATACGCGCCCCACGTGTGTTCGCTGTACATCGCTATGTTTTTCAGCGCCCCGGTATAGCTCTTTGCCGGCAGCGCGTCCGGCCTGAGCAGCGTCCAAAGAATTTCGCCCTGTGTCATGCGGTCGGACGAAAGACGGTTGATGCCCGTTTCACGCGCGCTGGAGCCTGCGCCATCTTCCCAGTACGGAGTCATGTCGCCGCGATAAACGGGGAGTTTGCCGCCGTAGCGCTGTTCGAATGCGTGAAACATTTCACCCGTCGTGGAAATGATCAGCTTCGGCCACGCATATTTCGCGTTCCAATCGCGCACGATGGGCATCACGCTTTCATCCGGCCCGCCGTTGTCCCCCGTCGTCCAGCGCAGTTGCACGATGTCATACGGATAGCCCCAATCGTCAAGCTGCGTCGTCAACTCGGCGATGGCGTCGCGGATCGAGCCGCAGTGATGGCCAATGGAATAGCCGCCCTGCGCGCCCCAGTAAATCACACGCTCGCGGCCGGACGGGGAAATCCACCAGAACGGATGGTTCTCCCACCGCACGCGCACATAACCGATGCGGTCGCCCACCATGCCGCGGGAAGCATTCGGCCCATCGGATATGTATTTCACGCCGGCTTGTGCCAGCGATGGCACGATGCCCCAGGTCAACCCCGGCACATCGCTGATCATCATGGATTCGCACTTGACGCCGCAACGCCGTTCGAGTTCCGTCGAAAACGCCATTTGCCCCAGCAGTTCCTCCCCGCGCGCCAGGCCCGTCAGCAGGTTGCCATACATCGCGTCCACGCAGATGCGTTGCTCGCGCACCGCTTGCTCGAATTTCGCCTTCTGCTCCGCGGTGGCGATCTTGTAGAATTGTTCGACCTGCCAGAACACTTCCGTATTCCACTTGAACTGCGCGCCGGGCGGAAAGTCCTTCGTCTTTTCCATCAATTCCAAAGCTTGGATGACGTTGTGCGCCTGCTTGGCCGCGATATGCGGCTGAATGTCCGTGTAGCCGATGTCGCAATGCGAGTGCATCAGGATGTAATAGACCCGCTGCTTGCAGGGGGGCACGCTGATCGTTTGTTTCAGCGCGGCGCGGCCGGATTGCAGCGTAATCGTCGCTTCGCACTCATTGGTTGGGTTTGCGCTCCCCGGCATAAAAATCGAAAAACGATCAGCCCCCTGTAGATTGGCGGGCAACATCGTCTGTTCCCTGGCGCCGGAACACTCGACCTCAAATGTCACCGCTCCGTAAAGCTTCGCATCTCTGAGCCGGACGGTTATTTGGCGGCCTGGTTGACCATTGGGCCGGTAAGGACAATAAGGAAGCGCCGCGCACGCCATGCCTGTCGGAACCGGCAAATCCGCCTCCACCACTTCGCGACCGACGCAAAACCGCACGGCGCTCAGACCGAAACAATCGCCGCCATAATTTCCGTCCTCCATCTCCGCGGCGACGACCACGGACTTCAAGGCGCGAGTCTTCGCGGCATTCGTGATGATGACTGCTTCAAGCCCCGGGCTTCCGCTTGCGCGCGGCAACTCGGTGACTTCGGGGGAGATTAGCGCGAACCAGGATGCGCCGTCAGTCGTTCCGAAAATGCGCGTCTTTCGGAATCCGCGATCCGTGAGGCCGGCCTGGTTATGATTCCAGATGTGGATCGAATCGAATTTCCGCGGCGGCGCGAAATCAAAACGGGCCCACGCCGGCGATGCGGGCAAGCCCGCGGCTGCGCTCGTCGGCGCGGCCCCCTCCGCCGTGTGCCACATCGTTTGGGCCGAAGGGTCGTTATCGTGGAGATCGCCCTCCATGCCCGATCCGTCCGTCAGATGCCGCGCCGCCTGCTCCGGGCCGAACTCGCTCGAAGCGACGACCGTGATGGCATCGGCCGGAATTTCATTTTCTATCCACACCGCCCTGAGCGTCGGCGATAAGATCACCAAAAACCAAAGGGTCAGCAAAAGCCAGGGGGTCACCAAGGGGTCAGTCCTATAATAATGACAGTTTTCATTTTCATGCCGTTTTATGGTTCCAACTGCGTCAGCTTTTCCTTCCATTTCTCCAGCCTCCGCCCCGGCTTTCGCGCCATCCGGCTCACCCATCATCGTGTCGTAATAAAGCGCGGCGCCGACAATCCTGTTCGTGGCAATGGACATGGTCATGATCGTCAGCGTGCCGCCGCAGGCGTTTTCCGTCAACCGATTTAAAACCAACCGCATCTCCTTGTATCGCGGCATTTTATACAGGATGCGCAGGATGAACAGGACTTCTTCCGCAGCCCCCCCCCGAAAAAAAGGATATTATCCTGCTTATCTTGTTCATCCTGCATAAAATATTCTCACTTTTTTATCACTTTCCCATTTATATGTGGTATTATTCCATTATGAAAGGCTTGCGCGCCTTTGCTCTTTGACATTTTAAGGGGAAAAAGGAAAGGGGGCCGGCGGCCCGGCGGGAGCTTGTCCCGCCCGTCCGTCGTGTACAGGCGCGGCGAAATCGGACCAGGCTATGGCGGTCAAGAGGCAAAAAGGGGGGGCTTCCCCCTTTTGCCTTAACTTCAGCCTTGTTTTTTGGGTGCAATGAACTGCAAAAAATGGACGGTTTTGACACCGAAAATTGCACCCTATCGCAGGCTATATAACCCTATCGCACTTTAAATAACATGTCAGGGAGCGGGAGGGCAGCAGGCCAGAGTGGCGAAATTTGACCCAATCTGAGTTCTGCGCGTTTTGGCGGCAATTCCAATTTGAATGAACCCCGGAAAACACGCCTAAACACGCCTAAACACGGCTAATCACACTTTGCGTTTTTTTACGCAAAAACCGCAATTCATCAGTTGCCGCGAAAAAAACGTTTGCCAAACCTTTGCGTTTACGGCCATTTAAACCGAAATATGGCGGTTTGAAGCAGGAGTTGCGTATGAAATCAATTTGTTTGTCCTTCCTCATGGTGTCGCTTTGGCAGGTTCCGGCGGCGGTCATCTCCGAAAATGGCGCGGCCCGGACCGTGATTGTGGTGGACCCGGCAGCCACGGCCGCCGAATCGTACGCCGCCCTCCAACTGGCCTCGACTCTTCATCAAATCACCGGCGCCTGGTTTGAAATATGGACCAATGCCGAATCCCCGGCCCGCGCGATCCTTGTCGGGCCGGGCGCGGCGGCGGCGGCGGCCTTCGGGGAGGCGTCGTATGCGGGACTGGGGGACGAGGAGTTGGTGATTCGCACCCAGGGCGACCGCATCCTGCTGGCGGGCGGGCGTCCGCGCGGGACGCTCTATGCCGTGAGCCGTTTTTTGCAGGATGCTTGCGGGGTCTGCTGGTGGACTGCCTGGGCGAGCCGCATTCCGCGCCACCCCACCTTGCGGACGGCCGCCATGAATGTCCGCGACAAACCCGCGTTCGAATACCGCGATCCCTGTTGGCACTGCGGGTTTGATCCCGATTGGTCCTGGCACAATTTCTGCAACGGGGAAACGTCGCGCCTGACGCCGGAGCAGGGGGGATGCATCGTTTACGCGTCCAATTATTTCGTCCACACCTTCTACCGGCTCGTGCCGCCGGAGAAGTATTTCGCGCAACACCCGGAATGGTTCAGCCTGATTGACGGGCGGCGCACGACCAACGAGGCCCAACTCTGCCTGTCGAACCCGGATTTGCGCGATTTCGTGGTTCAGCGGGTCAAACAGGTCCTGCGCCAATCGCCGGAGGCCCGCATCATCAGCGTCGCGCAAAACGACTGCTTCAACCCGTGCGAATGCGCCAATTGCAAGGCCCAGGACGACGCGGAGGGGTCCCACGCCGGGTCCCTGCTCGCGTTTGTCAATTATATCGCGGAAAAAATCCAGCCGGAGTTTCCAAACGTGGCGGTGGACACGCTGGCCTACCAATACACCCGCAAACCGACCCGCGCGCTGCGCCCGCGCCCCAACGTGATTGTCCGCCTGTGCAGCATCGAGTGCGACTTCCGCGAGCCGCTGGGCGGCCGCTCGAACGCGAACTTCGCCGCCGACATTCGCGGCTGGGAGCAGCGGGCGGACCGCCTGTACGTCTGGGATTACGTGACGGATTTCCGGCACTATCTCCAGCCTTTCCCCGACTGGTTTGAGCTGGGTCCGAACATCCGGTTTTTCCAGGCGCATCACGTTCGCGGCGTGTTTGAGGAGGGGTCCTACGAATCCTACGGCGCGGAAATGGCGGAAATGCGCGCCTGGGTCCTGGCGCGATTGTTGTGGAATCCGCGGCAGGACGACCGGGCGTTGATCCGGGAATTCCTGGACGGCTACTACGGCCCCGCCGGCAAGCCCCTGGCGCGCTGCCTGGAATTGATGCATAAAGAGTCCAAGGGATTCGACTTGACGTGCCTGGACGCCTCGACGAACGCCCCGTTCTTGCGTTTCAAGCCGCTGGCGCGCGCCGAAGCCCTCTGGCGGAAGGCCGAACTGGCGGTGGCGGACGACGATGAATTGCTGGCCCGCGTCCGCCTGGGCCATCTTGGAGTGCAATACGTCTGGCTGGATCGCTGGGATTCACTGCGCCATGAGTGCTCCCGCGCCGGGGCAACGTGGCCCTTCACCGGGACGCGGGACGAATGCGCCCGCCGATGGCTGGAAATCGCGGAGGGGATTCCCGGCAAGCCCTGGACAAAAGTGGGCACGGTGCGCGAAGGAGAACTGACGCCGCGCCAGTTCGTTTCGCAGATCGGCGTCAAATGACAAAACGCTTTTTGCAATGGACCTTGAGTCTGATGGTTTTGAGCCTCCTGGCTCAGGAAACCGCGCCGGGCGCCACGGTCGGGCATTTGCGGTGCGAATACCGTGAGAATCCTTTGGGCATCGGCGCGCCCCGGCCCCGGTTGTCGTGGCAGATGGAATCCGCCCAACGCGCTGAGATGCAAAGCGCCTGGCAGGTCTTGGTGGCCAGTTCCGCCGACATGCTGGCAAAGGATTCAGGTGATTTGTGGGACAGCGGCAAAGTCGTTTCGGATGAATCGGCGCAAGTGGAATATGCCGGCCAGCCGCTGCCATCCGGCAGCCGGTGCGAGTGGAAAGTCCGAATATGGGACAAGCAGGGCAAACCCTCCGTGTGGAGCAAACCGGCATTCTGGACGATGGGCATTTTCCGGCCGGAGGATTGGAAGGCGCAGTGGATCAGCACGGAAGCCGCTTCCCCTCCGCCCACGGCGGCCATCCCGCCGCCCGGCCCGCGCGATGAGCCGTATGTGCGCCACGCCTTCAACCTCGACGCGCCGCCCGACACCGCGATGGCGACGGTCAACGTCATGGGTTACTACGATCTGTATGTCAATGGAACAAGGGTCGGTTCCGACGTCCTAAGCCCCGCTCTTTCCAATTACGGCAAACGCTCGCTTTATGTGACCTTCGATCTCAAACGCTATTTGCGCAAGGGCCGCAATTGCATCGGCCTGTGGACCAGCCGGGGATGGTATTGGAAGGTTCTCGATTCCCAGAGGAATCCGGCCGTGCAACACGACAGCGCCATTGCGCGCCTCCAACTGGACATGGTTGTAAACGGCAAACGGATGTGTGTCGGCACGGACGGCGATTGGCAATGCAGGGCCAGCGGGCGGAGCATCCTCGGCACGTGGAGTTGGAATGATTATGGCGGCGAGGAAGTGGATGCGCGCCGCGAAGACCCCAATTGGTCCGATCCCGGCGACGGCGACGCCGGGTGGCGCCCGGTCTCAGTCGTGCCGGCCCCCGCGATTCCAGCCGACGCGCAGGAGTGTCCGCCGACGCGGGTTCTCCAATCGCTGCCGCCCGTTTCCTGCACCGACCTCGGCCATGCCCAATACGGGCTGGCCGCCGAGGCCTACTGGGAAGGCAACAAGGACGCGCTCCAACCCTGGCCCTACACAGGCAAAAGCCGCTACGAACTGGATTTTGGAAGCAATCTCACCGGCTGGCTGAAGCTGCGCCTCCGGGGACTGAAAGCCGGGCAGACGGTGGTCATCCGGTATGCGGACAAGAAACCGCCCTATCAAACTTGCAATCAACTTGACCGTTTCATCTCCGCCGGCCGGCCCGAAGAAGAGTTCTGCTCCAAGTTCAATTATCACGGGTTCCGCTGGGCGCTCGTCGAGGGCGCCGCCGCGCCGCTGCATCGGGCCGACGCCGAGGCGCTGCTCATCGGCGCCGACTGGGAGAACCGCGGCAGCTTTGAATGTTCCAACCCGCTGTTCAACCGCATGCACCAGGTTAATCTCTGGACTTTGCATTGCCTGAGCCAGGGCGGTTATATGTCCGACTGTCCGCACCGCGAACGGCTCGGATACGGCGACGGCCAGGTTTCCATCGAAAGTTGCATCATGAATTTCTGGATGCCGGCCTTCTATGACAAGTGGGCGACCGACTGGTGCGACGGAGCGGACCCGGAGACTGGATACCTGCCTCACACCGCTCCGCAGTACAAATCCGGCGGCGGCGGCCCGGCCTGGGGCGGCTCCGCACAGGCGCTGACGTGGCGCAATTATCTTTATTACGGCGACAAACGGATTCTGGCGCGCAACTTCGACGCCTGCCGCCGTCACATTGAAGCCATTGAGACCCACGCCCGAAACGGCATCGTCCGCGCCTTCGGCGACGAATGGAGTTTCATCGGCGACTGGGTTCCGCCCGGACGCGGCATGGACACCACGAATTGGCCGCCCAAACCCGCGGCGGAATTGTTCAACAACTGCTACCGCCTCTATCTGCGCGAACAGTTGGCGCAAATGGCGGACATCCTCGGCCGGCATGACGAAGCCCGCGCCTGCCGCGCCGAAGTCGAGCGCCTCCGCCCTCTCATCCACGCCGCTTTCTATGACAAGGATCGGCAAATCTACGCCCTGGACGAACAATCGTATCAAATCATGCCGCTGATGACCGGCGTCGTGCCGGACGACCTGCGGGAAACGATCCTCAAAAAACTGGAGGACGGCATCCGCATCAAATGCAAAGGCCATTTGGACACAGGCATGCTCGGCACTTATTTTCTATTTCAGTATCTCCAGGAAATCGGCCGCGACGATTTGCTGTTCACCGTGGTCAGCCAAACGAACTACCCCGGCTGGGGCTTCATGCTCAACCAGGGCGCCACCACCTGGTGGGAACAGTGGAACGGTTTCTGGTCCCAAATCCATTCCTGCTTCACCTCGCTCGACGGCTGGTTCTACCAGGGGCTGGCCGGCATCCGCCCTGATCCCGCCGCGCCCAGCTTCAAAAAGATCATCATCAAGCCGTCCGTCGTTGGCAATCTGACGTGGGTGAAATGTTCCCACGATTCTCCTTATGGCCGCATCGTCAGCAATTGGAAACGCCACGGCGACAAGCTGGTCATGGATGTCACCATCCCGCCCAACACGACGGCCACGGTGTGCGTTCCCGGCCTGGATGGCGCCACCCGCGAAGTCGGCTCCGGCAGTTATCAATTCACCTCAACCCTGCCGCCTCCGGCAAATTGAATTTTCCGGCAGGCAAATGATCTACGAATATGAAAAGAATCCAGACCTGCCTGGTGATGGGGTTGAGCATGACGGCCATGTTCACCCTTGCAAACGTCCTGTCGCCGGAAGATATGGCCCACACATAAGACATAATGGGTCAAACCATAGTTTTGTCTATATTATGGGCTTGTGTGGCGAATGGGGGGGATGCGCTCATGGACAAAACTATGGTTTGACCCCTTTGCTGGTTTGACCCCTTTGCCCCTTTGCCCTTTGCTCTTTGCTTTCTCGCCACCTGCGTTGACGATTCTTTCCCAGGCATGTTGAGCAACGCTGGCGACGAAATCAAAGCGATGGACGATTTTCTAAAGCGCGGCGCGCCGCTGGATTATTGGTGGATTGACGCCGGCTGGTACGTCGCCAAACGCACGTGGGAGAATACCGTAAACCAAACCAAGGGGTCAAACCATAGCTTTGTCCATGAGAAAATCGTAATGATCCCCCTCATCCAGGAAGACCGGCTCGCGCTGGTCTCCACTGCTCATGACGTGATGAATCACTCCCGGACATTCGATGCGCATCTGGCGCGGCATAAACGCATCCTGCACCTCCTTCATCCCCCGCGCAAGCCTTAGAAATGGACAAAGCTATGGTTTGACCCCTTGGCTGGCCTTGGCTTTGTGGCCCATTGGCCCCTTGGCGACCCCTTGGCCGCCGCCGCCAACAAACTCCATTACCGGCGCCCAAACCCGGTACAACACCCAACCCGCCGGCAACTCCGTCCGCGTCTACGGCACCTCCACCGCGCACGATTGGGAGATGGACGGCAGCCTCATCGGCGGCTACATCGAATTCGGCGCGGGTGTCACGCTCGACAAGTCGCAGGCGGCCCCGGCCGGTCTTCAAGGCGGCAAAATCCCGGCCACGGCGTACGTCCGCATCCCGGTCGGCTCCATCCACGCCAAAGTGGATCACCTGCCGGAGGTCATGGACAGCTTGATGCAGAAGGCCATGAAGGCGGAAAATTGTCCAAGGATTGATTTCATACTCAAGGAAATGACCTTCAAAGGCCCGCACGCCGCCGGCAAACCGTTTGATTTGGAGGTTGCCGGCCAACTGGTCATCGCTGGCGTGACCAACAACGCCAGTTTTCCCGTCACCCTCGAACCGCTGGAGGGGGGCAAGATCAAGGTCAGCGGCGGCGCGGCGGTCAAGATGACCGCTTACGGCGTGCCGCCTCCGGCGCCGAACTTCGGGCTGGGCCTGATGCGATGCGGGGACGACGTGAAAGTTCTTTTCGACTGGACGCTCAAGGAAAAGAAGTAAACATCCGCGGCGGCCCTGCGGAAGGAAGGAGCATTGGCGTCAACCCAAACATTCCGCGTTGAGGATGGGCGGAACGCTGAATATTCTTTCTGTCATGCGCGTGGCGTGTATGTTGTTTGCATGAAGGCGATGCAAATCGAAATGGGGCGGCTGGCCGGCGGACAGGCGGCGCCGTTGGCTGGAGTTTCCTGCCCGGTTTTTCTTTTTAATTGACTGCAATGGAACGCGCCCGTCGTGGATTGGGATGCTGATGAACTGCGCGCCATTTGCGGGATTGGTGGAATTCGGGGCCGGCTTTTCGCCGCGGCCCGGCATCTCGCACGTGCTCTTTGACTTTGACGGCACGCTCTCGCTCATTCGTGAAGGGTGGCCGGCGGTGATGACGCCCATGTTTGCCGAGATGCTTCCCCCGCTGCCCGGAGAGACCGAAGAAGCGCGCCGTCAGCTTTGCCTGGACGACATCATGCGGCTCAATGGGAAGCAAACGATCTATCAAATGATCCAACTGGCCGCGCGCATCCAGGAACGCGGCGGGGTCGCGCGCGACCCGTTGTGGTACAAGCACGAGTATCTGCGCCGCCTCGAAATCCGCATCGCCCGCCGGATTGAGGCCTTGCGCTCCGGCGCGGCGCAAGCGGACGATTATCTGGTCTTTGGCGCGCGGCCCCTTTTGGAAATGCTACGCCGCCGCGGCCTCTCCCTCTACCTGGCCAGCGGCACGGACGAAGACCGCATGAAAGCCGAGGCCGAATTGCTCGGCTTGACTCCATACTTTGGACGCCATATTTACGGCGCGCTGGATGACTACAAGCGGTTCTCAAAGAAGATGGTCATTGAGCGCCTTCTGCGGGAAAACTCCATCCCGGGCCAACAATTGCTTTCCTTCGGCGACGGTTACGTCGAAATCCAAAACACCAAGGAAGCGGGTGGCCTGGCCGTCGCCGCCGCCACGGATGAGGCGCGAAACGGCTCCGGCTGTTTTGACGAATGGAAACGCCGGCGCTTGCTTCAAGTCGGAGCCGATGTCGTCATCCCCGACTTTCGGGACGCGGCGCCGCTGCTCGAACGCATTTTCGGCTCATGACTCCCGCCCGCTTCAACGCCATCACCCGTCATTACAGCCGCCTCCGCGTCGCCGTCGCGGGTGATTTTTGTCTTGACCGTTACCTCGAAATTGATCCGGCCTGGAAGGAAGTCTCCATTGAAACCGGCCTCCCGGTGCGCAACGTCGTCCGCGTCCGTTCCCTGCCCGGCGGCGCGGGCACCATCCTCAACAACCTCGCCGCGCTCGGTGTGGCGGAAATTTTTCCGGTCGGCTTTGCCGGCGACGATGGCGAGGGCTTCGAACTCAAACGGGCGCTGCTGTCCTGCGCGGGTGTCCGGCCCGGCGCGTTTTTTTTGACAGCCGGGAGGCGGACCTTCACCTACGCCAAACCGCTGCTGGTTTCACCGCATCGGCCTCCGCGGGAGTTGAACCGCCTGGACTTCAAAAACTGGAGCCCGACGCCGGCCGGCGTGCAACGCCGCCTGATCCAGGCCCTTCGCAAGCTGGCGCCCGGAGTGGATGCGCTCATCGTGCTGGACCAGGTGGATGTCCCGGAAACAGGCGTCATCACCCGGCGGGTCCTCCAGGCGGTCCGGGCGCTAAAAAAAGAACGGCCGGATTTGCTGGTCATGGCCGACAGCCGGCGAAGCTTGGAAGGCTATCCTCCCGTCTGCCTGAAAATGAATCGCGCCGAACTTTCCCGGCTCGCGGGCAAGGCGCGCCTGGTTCCCCTTCGGGCAGTCGGCCCCGCCGCCGCGGCTTTGGCGAGGGAAAAGGGAAACTGCTGCTTCGTGACACTGGCGGAAAACGGCATCGTCGGAGCGGAGCCGGGCGGTGCGGTGAAGTGGTTGCCCGCCCTGCCTGTGCGGGGGAAAATAGATATTGTCGGCGCGGGCGATTGCGTCACCGCCAACCTCGCCGCCGCGCTGGCCGCCGGCGCCGGCCTGCGTGAAGCCCTCGAACTGGCCAACTCCGCCGCCTCCATTGTCATCCATAAACTTGGCGACACCGGCACGGCGTCGCTCGCGGAGATCAAGAAGTTGCTTTATCAATCAGAGGGCCATTCACATCCAGACATGCGATTG
>Ga0114951_10005984_pt1 | contig 10971 bp, 12 predicted proteins | sample AM7aDNAmetaG_FD_88677 | JGI IMG/M metagenome (GOLD analysis project Ga0114951, IMG submission 88677) | Freshwater microbial communities from Finland to study Microbial Dark Matter (Phase II) - AM7a DNA metaG | ecosystem: Environmental > Aquatic > Freshwater > Lake | place: Finland: Lake Alinen... | reverse complement strand
TAAACAAAACAGACCAATTCTGTTGAAAAGGTCTGTTTAAAAAACGGAAAATTTTTGAATTGGTAAACTACTTGATAAATTTTACTAAGGTTGATTTTATTGAATCGTATTGTTCCGGTTTGATTAAGCCAAGGTCAAGTTTGTCTTTTGCTTTTTTGAGTGCTGATAATGCTTCATCACTTGTATATCCATTGCTTTTTAATTCACCTGTTGCTAAGGCATCTTCAACTAAAATTTTGTATTGTACAAAATTGCCACCAGCAACATTAAATGAGATTAGTTTAGCACCTTTGAATGTAATTTCCTTGATTTTTTTTATAATCATATTTGCTCCTGACAAGTTTCTTGGCAACCCTTGGTCAAACCGTCCTGCACTACCGCCTAAAGCAGCCATGACAGCGTAGGTGTCACCCATCTGACAATAAATGAAATCGCCACTTGGTGCCGAGCCTCTACCGAGTTTGATTGTATCACCAATGTGATAGGTAACATTATTTGAAGCTGTGTATTCAGTCAAACTTTGTGCGCTTATATAACCAACTGATAAAACGCAAATAACTAATAAGATTATTTTTTTCATGGCTCTTTATTTTATTACTGATTTAGTACAGGTTGATTTCACTGTTACGGTTAATGTGCCATAACCGGAAATGTATTGGCTTGAAGTTGCTGTGCTTGTTAGGCCGGTTACAACATCTTCGGCTTCTTTGGTGGTGAGTCCGTTTTTGGTTACAGTTGTAGTGGTAGTTTGAGGATAACCACTAACCGCAGGGCTTGTAGAGGTGGTTGTTTTTACGGTGAAAAGCCAGTTAGCAGTTCCAATGACTGGACCGTTAGCGTCAGAGCAAGCAAATAATGAGATTGAAAGGAGTAAAAGAAAAGTAAAATTCCTGATAGTTGTTTTCATACTGTTACCTTTTAAATGATTTATTAGTTAAATAAATAAAGTACAAAGTAACGGTAGTATTTTGACAACTTATGACACAGGTAAAAATAATTACTGTTTATTAAAAAAAACTTCGTCAGTAGAATACTAACGAAGTGTGATTTGAGTAGTTATGAAAAAAACTTCTGTTTTAGCCAACTAAAAATGTCTTGTATCTTAAACCACAGAAACATATGCACTACAACTATAGAGGACACCAAACTTATAATAAAATAGACTATAAAAATTGATAAGAGAATTAACCCTATTATTGCCCACATAACATTCAAATTAATATCACATATATATATCACTCATTATTTTAATTCCACAAGTCGCAATGCCAATTCGACTTAAATTCAAATTGTCCTTTTTCTATTCCTAATTTTAGTTCGTCTATCTGATATTGATTGATTTTAAGACAATTATTTGATTGGAAATAGCCCATAACAAAATCTGGAAATAGAAATGGGAAACCGGATAATGCCTCAATCAAAGATTCTATTTTTGTAGGCACTTTTTTATCACCAAAGGTTTCAGTTGAAGGAATAATAATATAACCCAAACCACCTCCTGTAAAGCTCAACTCAAGTTTATCGGCAAGTTCCGTAATTTTATCCAACACTCGCTGTACTTCATCCTCAGTGGCTTGTATCTTAATTGATACACCAACTTCTGAATATTCAGACCTATGCAGTTTTTTACGTAATCTTTTTTTCATAGAATGCTATTTTAAAAACAAAGCCACAGTGCAGGAATTGAACCTGCGATATAAAGCCCTTTTAAAGGGGTTCCCCGCTCCCATCTGCGACCATACTGTGGCTTTGAGAAGCAGTTTTCTTTCAGGGCGATATCGACATTGCTGTTCGATGGTTCACCAAGAAAACATGCCTCATTTTTTTTAATGAAATTATCTAAGGAAGTATATTTATTCCGCTTTATTTGGTTTGATATACACGATTACTCCCACCTGATTTTCTAAATGAGCATCCGGGGATAATTTATTTATGCGTACTTCAAATAAATCGGAATATCCAAGTTCAAGAAATTTGCTTATTTCGTGGTTTTCTGCACGAGGGATAAATCCGAGTTTGTATTCCCCATAATAAATGGCTATTGCATAAGGATCAAATTTATTGTCATCTTCACGCACAAGAGTAAGTTCAGTACCAATTTTTAATTCGTTGAAAGCCATGCAGCCCTCCCAATACGAGAAACCTGCAATGTGGAAAGTGCTGTAATGTCTGTTTTTTGTTTTCATACCGTTTGTTATTTATTTGGGTAAATTACGGTACAAAGTAACGGTGGTATTTTGACAACTTATGACAATGACAATTTATTTTGAAATTTATTTACAAGGTCGAGAATGTATTTATCAAATTCCGGTGAATCAATAATTTCAATATCATCTAATAAGCCCATGACAAAGCGACCAACTCCATCGAATGAGCAAACTTCGGTATCGAGCATCCATTCATTGTTATTTAGCTTTTGAATATATTTGGAAGCAAGCGGAAATTCTTCGGTTAAAAGACTTACAGAACGCAAGCCAAGTTTTAGTTTTATTGGTAACATTTCATCGCTGTTCATGCGAAAAATATCAATGTAACCGGATTTGTGATTTTCCTCAAACTTCCAATTTTCTTGTAGAATTTCAACAGAACCAATGCGGGAGATTTTGAAAAGTTTGTTCGTGTTTTCTTCGGAGCAATAACACCAAATCTGAACATAATTAGTTGTAAATGCGTATGCTTCAACATAGCGGTCACGAATAACTTTACCATGTGCAGAAGAGTAATTGCGAAGGATTACCGGGCGTTTGTTTTCAATTGCTTCAACCAGAAGTTGCACATTACGACCGTTTTTGCCACTTACTATTGTTTCTGCCAAAATGTTGTAACTGTAAACAGTATAGAGTTTCTTTTTGAGGTTTTGTTTGAGTAGGTTGTTTTCATCTATATTCTCAATCGCAGATTTGAGAATATAGGCTTCTTCTTCGGTAAAGTGAATCAATTCACTTATGTCTTTGAAATATGGCGAAGATTTATCGAGCTTTATGAAGTTATCTGCTTTCTTTATCACAAAACCAGCTTCACGGAACGTGTCGATATAGCGATAAACGGAACGAGAAGAAATAGACAATTTATTGGCTATTTCATCCACGGTTAATGAATTGTTTGCTGTAAGCATTTTCATTAAACGAAGTAATCTTTCGAGTTTTGGCTGGTCCATAATTTACTGAATAGTTCGATACAATTTTATCTTTTCTTTATTAATGCCAAAATGTGCTTCTTTATGACAATTGGGACATAAAGCCGCTGCGTTAATTATTGTGTCCTCCCCACCTTCAGATAAAGGCATCCAATGGTGAACTTCAAGGTAGTCAGATTTATCAGAAAATCTTAGGAAAGGTGCAGACTGATTGCATAATTCACATATACCATTTGCACGTTTCAATACAAAAACAATAACATCCGGATTTCTTTTAAATCCAATAGATACAGTTTGTATTTTCTCAGGAATTTTAGGTGCATTCTCAAGGCGAGCGTTTCTCTTGTCATCACTATCTTTTAATGACTCATTTATACTTTCGGATAAATTCAGATCAATTAATGTTTTGGGATATATAATATCTGATTCTACAGAAATATCCAACGGATAAACATAACTCCATCCACCAGGTTGTGTACGACTTTTTAAAGGAGAACCATCTTCTATTTTAATGCATTTAGAAACTGGTATAGGGTTTGAAAGAACTCTTAAATTTCGGATTGAGATTAGGTTTACACCTGTTTTAATATAAATATCATTCTCCCCTTTTTGAAATTCTTTAATGTGTATATTCAACAATGCTAATTCATCTGGCTCAATGTTTTGTTTATGCGCCCAACCAACAATGTCAGCGACATAGTAAATATGAGTCATATCTGAAGAAGTAGAAGCGTAAAACTGCCATGAATAACCTTCATTTGTAGTAAAGTCTCGAAGTTCAGTAATAAATTTAGAAGAGTATGGTTGGAGATAAAAGATTTTGTCTGGATTATTTCTTTGAGCAGAGATAATTTCCTCCAAAACAGTCATATAAACGCCATTAGCGTAATAAGCTCTTTCCTTAATTTCTTTGCGCTTTGACATATTTGATAATTTAAGGTTTATATTTTGACTATTTTTTGACTGTCATTTCAACATACCTTTTGTATGCTTCAATCTTTAATTCCATTCGGTTTTCCAGGTATTCATTTGTTCCTTTTAGCTCCCTTAGAATAAGACTGGCTTCATTCAAGTATTTCTGTTTTTTTTCAGTAGTCCAAGACATTGGCGGCTTTTGTAGATTTGTAATTCTGTCAGCAAGTTTAACGGCACGGACTTCCGGTGCACACAATTTTATGCGTGAAAGACTATCGGGCATTTGCTGTTCTTTTGGAAGAAACTCTCTTTTGGTCAATGCCAACACACCCGTTGCGACATCACTTCCGAACTCTTTTTCCAATTCTTCAAATGTTACAAGTGTATCTTCCAATATGTCGTGCAACAAAGCTACCTGTATTGCAAATTCTGTATCAAAGTCCTTAGTGTGGGAAGCTGCAAGCAGTATTTCCATTGCCACATTACTCAAATGTACTGCATACGGAATTATACTGTCGGGCAAAGTTTGCTGCAACTCAGCGTGTTTCTCGGCAGCATACCGAATGGCTTTTTGATAAGTATCTTGTATTTCCATAATAAACTACGCCCTGAATTACGTTAAAGAATATCTATAAGTTTTATAAATCCAGTCCCCATTTTTTTGTTATTTCATCCAATGTATAGGTATTCTCTTTTCTTTCTTCAGGGGTCATGTTTTGAAATTCTATGGATTCTTTAAAAAGATTAGCCCAATATTGTTGAATAGTATCTTCGTCAAAACCAGAAAAGGTCATTTCGTTCAGACATAATGCAACAATTTCATTCAAATCCAATTCTTTAGCTGTTTTATCAGAAATCTCCATGCCTAACCATTCTTTCCAAGGCACGGGAGTAATATCAAAGTGTTCCAATTCAGTTGAATTTTCTCTCAAAGTAGTATCTGTAGCATAAACACGTGGATAATTTTCATCATCATCATCGTAAGTATCAAACTTAATCCATATAAGCATTTCGCTTGGTGCAACTTCTAAGTGAAATAAGCTATGATATACTTTCTCGTATTCTTCAATACTTTTTTCGGAAAATACAATCTCATTTTCTTTAGCACCATAATAATGAAGTAGATAAGATTTCACCTTGTCCCACTTGCTTTCTTTCAGTAAATCTGATAGTTTCATTGTCAGGTATTTTTTTAGTTTTCCTCTTTTATTTTTGCGTTAGCAATATTGACCGCAAATGACAAAAATACAATTACTGCTTTTGTGAATTTGAATTGACTGCCTGTTTTCATTAATAGATTTTTTCCAGTCCAAGTAGTAATAAATTTTTCAAAATCGGCAACTGTTGTTTTTTCGAGTATTTCCCATTTTGAAGATTGTTTTAAAAGTTCGAATGTTTCAGAAATATCTAAACTACCTAATTCGACTGTATCTCTAAAATTTTTTCCGCTATAATCCAATTCACGACACAAAACAGCAAGAAACAATACGAAATCTCTCGTTCTTGTTTCTTTTACATCATCAGAAGATAAATAAGCAAAATCAGCCTCAACCTTTAAGTCGAAACCATAAGATTTTTTAAAAAATTCAATGTAATCATCTTCCTGCTCTTTAATAACATTAAACAAGTGAGAGGAAATTATAAATTTCCCATCTAACAAATTGCTTACAATTTTCTTATGTTCATTCGGATATTGCATATACTTTGACTTTTGGCATTTTTAATATTACATCTGAAAGTGCAATTTCAAATCTGTTTTCATGTAGATATTCAGCTTTTAGATCTTCTTCCAAAATCAGATTTGATACAGTAAAGAATTTTGAAAGTGGAATGTCGTTTGTATGTTTTTGTAAAACATCAAAACACCACTGATAAAAATTCTCGCTTCCGTTTTCAGATAACAATAATTCTTTGAAATAACTTGTATCAGGCATCCATTCAATTTCTTCTGTTTCTTCCAGATAAATAACTTCTGCATTTTTAGGATTAAAGTGGTCAATATAGAATTCAGCAACAGCACTAAAATTATTTGACATTACACTATTATTTTCTTTTTTCAACAAATCTGGCAAAGGAATAATGTAATTTTCAGGTTGGTCTATATTTTCGATAAAATGATAAAAGCCACTTAAAATAAGCGAATCACTCTTTATTCTTTCAAGCAAAGGCAATAATTCTCTTGTTAATTTACCAATGGTTTGATCTAATTCGGAATTGGCATTTACAACACAAGCATATAATTTTTCAAACTCTTTTTTTAGTCGAAATGTATTTACAGAAAATCGTTTCTCACTTGCATATCTTTGTATATTTATAATTGTTGCAATAATAGAATCCGGGTGTTCTTTATTCAACACAGAATTTAGTGGAATAATATATTCGTCAATCCAATAAGCTGCTTTTTGTACTCTAATTGTAAGGTCGGCATTATTTTCAGCATTTACCTTCAAAGATTCTGTATCTCTTAATAAACGATATGTTTGGCGTTGAATATCATTTAAAAATGATTCTACTTCATTTACAATATCTTGAATGTACAGCGATATTTTATTTTCGTCTATTTCTGTTTGTAAATTTATGAAATTTCCGAAAATAGCCTGGTAGCGGGTTTTCAACGTTTCCGGCAAATCCAACACGAAATCATCAAAAATAAACTCTAAAAAAGTAGAGTAATTTCCATTTATTTTATATTCACCCGAAGTTAATTGTCTGCAAAATTTCAAGTCAAATAATTTTGAAACTGTAATTTTGCTGTCATTTGTAGTATTGTATTCATCCACAAGCGTTTGAAATCTATCCTGTTCAATGACAAAATCGGGCTTTCCTGACAGAAAAGCCATTTGTACAAAATCATAATGTTGTACAAGAAATCTCAATATGTCTTTGCCTGAAAGATTTAAGTTGCTCATTTAAATACTGCTTGTTGTTCAACAAATTTTTTATACTTGAAAATATCTGTTCTAATTTTTACTACAATATCTTCTGTACTTTCATTTACGTCCTGACTCGGCTGCTGTTCTCTGCCTTGTTTGGTTTTGATTGTTCTGGATTTTATTTGCAATAATTCTTCGTAATTTTCAGGAATAAACAGTTTTGTATTTGCGTGTATATGTTTTACAAGCAAATAGCTTTTTAACCCAACAAAATCATAATCAGGGAAAACAAGAAACTCTTTTGCTGTGATTTTATTCACAACCGACTTTCCAATGCCTCCGTAAGTATGAATAAAAACAAAATCATTTTTTATCACTTGCTCTGCAATCAAAAATGAATCTAAATTCTCAACGAAACAAATTTTATTGGCTGTAATATCTTTTACTACTGTTGAAAATGTGCCGTAATTCTCTGTAAAATAGTTTAAATCCGTTTCTACTCCATTTATAAGTACTTTTTGGGTTCCACGTATTAAAATAATATTTTGACTTTCTCGTTTTGCGGCTTTGGTATTTCTAAACGCATTTACATTGTCAATAGACGATTGTTGATTTTTAAATTCCTCTGGAAATTTTCCCTGATAATATTTATTTAATGCATCTATGTTTTTTACAGAATAACTACCTCCGCTTGTTTTTGCTTGCACATATTCAATAAAACCACCATTTAACAACGTGGAAAAATCATTGGAATTTTTTATTGATTTTCCAATAGACGAAGCACTTATCTTGTTCTCGCGTAAAAGTCGTTGAATAGTGTTTTTAAACGTTATGTTCTGCATTTTCTTTTCTATAAATTACAGGAAATGATTGTAATTCGCCAAAAATAATTTTGGGCTTTTGTTCCTTAATCATATAATATTTCTCAATTCCTTCAACCTTTCGAGGAGCTGCAAAAAGTGGCACAAAATTATGTTCTTTACAGAACGATACTAAATGCTTTACATTTTTTTGTCCGATAGAATCCAACTCGTCAACATATATTATAATTTTGTTGCTATTTATCTGTTGTACTAAATTTTTTAATATGTTTAAAAACAGATATAATTTTAAAACGATATTAGTTCCCTTAGATTGAACTTGTTTTGATAAATCTATGTCTTCTTTCTCCCCAGTAACTTTAGTGATTTCAACATTGATAGAAAATAAATCTTCAATGGAAATTGATTTTCCTTTATGCTCCAAAAGTTGTTTTTCCAATGCTTTTTTACTTTCCAAATAGGCATTGTCAAAATCTAAACCATCTGAAAATTTGAGTTTTGAGATACTGGTTAAATCCTTTATCAACTCTTCATTATCATCGATTTTGACTTTTACTTCTTGTATGTTTGAAATTGGATAATTGGCTAAATTGCGATTGTAATTATGATAAACAAATGTTTTGAAATCGTTATATTTTTGGAGAAAATTTGCAGTAGGATTGCCAATTTCTATGGAAAGAGAGTTTAATAAAGCATCAAGTGTTCTTTGTGAATCAGGTAAATTTAGTAATTCCTCGTCCACTTCTTTAATGAAATCCTTAATGTTATTTTTGTCGCTATCCAATGTTCTACAAATGCTGTCTTTCCGTTTTTGTCTTCGTGCTTTCAGACATTCTTCACCAATGGCAAAAGCATAATACGTTTTAGTAAACTCTTCGTGAATTTTCTCAAATGGTCTTTCTAAAATCTCTTCTATTTCGTAAATATCATTGTTCCCAAAATAACTATATTGCTTTTTGTAATCGTTTAAATCACTTTCGTGTTTTGCTTTTTCTGCTTTCTTAACCTCAAATAGTTTTTTTGCTGTTTCAATTTCAGTATCTTCATTCTCAATTTTTTTATTAATTGCGGGGATTGTTATTTCTTCCAATTCTTGAATATCAGCTTCTATTTGATTTTTTTGAACAAGCAAATTAGGTTTGTTTGTTATCTTTTCAATCAATGTGTTTTTTTTGGAAATTTCAGTTTTTAAATTCGTCAATTCCTTTTGTAATGCATTACTATTTTTAATTGCATCCAGAAGTAATATTTTCTCATTTAGGTCTTTGTTTTTTATTTCAACTTTCTCCTTTAGCTCATTTATGGTTTCAGGCGTTTTTATTGTAACCTCATTTACATCAATTTTACCATCGAAAAAAGTCATTGGAAAATCAGCTTTTGTAATTTTATTTACAATATTGGATTTATCAAGGTTTGCAATATTGCTATGTAAATAAGAATAAACTTGTTTCGTGATTTCGGGGTCGTCGGAAATATTCTGATACAACAAATTGTCAAATTCAGATATTGAATTATCAATTGCTTTTATTTCCGCTTCTAATTCTGTGATTTGCTTTTCTACTTGTTGAGAAGTAAAGCTGCTTCGTTCTGACTGAGTAAGCTGAGCTTCAAGTTCTTGTCTTTTTTTATCTGTTATTTCTACTTCTGATAATAATCCTTGAAACAACAGATCTTCGTTTGTCGGTTCGTAATTTTCGACTTCTTTTAATAGTTCCCAAAGTTTGGGACTTTTTTCAAGTTTTGTTTTATTATCCGTATCTTCATCAATACCAATCTCAATTTTATTAAATTTGAGTTTGTTTTCGGCAGTTGTTTTCTCTGCAATTAACTTATCTCGTTCAGCTTTAAATGTTTTATTTATTTTAGCGTCGAGACTGTTTATTTCTTGCGACAAAGTACTGTTTTCATCTATTTTATCTGACAATTCTTTTGCAATTTCATTATACTTGCTGAAAAAAGTATGTTTTAGCTTTCCTAAAACAGTTTCTTTTGCAATAAACTCATCATTCAAGAGTTTGAGTATCTCAAAATCTTTCTTAACAGAATGAAGTTTATTCAAATGAGTTTTCTTTCGCTCAAAATCACCTATTTTTTCTAATTTATCATTAGAAAAAATAGAAAGTGGCTCGTTTTGCTTGTTGTCAGCTACAAGTAATGCGTTTTTAAAGGATTTTTCAGTGATTTCACTTGTTTTGATAAGGTGTTTATATATTTCAGTGAAACTATTAGATAATGACTTTCCTTTTCTTTTTACTTTGCTGTTGATTAAAACAACAGGATTTTTATTTTTATCGGAATTATAAATCAAATTATAAAGGTCATCGCTTTTAAGTTGTATTGGTGCATCGGTCGGATTATCATTTGTAAGTTCTTGCAAAGCAGTTTCCCACTTCTTTGGCTTGAAACCACCATCAGGCAATTTTTCCACAAAAAAATTCTCCTTGTATTCGCCACTAATTTTATAATACTCAAGCGTATTTTCAGGTGTTGCTTTTACAAGAATACAATAATAACCATTGCTGAAAATCTCAAAAATAATGAAACTGTAAATACTCGTCCCACCAAAATAATGTTTCATTGATTCTGATAGCTTGCGGTTGTCTTCAAAACGCATTTGCTCTTTATCGACAATATACAAGAAATTAAGTGTATTCAAAAAAGAACTTTTTCCTACATTATTTTCTGCAGCAAGTTGTATGCTATTGCTATCACCAATACTAATGGCAGCTTTGGCATACAATTCGGAATTTATCACTACTATTCTGTTTAGCATATTATCAAATTATTTTTCTGCAAGATTATTACTATATTTTGACAACTTATGACAATAACTATTTTTGCAGCATTATATTTCCACTGCCGAAGTAACCACATCAAAGTTTGCTCCAAGGGCTTCAAAGTGTTTGCGACCGCATTTGATTTTGTCGGCTTCGGAGTTGCGGAGCTTTTCAAAGTCTTTTGTGCCTTTGGTTTCACGAACTAAGTATATTGTGTTGTCGTCGTGCTTTACTATTGCCCAATCGGGGTTGTATGTGCCAATGGGTGTTTCTATTTTGAAGAATGAAGGTAGTTTTACAAACAGCTTTATGTCTTCTCGTTGGTCTAATGCTTCTGCAAATTTACGTTCTATTTCACTATCATAAATAATACTGTCGTAAACTGAATTATTTACTTTTAATGATTGCTCGAAATAGTCTTTCAACTCTTCATCTCTGAATAGTTGCAT
>Ga0114951_10005983_pt1 | contig 10972 bp, 11 predicted proteins | sample AM7aDNAmetaG_FD_88677 | JGI IMG/M metagenome (GOLD analysis project Ga0114951, IMG submission 88677) | Freshwater microbial communities from Finland to study Microbial Dark Matter (Phase II) - AM7a DNA metaG | ecosystem: Environmental > Aquatic > Freshwater > Lake | place: Finland: Lake Alinen... | reverse complement strand
TTGTCAGTTAATTAACCCGTGTTTCTTTGTATCGTAAGTGAGAAAAACGAAAACTACAGCCAACTGTGGCTATTTGAGGTGGAAATGAATTCGGGGAAATGGGGTGTTTCGTAATTCGGGGTAAGAAGATAATCATCTTCATGGATCAGCCAAACACAGCGCTCTTGGAAAGACTGCGCTCACTTCTATCGCACGATGACAAAGAAATTCAAGCCAAAATAACCGACAAAAACCAAGGTGGCGGGAATCGTACTAAGACAGTGATAATCAAGGGTTTCCCATCGGTTGTATTTTGTAGTGCGGGATTGAAAATGGATGAGCAGGAGAATACTAGATTCTTGTTGCTTTCCCCACAGATAAGCCAAGAAAAAATCCGTGAAAGCATTGTGGCGACGATACGCAAGGAGACTGATAATAATAGCTATAGAAACTGGCTTGAGGAAGCCACTGCCAGAAAATTGTTAAAAGAACGTATCCTTGCGATAAAAAACGAAGGTATTACAGAGATCAACATCAAAGACAGTAGTCGTATTGAAGCATTGTTTCTTGGCAGAGAGAAAAAACTCAAACCCAGACATCAAAGGGATGTAAAACGCCTGATGTCACTTGTCAGAGCATTTGCACTCATAAATTGGTTGTGGCGAGATCGAGATGGCACAGTAATCACAGCAAACGATGATGATGTAGAGGCTGCCATTAAACTCTGGGCAAAGATCTCGGTCTCTCAGGAGCTTAACCTCCCACCTTATGTGTATAACGTGCACTTTGATGTGATTGTGCCTGCATGGACTACAAAGAACGCCGACTCTGACGAGTTACTCGAAAAGACTGGGGTTACGCGACAAGAAATATGTAAGAAATACTTTGAGGTTTACGGCCACCCACTGGAAGACATAAAGTTAAGACAACAGATTCTGCCCATGCTAGAAGCTGCGGGGCTAGTCTCACAGCAGTCAGATAAGGACGACAAACGCAAAATGCTTGTCTCCCCATGCTTTCCAGACAAACCAAGTGGGGACGAAAACAATAGTGTAAAGCCGAGTGGGGTGGATCATGATACTAAGAAAGATACCGAACCCTGGATAAACGACATACCGTTCTAATAGCTATAAACCAACTAACGGTCGTTACCGATCGTCCATCCGAGCATGAACCAACAACACAACTACAAATATAAAGATAAGTGGCTTCTGCAAAACCTTGAACGCTTTGACATCACCCGATATATGAAAGCGTGCCTATGCGATGTCCCGAAGTATAAAGATAAGCGATTCTTCAAGGTTACCGAGGATTGTGAAGCGGAAGAAATAGAAGTATTTGTGAGCGACCCAAAGAACACAACGTTCAAGTCAGTAAAAGATATCCTAACAGGTCTTCCCCATTGGTATGGGCAAAATGTCACTTATACGCCATCGAACCTCGGAAAAGGCTTCATCTTTTACTTTATTTGCAACGAATGCCGCCGAAGGGTCAAATATCTCTACCGATTCAATATGACCGAAGCGCCCGTGTGCCGCACATGCAGTGGACTGGATTATAAACGGACAAAGCATCAGTAAAAAACAAAATACTTATGACGTATACGCAGGAGTCGGAATTATCAACCAAGTATGCTATGAATCCATTACAGCTAATAGAAAAACTCTGCGCCTCGAAGCAACAGAGTTTTTCCCCAAATCGTCATGCAAACGAATGATAACAACGGTTATTACGATAAGCAATCTGAAAAGGAAGACGTGTATTTTCTGTACGCCCGTAAATCTTCCGAGAGCGAAGAAAGGCAAGTTGCTTCTATCGAATCCCAGATATCTGAACTGGAAAAACTAGCAAATCTTAGCAATATCAAAATCGGACAGAGATTTCTTGAATCCAAATCCGCAAAGGCACCGAACCAGCGTCCAGTCTTCAACGATATGATAGAAAAGCTTTACAAGGGAGAAGCTTCAGGAATTATCTGTTGGAAACTGGATCGCTTGGCCAGAAACCCCGTTGATGGCGGAACAATAAACTGGATGCTCCAAAAAGGCATATTAAAGCGCATAATAACGCATGACCGTGAATATCTAACTGCAGACAACGTCCTTATGATGAATCTGGAGTTTGGCGTCGCCAACCAATTCATTCGGGATCTAAGCACCAACACAAAACGTGGAATGCACTCTAAGGCAGAGAAAGGTGTCTTCCCTAGTCGTGCACCTCTTGGATACGCTAACGACAAATACCATGCTAAGGGTGAAAAAAAGATAATAATTGATGAATTGAAATTTCCAATCGTACGAAAACTTTGGGATACCTTATTAGAAAGACGCTGTACGATTGACGAGATACATTCCATTGCAAAAGATAAGTATGACTTAAAAGGCGTTACAGGCAGACCGGTACCAAGGAGCGTCATATATAACATATTCACAAACCCGTTCTACTATGGAGACTTCAATTGGGCGGGAAAACAGTGGAAAGGCACGCACCAGCCAATGATAACAAAAGTTGAATTTGATGAAGTTCAGCGGATACTCAAGGGTAAAGGTAAACCGAGCAATAAAAAGCATTACTTCGCTTTTACCGGAATGATTCGATGCGGAGAATGCGGAGGAATGATAACGGCTGAAAACAAGACTAAACATCAAAAAAATGGAAACGTGCATCACTACACGTTCTATCACTGTACCAAGCGCAAAGGCGTGCCTTGTAGCCAAAGGTTCGTCAGAGAAGAACTGATATGCGAGCAAATCCAGAAGATAATCGACAGCATTGATATTCCGCACGAATTTACCGAATGGGCTCTTGATGTGATACGCGAAGATAACAACCGAGACAAAGCCGCCAGAGATACCACGTTAAAAAAATACCAACAAGAATACTCTGGCCATCTTGCAAAGCTAGACCGCATCAAAGATATGCGGATTAACGGCGAGCTTAGTCCTGAGGACTTCAATACAGAGAGGACAAGAGTTCTTGCCGACAAAGACCGAACTCAGAAATTGATGGATGAATTGGACACTGATATCAGTAAGCGCACATTCGAACTTGAGCAAAAACTCAATTTTGCCGAAACTGCCAAGACAAAGTTCACACAACAGCCTGAGACTAGGAAAAACATACTATCTTGCCTCGGATCTAACCTTATTCTCAAAGACAAAAAGCTGACTCTCGATTTGGACGAAATATTTACAGGGGTTCGAACGGCTTCAAAAACCTTGAAAAAACTTCACAGTAGGTTAGAACCCGTTAAGAACGGCTACGATAAAGGGGAATACGCGGATATGTATGCGTCTAATCCTGAATTGGGTGCCTAGAGAGAATCGGACTCTCGACGCCGGTTCCACAAACCGGGGTTTTACCACTAAACTATAGGCACCACATTACCGTTTGGCCAATTTGATCAGAAAACGGTGTTTATAACAATAACACAACTAATAACTCGGCGGCACCTCCTTTATACCAGATTTATGGTTACTTAGTCGAGCCAGGGCATAGAACAACGAAGAGAGACGATTGAGGAAAGCCAGAGTCTCCGGACCAACCACAATACTGTCCTCCTCCAGCGCTTTGATCACCCGGCGCTCGGCTTTGCGCGCTAGAGTCCGGGAAACGTCAAAAAGGGCCGCCAATTCGGTGCCGCCGGAGATGAAAAAGGTTTTGATCGGCGGCAATTCTTTTTCGACGCTGTCGATCCAGTTTTCCATCTCTTTTATCGATTCAGAGTCGATCTTTTTGTCAGAACCGGCAACCTCGGCCTGGACAATGAAGAGATTGTTTTGCGACCAGGCGATTATTTCTTCCGGAGTCTTGTCATTAACCTTCCAGGAATTGGCTGCGGCCTTGACCTTGACCAAACCAAGAAATGAATTGAGTTCATCCAAAACGCCCAATGATTCCGTTCGACAGGAGCTTTTGGAAATCCGCTCGCCTGGCTTCGAATCAAAAGTTTTGGTTGTGCCACTGTCCCCTTTGCGAGTATAGAGCATGGTCTAAGTATAGCAAAATGAGATGATACTAGAACAGAGTTATGGAAGTGTTTTGATTCAAAAATATGTTTGTTATTTTCCACATTTTGAGATAGACTGCCATTCGGATTATGAAAAATATAATTATTTTAGCGACACGAAATCCAACCAAGTTGGTGCAAATTCAGGCCTTATTCGTAGGCTCCCCTTTTGAGATTGTAACTCTTGACCAAGCAGGAATCGAGGGAGACGCCGTTGAAGATGGCAGTACATTGAAAGAAAACGCATTCAAAAAGGCACGCTTTGCTTTCGATTTGTTCAGTTCTGACACGTGGACAATGGCGGATGACACAGGGTTATTTATTGACGCCCTGAATGGTGAGCCGGGGATAAAATCTGCCAGATGGTTAAGTGACTCGTCTTCAACAATAGACACCTCCGCGTATTGTCTGAAGAGGCTTGAGGGAGTATCAAACCGTTCGGCATCATTTGAAACTGCGGTTGTCGTGATAGATCCTTGTGGCGACGATTACTCGTTTAGCGGCAGGATTCGCGGTCGCATTCTCGAAAGTCCCAGAGTGAAACCTCAACCCAAAATGCCATACAGTTGTTTGTTTGTGCCTGATGGATCAGAAATGTCATGGGCAGAAATGACAACTGAAATGGAAAATTCGATATCACACCGTGGTAAAGCATTTCAAGAGGCAAGGGCGTGGCTTGAAAGTGTTATCAAAGATTATTGACCAGTAACCACAGACGACAAATCTGTGGTTATTTTTATTATCGACATCTAATAAACTCCTCCATTCAAATCCTCCCATCACTTCATGAGCCTGCGATTACTCTTCTCCAAAAAATTCTTCTTTGAAACCACGGACCTGCCCAATTCCTTTTCTAGCTCTTTTCTAGCAACTCCAGCGATCTTTCCACCGCGGTTCGCGTCAGACTTGAGTTTTGGAACTCCTGCCGAAGCTTCCTGGCGATGTATCTCAGTCGTTGATCTTTCACCAAGCATTGTGAAGATCAGTTCAAAGTCGTTCATGTGATCGCGCAAATTTTGGCGTTTCAAACCCTTCAGTTTCTTGTAATCGTCCGGCGTAATACCGAAAGTTGCTTTGGAAATTTCGGCTGTCAGGATTTCATAATCTCGCTGTTCTTGCGCTCCCCGCTTCTTCCATTCATCGGTCAATTCTTCGCGAATCGCAATGCCGCGCAAACGTTTCTCTATCCAACTATCCGGATATCCCTTAAGTTTGTACAACAACCTTGTCCTTTTTGTGGCCAATTCCGGATTCTCTATTTCTTGAACACGCTCGTATCCAACTCTGGCCAACCAACGTTTGAATAGCTCTGCCTTTGGAGAAGGTATTGATTGTATGATCCTCAATACACCCTCTGTATTGGCGCAATCTGTCTCATACATTTTACCGTCTGACGATTCGAGTTTCAGTTGTTTACAAATTGTAAACAACTGAATTCCCTCATCTTTCTCAATTCGCCCCTTAAATACTCCCCAGTAGACGCGGGGATTCGGACTATCTGTCAGTGCCTCTATAACATCCACAACAGAAAACCACCATTCATTCTCATGAATAGTTCTGCGTACCTTCTTCTTTTTGAATATGGCAATCTTCGTAATAACTTCCATTCCGCAATTTTCTCACTCCTAAAAAGAAAATCAATATTGACTACTATAGATATCGGTGTGCCTGCACTTCGAAGTCCCGATGTTCATCGGGACGAAGTAGTGCCCCCAGTAGGAATCGAACCTACACCGCGAACTTCGGAGGCTCGCGTTCTATCCATTAAACTATGGGAGCTGTGCCTGCACTTCGAAGCTCTGAGCTTGCGAAGAGCGTAGTAGTGCACGAGAGAGGACTCGAACCTCCATGCCCTAATGGGCGCTACCACCTCAAGGTAGTGCGTCTACCAATTTCGCCACTCGTGCGTGATTCAAAGCAAATCTCTGAACGCTTCCACTATAGCTAAAATCGCCAATATTTACAATATTAAAAAAGAGACCGAAGTCTCTTTTTTATTTTTAGAAATTATTTGACTGCTTCCGGAATAGGAGCGGCGACGACAGGAGAAGCGGCGGCGGCTTCGAGCTCTGATTCCGGCACATCCTTCATGGCCAAGATCCTGCGCATCTTGTGGCGGATCTCCTTGGCGGCCTTGCGGGTGATGAAGTAGAGCTTGGCGCGGCGGACCTTGGAACGGCGTATAGTCTCCACTTCGGAAATCATTGGTGAATAGAGAGGGAAAATGCGCTCAACGCCGATACCGTCGATGACTTTGCGAACCGTGAAAGTGGCGCCAGCTTCGGTGCCATGCTTGCAAGCGGTAATGATGCCCTCAAAAGCCTGCAGACGGACACGACCCTTGTCTTCCTCGATCTTCTGCCAGACACGCACAGTGTCACCGGCCCGGAGGTCCAGTTTCTTGCGGTCTTCGACGTTAATGGTCGTGATTACCTTGGTTGCCATAGTGGGGATACATTATCACAAGGGTGTCGAATATTCAAGAGCTTTACTCGCTTCCACAAAATCCTCCGGAATCGGTGCAACCACCTTTACTCTCTTCCCTTCCAAAGTGTCGAATTCGATGGTGTTTGAATGCAGTGCCAGCCTTTTGAAACCCAAAGCCATCGGCCTTTTCGGAGCATAGAGGATATCGCCCACAACCGGATGATTGATGGCATTCAAGTGAACACGGATCTGATGCGTTCGCCCAGTTTTCGGTTCTGCTTCAACAAAAGTAAATTTCTCAACTTTGCCCTGCTCATCTTTCCAGGTACCGACCGCCTTCCGAGTCCAATACGTTTCAGCGACACGCATGACGCCCTTGGCCCCACGCTGAGCCGAGTATTTGCGAAAGTCAGAAGACGATCTACCGATCGGACGGTCGATCAAGCCAAAGTTTTCCTCGATCTCACCCCAAACATAAGCGATATACTTCTTGGCAATAGTCCTGGCCTGGAATTGCTTCTTCAGACTGGCATGACCTGCCGCAGTCTTGGCAATCAATAGAACCCCGGAAGTTTCCCGATCGAGACGGTGAACAACACCGCTTCGGTCGACGGGATTCCCTTCTTTGTCCTTCATCGGATCGCCAACGTTCAAAGCCTTCGGATAATGTTTTATTATCCAATCAGTGAGGAATGGCCCCTTCGCCCGACCATCCGAATGCACCATAATACCGGCCGGTTTGTTGACCGCCAGACAGTTTTCGTCTTCATAGACTATTTCCACTTCAGGGATTCTTTGATTGCTCATCTCTCCAATATACGCTAGTCTATGATAGTTACAAGTTGCGGAATTTAATGCGTGCTTTTTTGGCCAAAACACGCGCTCTTAGCTCAGTTGGTAGAGCAGCGCTTTTACACAGCGAAGGTCGGGGGTTCGAATCCCTCAGGGCGCACTTGAAATGGGCCCCATAAAGTAGACACGGAATCCAAGTGTTTGCAGCTTTCTTTTGTTAGAATTAATCATTAACAAAAGAACAAACATGAGAACGACATTTTCAAATGAAGAGTTAGTGGAGCTGAGGAAGCATCCATGTGTTTTTAGTTGCACACCAAAGTCTGTTAATTACACGCATGAGTTCAAGAAGCACGTTCTCGAAGAGAATGAGAAAGGAGTATGTGCTAAAGATATCTGGAAACAAGCTGGTTTTGATACGAGTAAGTGGAAGGAATTCTACTTCAGATCCACTGTGAGAGACTGGAAAAAAATAGTTCGCAGAGGTGATCTTTCTAGCTTAAACAATCAAGGAGGAGTTCAGCATGATGATGGGTTAACGAAGTCACTTAGAGCGGAGAAAGACAAGATCAAAAGGCTAGAGTTACAGGTTAGATATCTTCGGGCTGAAAACGATTTTTTAGCAAAACTCCGGGCCAAAAGAGCGGAGCGAAACTCAGGCCGAATCAAAAATTCAAGGTCATCAGAAATTTAAATGACGATGTGATGATTCTCTGTGATTTAGCAGGTGTCTCTCGATGTGGATATTACAAATGGTTGCGGTGTGCCGATGAACCAGACAAAGATTACGAAGATTATCTGAAGATTAAAGAAGTCTTCGACCAAGGTAAAGGTAAATGGGGCTGGAGAAACGTTAAAATGAGGCTAGAAGCCATGAATCACAAGAAGATCAAGAGGATCATGAGGAAGTACTGTTTGATTACCAAGGTGCGAAAGAAGAACCCGTACAAAGAAATGATGAAAAAGAATCTGGAGCACAGGACATTTCCCAACAAATTGCAAAGAGAATTCCATCAGGCCATTCCTTTCAAGGTTTTTTGTACCGACATAACCTACATACCATTAGAGAATCGCTTTGCATATCTGTCTGTAATCAAAGATATTGCAACCGGTGAAATTGTAGCCTGGAATCTTTCCTTGTCTTTGGAGATTGTCTTAGTGACAGACACAGTCAGAAACATGAGACTCGAATCATATGAAGATATCATGATCCATTCTGATCAAGGATTTCATTACACTAGTCCGGCATACATTGAGATTGTAAAGGAATTGAAGATGATCCAGTCAATGTCAGGCAAAGGAAAATGCATCGACAATGCACCGATTGAATCATATTTTGGTCATCTTAAAGATGAACTTGATTACAGGTCGTGCAGATCATTCGAAGAGCTCCGTTCAAAAATCGCCGAATATATGCAATACTACAATCACGAAAGAAAGCAGTGGACCAGAAAGAGGATGACTCCTGTTGAGTACAGAATTCATCTTTTGACCCAGGTCGAGGGTTAGGGGGTTCTAACGTGTCTACTTTTTAGGGTACAGATCACAAAATTAGACACAATAACTATACCTTTTCTAGTTGATTTATTATATTGATTTGCTATACTGCTTCTACCATCGCCGTAAGGCGTCAACAGGCCCCGCAAGGGGTCTGTAAATATATACAAGGATGTACAAAAATTCATGTTATTGGATCAAATCTGGCACTGGTCGTTCCCCTTTCAACTAAAATAAAGGAAATGGCTGGCTATATGCCTTTTGAATTTCAAGGAAAAGTTGGTTCCCTATGTATCCATCAATGTCGAACAATTTCCCAAAAGAGAATACTTTCTCGCAAAGGCAGAATTTCTGATAAGAAACTCGCCGAAATAAAAGCGTCGGTTAAAAGTTTTTTTGCTTTATAGCAAAATAATTATTTTGAATTAACAAACATCAAAATAAAATAGAACCCTATGCCAATTAGTGAAAAGAGTAAGAATAACGCAAATAGTCTCGAAAATAGATAGTATAATATTTTGGTCTGTTTTAATTTCGTTTGAAAATTAGGATCAGAAACACCTTCAACATTATAATTTGAAAATATCCTTTCCTTAGACATGTAGTATTGTAACATTATCTGACAACCGTATACGAGATCGTATGCGTATACTTGTACGCCCCTCTCATAGTCGTACCAAATCCGAATCTGATGACCTTGCTATGTACAGGCTTGTTCCCTTTCTTTATCGGATTTTCGACATATAAAGCTACTTCTTCATCGGTGAGAAAAGTCACATTCTTGCTTTTTTCCTTCCAACCATCTTTGTCTCCCGAGACATTGAAATACAAGACTCCCTTGGGCTTCAAGCCAGCGTACATGCGTCTGATAGTCTCTCTGATCTCATCCTTGCTCAGAAAATGAAGAACGTTGCGAGCATGAATGAAATCATACGAGCCTTTTTTGATAGGAAAGCTTCTGATATCTGACTTTATGAATGATACAGTGCCACTATCATTGGCTGAATATATCTGTTGATCCAAAATGTCGACGGCCTCAACGTCAAATCCCAAACTCGATAAAAGCGTTGCGGCTGTACCCGGTCCGCAACCAAGATCAAGAACCTTACCTTTGCGGATCAATCCGTCATCGATCAGATCAAGAATATATCTGTATGTCATTTTGTTAAATAAGAGGGCAGATCTTTCGATCTGCCCTTGAATGTTAAGCGTCCAGCGATCCGGGTTCAATCTCCCGAATCTGGTCCGGAGGTGTCACCCCCGTCACACGATCCGTCACAATGATCGCAGCTACTTTCACTGTCACTGCTATCATCGCAACAGATAATGTTTCTCTCGAACTTATCCATATATACTCCTCTACCTATGGTGTTTTGTCCGTAGCGGGCCTTCACTCAAAGTGTCGGTCCTCCCTCAAAAGAGGTGTTCAATTGGGAACCCTGCCGTCGAAACTATCGATGGCGTCTTCACCTTTCTCCTTTTCGGGGAGGGCAGGCTCTAGAGCCACGTTTTTCGGCGTCGGATCATAAATCGTGTCGACTGACATATATCACCTTTCTCCTGATTTGGTTGACTACTATAAGTAGCGCTATCTATAGATAGCATAGCAAAGGGCAAAAAATAGTCAAGCCCTCTACGGCTTTTATGTCCCTGTGGAGATCTTAGGGCATAAATGTTCCTGGTCCCCTCGGTTGGAATCGAACCAACATCAACGGCTTAGAAGTCCGCTGTTCTATCCATTGAACTACAAGGGGTTGCTATCAAGTTAGCATATTTGGGCGAAATTGTAATCAATCAAATTGACGGGTCCTTGGCCGGAACATATTCCTGAAGCAATCTCTCGCGCAGAGCCGCTTGGGAATCAAATTCGCGCAAAACCCGGTCCAAAGTGTCGACATTGATGGTATCGGCGACATTGCTTTTTTGGGACTTAGTCTGCTTGGAAAGATTGGCGTCAAAATAAAAATATTTCGAGAGTCCGATGAACACCAAAACCGCCGCAACAACCAAAGAAAAGATTATTATGACCAACCAATCAACCCTCGGATCACGGCCGATCAGGCCAAAAAAACCTCTTCCTTTATCGGCTTTATGGGATTTTTTGAAATGGAATTTGATCATATTATTGGATCGTGGAAGTGGCGCTCACGACCGCGATCATTTGCGCCTTGAGATCAAAAGAGAGGTTCCAGTTTTGCCTTGGAGCGTCTTTGCCGGCCGCATTATTGGAATTCTTCTCGACCGCCACCTGATTTTGGCTGTCACTGG
>Ga0114951_10005982_pt1 | contig 10972 bp, 11 predicted proteins | sample AM7aDNAmetaG_FD_88677 | JGI IMG/M metagenome (GOLD analysis project Ga0114951, IMG submission 88677) | Freshwater microbial communities from Finland to study Microbial Dark Matter (Phase II) - AM7a DNA metaG | ecosystem: Environmental > Aquatic > Freshwater > Lake | place: Finland: Lake Alinen... | reverse complement strand
GGCGGTTGTCATGTGCCTTGCCGGCGGGGCAATCGGCATACTGCTGGGGCAGGGCTTTTCAAAGCTTATAACCGCCATGCTGCACTGGCCAACGGAAACTTCGATTGCCGCGATTGTATCATCGGTAGTGGTATCGGCCAGTGTCGGCATAATTTTCGGATTTTATCCAGCCTGGAAAGCCTCGCGGCTGGACCCGATTGAGGCACTGCGCTATGAATGAAACGCTGCTTTTTTCAAAAATGAAGGTATCGTCAATGCGCCATATTCAGAGATTCATTACCGGTGTGATTTTGCTGACAGCAGCGGCCTGTGCTGTCGGGCCTGACTTTAAACAGCCTGCAACAAAAACGCCTGCGGCGTGGTCAGGGCTTGACGTTTTCGGCCGGCAGCAGACAAGCACGGCTGTAGCAGGTCCTGCGGCTCTTGCCGCATGGTGGTCCATATTCAATGACCCGGCCTTGACCGGCCTTGTGGAAAAAGCCCTTGCAGCCAATCTCGACCTGAAGATTGCCGAGGCGCGCGTGCGTCAGGCGCGCGCTTCCTGGGGCACAGCCTTTGCCGGCCTGTGGCCCTCGGTGAACAGCTCGTCCTCATATACGCGCTCGCATGAAAGTCCGTCCTCGACAGCAGGTGCAACAACCGGTTCGTCGGGCTCAGGAACTACGGGCTCTAAGCCGCACGAAATTCGCACCGATCTTTTCCAGGCAGGCCTTGACGCAGCATGGGAGCTTGACATTTTTGGCGGCACGCGCCGCAGCGTCGAGGCGGCCGATGCCGACCTGCAGGCCGCCGAGGACAACCGCCGCGCCGTTCTGGTATCGCTTGCGGCCGAGGTGGGTACAACCTATATAAGCCTTCGGGGCTATCAGCAGCAGCTCGTCATAGCACGAAAAAACCTTGCATCCCAGCTGCACAGCGCCGGCATCACCCGCAAGCGCTACGAGGCAGGCTTTGCCAATGCCCTTGACACTGCCAATGCCGAAGCTCTTGCCGCCTCCACCCAATCTGCGATCCCCCTTCTTGAATCAGCCGAGCGTCAGGCAATGTACAGCTTGAGCGTGCTGCTTGCCCGTGAGCCAGCGGCGCTGCAGCTGGAGCTTGCACCTGAAGCCCCTCTGCCGCAGGTTCCGCAGCAGGTGGCCGTGGGTGTGCCATCCGAGCTTCTGCGGCGACGGCCCGATGTGCGAAGCGCTGAGGCTCAGCTGCATGCCGCAACCGCCCGCGTCGGCGTGGCGGTTGCAGAGTTCTTTCCCAAATTTTCTCTTGTCGGCTCATTTGGCCTACGGGCAAATGAATGGCAAACACTGGGCAACCGCGACAATCATGTCTGGTCGGGCGGACCCGGCGTTACCTGGAATCTCTTTGATGCGGGCCGCACAATTTCCAATTTAAAGCTCCAGAAGGCCGTGCAGGATGAAACGCTTGCCGCCTATGAAAAGGCCGTGCTTGCGGCGCTGAAGGACGTCGACAGCGCCCTTGTCGCCTATGCAAAAGAACAGGAACATCTGACGGCCCTTACCTCTGCAGTTACAAACGGCCGCAAGGCCGTCGACCTTTCCATGCAGCTCTACAGTGTCGGACGCAGCGATTACCTGAGCGTGCTCATTTCCCAGCGGGCGCTGTTCGCCTATGAGGATGCATGGGTTCAAAGCTCAAGAAACCTGGACGTTAACCTGGTGGCGCTCTACAAGGCTCTGGGCGGCGGCTGGGAATAAAACCGTTCAAACGGTTCAAACGGCTTAAACAGTTTTTTGTGGTGATTTATGACCGTCAAGACCTTTGAAGATCTTGAAGTTTGGAAACATGCCCGTGATTTGGCTAATAGAATTTACAGGCTCAGTAAGTCTGACAAGTTTTCAAGAGACTTCGGTTTGCGGGATCAGATACGCAGAGCCGCTGTTTCCGTTTTGAGCAACATTTCTGAAGGGTATGAGCGTGGAGGCAACCAGGAGTTTATTCAGTTTTTATTTATTGCAAAAGGATCATGCGGAGAGGTTCGCTGTCAGTTATATCTCGCCTGCGATCAGGACTACATCTCAAAAACGGATTGTGATGAGATAACAGATTTTTGCAAAAAACTCTCCATCATGATTCATAATTTTATCGAGTATCTCAAGCAGAGTCCGTATAAAGGCAATAAATTTAAAAAAAACGTTTGAGCGGTTCAAACGATTCAAACGGTTTAAACGGTTTAAACAATGTCTGATTTCACCCCCGAACCACCTGCAGCATATACCTACGAGCTTCCCGGAGGCTGGACCGTACTGGCTGGCAAGACCGATGAGGATAATGACCGGCTGAGCATCAAGCTTGCAGGCCCGCAGGACTGGTGGTTCCATGTGCGGGGCATGCCCGGCAGCCATGTGCTTTTGAAAGCAAAGGACACGGGCGAAGAGCCCGATGCCGCAACGCTCAAGGCCGCCGCAGCTGTTGCTGCATATCACAGCAAAGCCCGCACCGGCGGCCTTGTGGCGGTTTCATGCACGCTGGCACGCTATGTTACCAAACCTCGCGGCTCGAAGCCCGGCACCGTTTCAATTCGCAAAGAGCAGGTGCTGAAGGTCCGACCGGGTTTACCGAGCGTTTAAACCGCTTGAACAGCTTAAACGGTTTGATCTGCTTGATCGGTTTTTATCTCTCGTAGTCGGCAGTACTCCTCCACTCACAGAATGTAAGTTTGGATTACTCAAACAGAGCAAAAATTTGTTCTGAAAATGCGGAATAATGAAGGGCTGGTCCACAGTCCACATTAAGAGAGCCGTAGTGTGGAATTTTGAGCATTAACCAAAGGCACAAAATGTTGTGATCAATAACATTCAGAGTAGGCCGCGTTAGGTCTGAGGAGCAAACATGTCAAATTGTAAAAAATGTGGGGCCGAACTGGCTCCCGCAGCTGCCTATTGCAGTGTCTGTGGAGTGAGCACACAACAGGAGAAAGCCAAACATAACCAGAAATCGGTTGGTTACACCTACACGCCACACCCTCATATCGCCAAGCGGAAGGAGCATCTACCGGTTACTATAGCTGAGCTGCTTCCACGCCACGGTTTTTTGGAGCGGATCAATGCATTTCTTGCGGTGAAAATAACCGGGGCAGTCGGTACCATGTGGTGTGCCTATTTGTTTGCGATACTCGCAAGCATTAGTTTGCCGGAGGCGATCAGTAACGGGACAGGAGCCCTCATTTCCTGGATCGCCCAGACCTTTCTCCAGCTCGTGTTGTTGTCGATTATTATCGTCGGACAAAAGGTGGCAGGAAAGGCTTCTGATAAACGAGCACTCGACACATACAAAGATGCCGAAGCAGTTTTGCACGAGGCCATGCAGATCCAACAACATCTGGCGGCTCAAGATGAATTGCTCAACAAGCTGACTGAAGAGTTGTTATCCCGGCCCAAATGATCCTCCATTTTATAGTCTGCTCCTCTCCAAGCGAGTTCTTATCAATCAATTCAAACAGCTTTTAAGAGGTAGAGGGGGCCGCATGTTTAAAAATATTATTTTAATCCTATCCATTTTCTTGTTTTTTACAGGTTGCGAGCCGAGGTGCGAGCCGCTGCAAGAAGCCTTAAATCATGCATTTGCTGAAAAAGACGGCCTTGAATATTATATACAGACGGACAATGATACCTATGGTTTTGGTGGCACGGTAAATATCACGTATCGGATAACCAATAAATCAAGCAGTTTCAAATTGGTTGGCGACTGGCCGAACCTTGGCGCTGCATGCCCTATCTTTATCAGGCAGAGCGATAAAGATATCTTCAGGCTGCCGCCGACGCCCTATGAAATAACAAAATATTATCTTGCTCCCCAAGCATGCTGCGACGCTATGATGCAATGGGAAATGAATACCTGGCCCGATTTCAAACCTGTTGAACCGGGTGTCTACACAGTTGTAGGTAAAATTAATGGAGTGTCGGTGTCGGTGAACATAGAGATACAATAGTCCTGCTTATGTCATAGGAAGGAAGTGGCAGGGGATCAAGCCTCCTTGTTGCAGATGACTACGCCGATCCTGATTACTCCTTTGAAGCCGATATGAAATTTGAGAAATCAGGCCTGCCATTTTGATAAGTGCAGTTTTTAAATATGTAGTGGTTGCAAGTTGCTCAACAAAATTCCACATTACGTGTCATGAATTGAATTGGCAGTTATCGCAAATTCAGTATAAACTTACCTCTGGTAATATGTTATTGTCCGATACGCCAAAGGCATGTTGTAAAAAACTTAACCGGTTTGAACAGCTTAAATGGTTTGCACAATAAATTTACTACAGGAGAAATGCATGATCGACATGCAGCGGCAGCCCTGGATGACGGAAGAGCTCGAAGCGGAGCTGAAGCTGATCGCACAAGACGGATGCCTGACCTGCGAACAGGTTCAGGCCTTTGCGGCAAAGCATGATATTGAAATCACGAAAATGAAGCCGTTTGTTGACTGTATCGGCCTTCGGGTTTCCAACTGCCGCGGCCTGTGCGCGTAGCCCGGAATATTCATGAGTAGAAAAATCAGAGTCCGGGCCGAACGCCGCATGCTATATTGATAATAGCGTTCTGATCAGGCCCTGTATGGGTTCAAGGTTCAAAATTAAAACATGATCGGAAATCCAAAATCCGCATTCCGAAATCTAAAATTGACTGTAGTATATGCCCGGCTATCAGATACTTCTTCAAACAGATGAACTTGAACGGCGCGCGGGAAGGCTTCTGGCCCTTGCCGCTTCATGCAGGCTGTGCCCGTGGCATTGCGGCGTCAACAGGCTTAAAGGCGAAAAGGGGCGCTGCAAAGCCGGCTCGTCGGTGCGCATTGCAAAGGCACTTGCTCATTTCGGTGAGGAGCCGGTCATCACCGGCACAAGCGGCTCAGGCGCTATTTTTTTTGCCCACTGCAACCTTGACTGCTGCTTCTGCCAGAACTGGCAGATCAGCCATGAGGGGCTGGGAACGGACATGACTGTCGAGCAGCTTGCAGGGCTCATGTGCGGGCTTCAGCAGCAGGGGTGCCACAATATAAACCTTGTGTCGGCGGGGCATTTCATGCCCTGGATCGTGCAGGCTCTTGCTCTGGCTGCGGCCCGGGGGCTTAACCTTCCGGTAGTGTATAACTCAAACGGGTATGAAGATGTGGCAATGCTTGAGCTTCTGGAGGGCATAGTTGATATTTATCTGCCCGATGCAAAATACGGCGATGACGGCTGCGCCGAAAAATATTCTGCAGCCCGCACATATCATATGATAAATTTTGCAGCCCTTGGCGAGATGTTCAGGCAGGCAGGCTATCTTGAGCTTGATGAGGCAGGCATTGCCAGCAAGGGGCTTATTGTGCGGCATTTGGTGCTGCCCGGCGGCCTTGCCGGCACAGAAACGATTTTAAAAAAACTCAAGCACCATTTTGGCCGCTTTCTCAGCATAAGTTTTATGGGCCAATACCGGCCCTGCTACCGGGCCGGGAGCTTCCCCGAGCTGCAGCTGCAGACCCCGCAGCAGGAGTATGCCGCGGCTGTTGCCGTCCTTGAAGAGCTCGGCTTTGAAAACGGCTGGACACAGGAGCACGATGCGCTTGACAGCAGCTTCATGCCCGATTTTAGAAAGAAGGATTCATGGAGCTGAAGCAGAGGATTTGCCTGGTGAGCCTTGGCTGCGCCAAGAACCTTGTGGACAGCGAGGTCATGCTGGGAGTTCTTGCCCGCGCAGGATTTGCACTGACAGCAGACCGGGAGGCAGCCGACATTATTATTGTCAATACCTGCGCCTTTATTGAGGCTTCCACGCGGGAGGCCATCGACACCATATTTTCCCTTGCCCGGTGCAAGCAGACCGGCTGCTGCCGACACCTGGTTGTCTGCGGATGTCTACCCCAGCGGTACAAGGACGGGCTGCTTGCAGAGCTGCCCGAGGTTGATCTGTTTCTGGGCACCGGCGAATTTGACCGCATCGACCGCCATCTGCACAAGCTCATAGCGGGCAGGCTGCACAAGCGCCTGCACAGCAGCCGCAGCACGCTGCTCATGGGCTCTGAAACGCCCCGCGTGTTGTCAACGCCTGCAGGCAGCGCCTATTTAAAAATTGCCGAAGGCTGCTCGCATCGTTGCACGTACTGCACCATACCTTTGATCCGCGGGCCGTACCGGGCCCGCTCGCAGCGCTCGATAATTCAGGAGGCGCGCCATCTTGCAGCGTGCGGCGTTAAAGAATTAAACCTTATCGCACAGGACACGACGCGCTACGAGGACCTTGCCGGCCTGCTGCGCCGTCTTGCCCGCATTCAGGGCATAGTCTGGCTTCGACTGCTTTATGGACATCCGGCAAGCCTGAGCCCCGAAGTGCTGGCCGTGATGGCCGGCCAGGAGAAGGTCTGCCGCTATCTTGACCTGCCGCTGCAGCATATAGCCGATCCGGTGCTCAGGCGCATGGGACGAAAAATAACCAGGGCAAAGACCGAGGCCCTGCTGGCGGCCCTGCACAGCCGTGTGCCCGGCATTGCCCTGCGCACTACCTTCATCGTGGGATTTCCGGGTGAGACGGACAGCGATTTTGAGCAGCTTATGGAGTTTGCCGGGCAGGCCCGCTTTGAGCATATGGGCGCATTCATGTACAGCGATGAGGAGGGCACACCCGCAGCCCGCCTTGCCCGCAAGGTGCCTGAAGAGGTAAAGCGCGAGCGCCATCACCGCCTTATGAGCCTTCAGCGGCTTGTATCAAAGGAAAAGCTTTCAGCCCGAAAAGGCAAAGAGCTGACTGTTCTGGTTGAAGGCCCCGCGGCAAACAGCAGGTATGCCGCACAGGCGCGCACAGAGTTTCAGGCCCCTGAGGTCGATGGCGTGGTGCTGCTGCAGGAGCCGCTCCCGGCAGGCTCCATGGCGCGGGTGAAAATAACACGGGCCCTCACCTATGATTTAGCAGGCAAAACCGTTTGCCATGATGCGTGAATATGCTAGTATGCTGAGCTGGTCAAAAGGTTAGTATCAGCCAGGAGTTGCCCCCGTGTCAGCAGCACCAAAGACAATTATTATAGGCCTTGACGGTGGCACCTTCACTGTTTTGAAGCCCTTTATGGACACGGGCCATATGCCAAGGCTCAAGCAGATCGCCGACAGCGGTATCCGGGGCGAGCTTGAAACCACGGTGCCCCCGCTCACCGGCCCTGCCTGGGCCAGCTTTCAGACGGGCCTCAACCCCGGCCGCCACGGCCTGTATGATTTTCTTGTCATGGACGCCCGCACGGGCAGGGAGTCTCCCATCAACCACAGCCTCATCAAGGGCCGGTCGTTCTGGGAATACGCAAGCGATGCGGGCAGTAGCTGCCTGATTATGAATGTGCCGGTCACCTATCCGCCCACGCCCATCAAGGGAGCCCTCATCACCGATTTTCTCACCCCGTCGGGCAAGCGCGATTTCATGCATCCCGTTGAGCTGGTGGAGGAAATCGAGAAAAAGTTCGGCCCCTATCCGATCAATATGCATATGCCGGCATTTTCGCCCAACCTCTCGGATGCCAATACCGAGGCTTTTCTCGATGAGCTCAACGAGGTGATGGCGTACAAGTTTGATGTCGCCCACTACCTGTATGACAAGTACGGCTCAGATCTTCTGGTGCTTCATGTTTTTGAGACGGACCGGCTGCAGCATGAGCTGTGGCATTATTTCGACAAGACGCACCTTCAGTTTACGCGGGAAAAAAACGAAAAGTTTTACGGAAAAATTGTCCGGTTCTACGAGCATGTCGATAGCCAAATCGCCCGCCTCATCGATCATGTGGGCTCTGACAGCAATGTGATCATTGTCTCTGACCACGGGTTCGGGCCCTCGAACTGGCTTGTGGACATCAATGCCGTTTTTTTGAATGCCGGGCTCATCACCATCAAAAAAGACCTGCTGCCGCAGCTGCGGTACTTGCTCTGGAAATGCGGTATCACCTTCGAGCTTGCCTTTCACCTGTTCGTAAAACCGGCGCTCAAGTATTTCTGGAAGTTTTATAAAGACACGGCCTATGATGAGTTCCTGAAGTTCATCACAAAAAACACCGTTAAGGTGCTGCTAAACGAGCAGGATATCGACTGGCAGCAGACGAAGGCCGTCGGCAAATATTTCAATGGCGCAATTTTCGTCAACCGCAAGGGCGTGCTGCCCCAGGGCTGGCTTGAGGATGAGGCGGAGATTGAGGCCGTGCGCCGTGAGATAGAAAAAGTGCTCGCGGGGCTCTGCAATCCCGAAACCGGGGAGCTGGTGGGCGGCGAGCTTATACCCGGGAAGCAGGCTTTTTCGGGCGAATTCGCATATCTGTGTCCAGACTTTACCTATCTTCCCAATGACAACGGCTACCGCGCCGGCACCATGATGGGCTTCTGCTCCAATAAGCCCGTGCTGCGTAACTTTATTCAGCCGGGCAATCATACGCGCCTGGGCGTACTGATGGCAAGCGGCCCGGCATTCGCCACAGGCAAAAAGATTACCGGCGCACGGTTTATGGATATCGGCCCGACAACTTTGCATATTATGGGCCATAAGGTGCCCGGCGGGCTTGACGGCAGGGTTCTCACAGAGCTGTTCACCGAAGGGTTTGCCTTATCCCGGCCGGTTGAATATCTGGAAACCTGTGAGACCAGCAGGCAGGACAATACGTACTCCGACGATGACCAGCAGAATGTCGTGGAAAAGCTCAAAGGGCTTGGGTATCTATGATTGTTGCTAACTACTCAGGTAACGAGGGGTCAGAAGGCAGAATTAAGAAAGGCAAGAAAGCAGCCTGTAGGCATTTAGGCTGTAGGCTGTAGCAAGGGCAAAGACAGAAGTTAAACTCCTAACTCTGCACTTTGACCCTTGAGCAATTACGATTATTGAGAGGATGCAAACATGCAGGGAAAAACAGTTAAGGAAAGCGCGGTTGTGACCTCCATTGTCATGATGCCCGAAGACGCCAATCCGTCGGGCAATGTGCATGGCGGTGTTATTATGAAAAATGTGGATACCACGGCCGGCGTTGTGGCCTTCCGCCATACGAGGCGCAACTCGGTGACAGCCTCTATCGACCGGCTGATATTTCATTATCCCGTGTTTGTGGGCGATCTGCTCACCCTGCGGGCAAGCATCAATATGGCAGGCCGTACATCCATGGAAATCGGGGTGCGCATCGAAGCCGAAAACCTGCTCTCGGGCGAGGTGCGGCACACGGCATCCGCCTATCTCACCTTTGTAGCCCTTGATAAAAGCGGCAGGCCTACCGATATTCCACCTCTCATTCTTGAAACCGATGAAGAAAAGCGCCGCAATCAGCAGGCCCTTGCCCGGCGGGCAACACGGCTTGCCGAGCGCGACCGCGAGGCAAAGCGCTGATGCAGCAGGCGTGTGGTATTGAAGCCCTCACCGATGCCGGCATAACCGTGCGCCTTATGGGGCAGACCGGCTCGGCAGACGGCGGCCCGAGCGCCGATGAGCTCTGCGTGGCAGGGGCTCTGGGGTGCTTTGAAGAGCGGTCAAGCTATGGTCTTGCGCAGGAGCTGCGGGCTCTGCCGCCCGAAAAAAAATCCCAAAGGCTGGAGCGCCTTGCCTGCGAAACAAGCGGTCGGGGGCATGGCTCGGTGCTCGACCAGGCGGCCTTCGTTTTTTCCCTTGAAAATATTCCCCGCGCTGCAACCCTGCAGCTATGCCTGCCCGAATATCTTTCACACCTGCAGCAGTCCATGCGCCGGGCTTCGGCTGACCAGGGTGCTTATCTGCCGCCGTCAGTGCTTGCCAGCCCCTGCAGGGCGCAGGTTGAGGACGCCGTTGCCGCGGCATTTGCTTTTTACGAGCAGGCATGCGCCGCTGGCGTAGCGCCCGAAGATGCGCGCTACCCCCTGCCTCTCGCCGTGCGCACGCATATCCAGACGCTCGGGGGTCCGCGCGAGCTCATGCACCTGAATGCCATATGCCGCAGGCCCGGTGTGCCGTCTGTGGCAGCAACGGTTGTGCAGGCCATGATGGAGCTTGCCGGCTCCTGCGCACCGCATATCATGCAGGAGCGCGAGCGTTCCTATGATGTGCGGGCATGGCGCCCTGCGGCGCAGCTGTACGGGCCGGGCAATGCCCTGATCGCCCGCATGGTTGAACGCTATGGCGCCCGCGGCGGGCCTGTGCTGGCCGATCATGGCGGCGCTGAGCTGCTGCCCGAAGAAATTGAAGCGGCAGTCAGGGGAGATGAGACGCAGCTTGCCAATCTTAAGCACCTTCACTTCACCTTTCTTCTGCCACTGAGCATTAATGCCCTGCATCAGGCCATACGGCAGCGCACCTGGCATCACAGCCTGGAGTCGATCTATACAGCTCTCCAGCGCGGCAGCACGGTTGTGCCTCCTTCGGTTCGCGCGGCCGGACTTGCCGGGGCCATGACCTCGGTGCATGAGCTCCTGGCCGGCCTTGCCCGCGACCTTCCGAAAAAAGCAGGCATTCCGGCAGCAGATGCCGTACTGCTTGCCCCGCATTCATTGATGGTTTATGATCTTGTGCATCTTGACGGCTGGAATGTGCTGCATTCTCTGGGCAAGCGGCTGTGCACGGAAGCACAATGGGAAATCAGGGCAGCGGCTCGCGGCATGGCCGGCGAGCTGCACCGGGCCGAAAGCCCCATGGCGTGCCGGGCGCTTCCCCAGGGCGTGCTCTACGGCGTGTGCCCCGAGCGGCAGCCCTGCGGCCTGTGCGAAAAAATTCTTGCCGGACAGCAGCCTGCGGATTGATGCCTCTGCACATGCCCCATGTCCCCGCGCCGCCTGTGTGCATGCTCATCCATTACGCCTGCGGATAGGTTTTGAAATAATGGGCCAGAATATCCCGGCGGCCGATGATGCCCACCACGCGGTTTCGCGCGTCCACCACGGGAATGCTCCGGAGCTTGCGCGTCTGCAGCAGGCGTATGGCCGTATCGAGGGTGCAGCTTTTATGCAGGCTCACTACCTCCATGGTGGCCACCTCGCATACCTGCCGGTGCAGGTTTG
>Ga0114951_10005980_pt1 | contig 10974 bp, 9 predicted proteins | sample AM7aDNAmetaG_FD_88677 | JGI IMG/M metagenome (GOLD analysis project Ga0114951, IMG submission 88677) | Freshwater microbial communities from Finland to study Microbial Dark Matter (Phase II) - AM7a DNA metaG | ecosystem: Environmental > Aquatic > Freshwater > Lake | place: Finland: Lake Alinen... | reverse complement strand
TGTGATTGGAACGCTTCCACCGTCCCAAGAAGAATTAAGTTTAGAAAGAACTTTTATATAATTCAATTATAGCAGAAAATTCGCGTCTGGTCAAGAATATGCTGTAATATGGCCCATTAAATCAGTATAAAATGAAAATACGTGCCTTATTTTTGTTGCATAAAAACAGAGGCATTAATTGTGAAAGTAAATTATTTTAGTATTTCCTACTAAATAAGTATACTTATCCCCAAGTTATCCACAAGTACATAAGTATTTTATAAGTACAGTAAGACTAATCGGTAACAGTGGGGGCATTTTCTTCCGGTATGGGTAGGTTTAGCGCTTGGGGATCAGCAGTAGCGGGCGCTTTAGATAGTAGCTTATCACTTATTGCTCGGGCGATGCCCTTACTTGTTCCTATGACCAAATTTGAATCAGTGACAATATAATCAACAGAAAGACTCGAATCATTAGCAATAAAATTAAAATATCTAACAGGCGTTCCATTATAATCACTTGTACTAAATTTTATCAGCTTATTTTCCGGAACAGATTTAAGGAACAAAAAAGCCGTGTCAGAAGTAAGTGTTTTTTCTTGCTTCAACATTTCTGCAGTAACAAGTTTTTTATCTTTTACTGTTGTTGCAATGGATAGACGCATGTCTCCGCCTTCATTGTAGAAAAAGATTGAAAAATTTTCTCCTAGGTTTTCTAGAAGCTTTGGAGATAAATTAAATTTTGTCGCAGCAGCAAAAATCGGAAGCATAACAGGATTATTATTACTGTCAACAACAGAAAATTCGTAAATGACCTGGGGAGTTTTATTTTCTAAATCAATTGCAATAGAAGAAAGTTTTTTATTTAGTTCATCCAAACTTTCTTTGGCTGGATCAAAGGATAGATAATTCGGCATGTTTGATGAGTATTTTTCTGTTGCAGGTGTTGTTATTACTGGCGTTTCATCAGGCACTTCCACTGGCGTTTCAGCAGGCACGTCTACAATGGTTTTATTTTTAAGAAAGAAATAATAATATCCACCCATGCCTATAATAGCAATAACAAAAAAAACAATAGCGCCCAAGAGGGTTTTATACAAAATGCTAGAGTTTGGGATTGCTTTTTTTGCAATTGGAACCTCAATAAGACCACTCAGTTCTCTTTTTATGGGCTCACCGGAAGACGTTTTATTTATCGAAACATTTTTTGATACAGGTATTTGAGAAGACGTTATTGTTGTGGCGGTTTTTTTTGTTTCTACTATTGGTTGTGGCGTCTTGATTTCAATAGTAGCTCCCAGAGGCTTCACTTCTTTTTGCAAAGAAAGTAAATCGTCATGCATAGTGCGAATCGAAAAATCCTTTGAGGTGTCGATTGGCAAATCCTTGTCTTTGGGCACATTGCTAGCACCACTAATAAAAGGAGAAGAATAATTATTTTGAGTTGTCATCTGTTTGTCTTAAAAGATAAAAAATAAATAAATTTGTTTTTGTTACTCATTCGAAAATAAAAGCATACTAAGTATGCTTTTATTTTACAACAGTTTTCGTTTTTTTGCCAATAAAAAATCCTACACTTTTGGCGAAACATTTTTTGCGGTGAGGTTGATGCGTCCTTGATCATCGATTAGTTTAACTCTAACAGGAATAATGTCACCAACCTTTGCCACATCTTCAATGTGTTCAATTCTTTGATCGGAAAACTCAGAAATATGGATGAGACCTTCTTGTCCAGGCAAGATTTCCGCAAAAGCTCCGAATGTCATGAGACGTGTAACTCTGGCATTAAAGATTTCTCCCGGTTTTACTTCGTGAGTAAGATTATCAATCCACTTTTGGGCCTTGAGAGAGGAAGTTTCGTCGCTTGAAGTGATGAAAATTGATCCGTCATCTTCAATGTCAATTTGCACGCCCGTTTCATCAATAATTTCGTTAATAATTTTTCCACCCGCACCGATAACGTTTCTGATTTTAGCGGGATTAATGTGCATAGTAATAATACGTGGTGCATATTGAGACATGTTTTCACGTGGCGTAGGGATAGTTGCTAAAATTTTATCTAATATTTCCATGCGATTGCCTTTTGATTGCAATAAAACTGCTTCAAGCATGCTGACTGTAATTCCATCAACCTTAACATCCATTTGGAGTGCTGTAATGCCCTTTTCGGTTCCAGCTGCTTTGAAATCCATGTCGCCATAATGATCTTCCAATCCTTGAATATCGGTTAACACCTTGAATTTTTCATCTTTGCCTACAATTATTCCCATGGCTATTCCACTCACTGGTCTCTTAATCGGAACGCCAGCATCCATAAGGGAAAGAGTTGAGCCACAAGTCGATGCCATTGATGAAGACCCATTGGATTCTAAAATTTCACTAACAAGTAAAATGGTATAAGGAAAATCTTCTTTAGGAGGAATGACAGGAATAAGCGCTTTTTCTGCCAAAGCCCCATGGCCGATTTCTCTGCGTCCAGGACCTCGCATTTGCTTTACTTCACCAACAGAATATGGCGGAAAGTTGTAGTGATGAATATATCTCTTTTTCATGTCAATCTCCATGGTATCAATAGTCTGTTCGTCTCCAGGAGAACCAAGTGTTGTCACGGTTAATGCCTGAGTTTCGCCTCGGGTGAAAAGTCCAGTGCCATGAGTTCTTGGTAAAATTCCTACTTTGCAGTCAATATGACGAATTTCATCTAATTTTCTTCCATCTGGTCGCTGTTCTTTTTCTAAAATGTTGGTATGCACGATTTCATCAGAAGCTTCCTCGAAAACTTGGTTTCCAATCTCTTTTAGCTTATCAATATCTTCAGTGAAAGTTTCTTTTATATAAGCCTCCACTTTCTCATTAATGACTTTGGTTTTTTCTTCAATAACAATCTTGCTTGGATCATAGAGAGCTTCAGCCAGGCCTTCTGAAAGAAGAATTTCTTTTACTTTAGCCTCAAATTCAGGTGTTCCTTGCAAAAGAGTTGGCACAGATTTTTCTTTGCCGGCTTCTTTGGCAATTTCTTCAATAAAAGTTGCAATTTTTGTGATGGCTTCTTGTCCAAAAGCAAAAGCTTTAACAACTTCTTCTTCTGGAACCTCTTTGGCACCAGCTTCAAGCATGTTGATTTTATCTTTTGTCCCTGAAATAACCAAATCAATATTGCTTTCAGCCAATTCTCCATTAACTGGGTTTAAAATAAATTCTCCGTTAACTTGTCCGACGCGCACGGCGGCTACTGGTCCAGCCCATGGAATATTTGAAATAGACAGTGCAGCCGAAGCAGCAATTATTGAAAGAATGTCTGGATCATTTTCCCCATCGATAGAGAGCACAGTCACAACAACCTGAACTTCATTTCTCATGCGTCCGTTAAAAAGCGGTCTGATTGTTCTATCAACAACTCGTCCAGTTAAAATGGCTTCATCCGATGGTCTTCCCTCTCTTTTAATAAATCTTGAACCTTTTATTTTTCCAGCTGCATAGTATCTTTCCTCAAATTCAACAGAAAGAGGAAAATATCCGCTTACTCTAGACATCCCCTTACTCATAACTGCGGTTGCTAAAACAACCGTATCGCCGTAGCGAGCAGTTACAGCTCCACCGGCTTGCTTGGCTAAAAGACCGGTTTCGATTTCAAGAACCCGTCCTCCGATTTGGAGAGACCATTTCTTTTGTTCCATAAGAACGTATTAGCCTTGAGCCAATGACGTAAAATAAGCGTAAAGTCGAAAGTCGAAAGTCAAAACTACAATGCAAAATTCAAAAAATTGAATTCTTAATTGTGGCTTTGTGCTTTATGGACTTTAAGGACTTTTGACTATCTTTCGACATTAGAAAGACTTTTTATTTATTAATTTATTAAACATCAATAGAATACTTTATTTTAACGGTTTTGTCAAAGATTGTGTAAAAAATAAGAGGTTTACACATTAGCGTAAACCTCTCTTGAGTTTCATTTTTTTAAGATAGAAATTATTTAGTTAGCAAATGCCCTTTTCATTCCATCAACAATTTCTTTCATATAATCAGTAACCGCTTGTGAAGCTGCAATTGTTGGGCACAAAGCAATAAGTCCAAAAAGATTATATGCCCTTTCCTCATCAGATGACATCATTGAAAGAATGTTTTCTGTGTCTTTAATAAACATAAGCGCATCATCCATTGTTTCAAGATGCCATGGAATACGCTTCTTTTTTGCTAATCTTTTTGCCTCATTGCTTGCTTTAAGCAAGTGGTTCTTAAATCTGTCAAAATTACGGTCAGTGAGAGTGGGCATTTCTGCAATTTTTATCAATATCGGTTCGTGCTTCTTGTAAATTTCTTCAAGATCAACCAATGTTGGGCTATCTGAAAAAATGTTTCTAAGTTCTTTCAACAATTCCTTCATTGCTAATTTTATCATTGGATCCCCTCCTTTTAATGTACAGTTTTTTAAATAAAAAAGAACAGCACTATAAAGTAGCACTGCTCTTATGATTAGTCAAATTTTTTATATCAAAAACTTCTTTTTATTCTCACTAATATCAATAAAATCATCCACCTTTTCAATTAGTTTGGCGCTGGCGGATTCATTAAAGGCCATGACTTCCACACGACAACCGGTAGTGTTTTGTATGTATTCGACAACTGGAATATAATCTCCGTCGCCGGAAACTAAAATAATAGCGTCCAGACTTTTAGACATTTTGATAGCATCTACTGCAATGCCGACATCCCAATCGCCTTTTTTGGCGCCGCCGGGAAAAATTTGCAGATCCTTGGTTTTAACTTCAAAACCTTGTTTTGCTAAAGCGTCGAAAAATTTTTCTTCTTGTCCTTCCAAAGTTTTGATGCCATAAGCAATAGCGCGGATAAGTTTTCTTTCGCCAGCGCCGGCTTTTAGTAGTTGTCCGAAATTAACTTTCTTTTTATACAAAACTTTAGCGGAATAATAGAGATTTTGGATATCTACCAACATTCCAACTCTTTGTTCCTTGAATTGCGCCATAATATTTTTTAAATTAATTAAATTAGATAGAATAAAAGCAGGTTTCCCTGCTTTTATTATATAACGATTATCCTTTAAGACCAAGTTCTTTTGTGATTTTTTTATAAGCCTTCTCGTTTGTTTTTTCGAGATATGCCAAGAGTTTTCGTCTTTTAGCTACCATTTTGAGAAGCCCTCTTCGTGAATGAAAATCTTTCTTATTCTTTTTTAAATGTGAAGTTAGCTTTTTAATCTTTTCCGTAAACATCGCAATCTGATATTCTGGAGAACCAGTGTCTTTTTCGTGACGTTTTACACCTTTAGTTACTTTTTCCTTTTGCTTGTGCGTTAAAGCCATAGCATTTTGTCGGCAACACGTTCGTTTTGTTTATTTCAAACAAAACCAGCATGCGCTCTGTATAAATTTATTACCTTAAAACCATAACATGTATTTTTTATTTTGGCAATAGTATTGGTTGCTATAGACAAAACAAAATAAATATGTTTCAATGGAATATCTAGATAATTATATAGTTGGCAAATTCAAAATAAAAACAGGAGGTTTAAAAAATGGAAAGTAAGTCAAATGTCAAGAAAGAACCTGCCCACAATGTGATTTTGGGAATGATCGAGGAAAGATTCATTGAATTGAGAAAGAGTATTTTTGTGATTGGTGATGTGAACTACGCTTGTCTTGCGGGTGAAGTTAAAGCCTTGATAAGCGTGCTTGAAAAAATGGTCATTCCTGAAAAACATCAGGCAGAAGTGATTGACGCGCTGCGTCAGATTAAGGCACAGAATAAAGCACATAACCCACGCGATATTCTTGGCGAAGTTTTGTCGGATAAATTGTTTTTGGCGATTGCTGCGCCGGCAGAAAAATAAGATATGTAGTCAACACATAAAAGCGTCTAAGTTGTAGCTCATCCAAGTCATTGATTTGGATGAGCATTTTTTAAAGAAATTAAAAAATGCCTCAAAAAGCATCAACCAAAAAGAGCAGCTCAATGATGCTGCTCTTTTAGTATATTTATTTTATGCTAAATTATCGCTGATGCGGAAACTTTGTCGCCGGTGTTTGGTTTCATAATTCGAACTCCTTGTGTGGCACGACCAAGAACTGAAATACTATTAAGCGGAATGCGGATGATTTGGCCTTGCGCGGATGTAATAAAGAGATCCATTTCAATTTCATCAACATTAACAATATTTGCGCCGGCTAATTTTCCGATCTTGGCTGTGACTTTGGCAGTTTTTATTCCCGATCCGCCACGATGTTGAATTTTGTATGAACCAAGCTCAGTTCTTTTACCATAACCATTTTCAGTAATGATTAAAAGCTGATTTCCTTTTTGTCCTTTCAAAACAACATCCATGCCGATAACTTTGTCGCTGACCCTAAGTTTGATTCCGCGTACACCAGAGGCGTTTCTACCCATAGCTCTAACATCTGATTCTTTGAAACGAATGGCTTGTCCGCCTGAAGTGCTAAGCACAATTTCATCAGTTCCAGTTGTTGGTTGCACCCAATTCAACGTGTCGCCCTTATCAAGCGTAATTGCGATAAGCCCGCTTCTTCGAACATTATCAAAATCTTCCAGTTTGGTTTTTTTAACAACGCCAGCGGTCGTGGTGAAGAAGAAGAATTTATAATCATCAGTTTTGTTATATGGAATCATGGCTGTGATTTTTTCTTCCTGACCGAGTTGCAGGAAATTAACGATGGCCTGTCCTTTGCCTGTGCGAGAAGATTCCGGAATTTCATAAGCCTTAGTTTGAAAAACTTTTCCGGTGTTCGTAAAGAACATCAAATTATCATGCGTCATCACGCTAGTAACTTTTTCAATCGAATCCCCCTCTCTTGTGGTTGCGCCGATAACTCCTTTGCCGCCACGTTTCTGAACCTTATAAACATCAGGATTCATGCGTTTGATATAACCATCTTGTGAAATTGTAATAATGGCCTCTTCATTTGGAATCAGATCTTCTTGTTTAAATTCTTCAATTCCAGTTTTAAGAACTTTTGTCTTGCGTTCGTCTCCAAACTTTTCTTTAAGTTCAATAAGCTCACTTTTAACAACTGCTAAAATCTTTTTCGGATGCGCTAGTAAATCTTCGAGCTGGGCAATAAATTTTAATTTTTCAGCTAATTCATCTTCAATCTTCTTTCTTTCTAATCCTGCTAATGTTTGGAGTTTCATCTCCAAAATCGCGCTCGCTTGTTTTTCTGACAACTTGAACTTTTTCATCAAGTTTGCATGCGCCTCTTCTTTGGTTGGTGATTTTTTGATTGTTTCGATAACAGCATCAATATGATCCAACGCAGTTTTGAGTCCCTCCAGAATATGGGCGCGATCCTTAGCTTTAGTGAGTTCGAATTGTGTGCGCCTTGTGACAACAATGTTGCGATGCAAAATATAATGTTCCAAAATGGATTTAAGAGAAAGAATTTGTGGGTCAATCCCATCAACCAGTGCCAGCATATTAACATTGAAATTCTTTTGCAAATCAGTCGCATTATACAATTTATTCAAAACTTTTTGCGGGTAAGCATCTTTTTTGAGTTCAATAACAATACGAACTCCATCTTTATCTGATTCATCACGCAAGTCTTTAATGCCTAAAATTTTTCCTTCTTTGACAAGGTCAGCGATTTTGGTTATGAGCGCAGACTTGTTTGTTGCATATGTAATTTCAGTAATAATAATATGAAAATTTCCGGCTTTGGTTTCCACTATTTCAGCTTTGGCACGAGTGACGATTTTTCCACGTCCAGTTGAATAAGCTTCTTTAATTCCAGGCGTGTTATACATAAGACCTCCAGTCGGAAAATCTGGTCCTTTAACAAAATGCATGAGGTCATTAACATCTGCATCAGGATTATCAATCAAATGATTTATAGCATCAGCTAGTTCATTTAAATTATGCGGAGGAATATTAGTTGCCATACCAACCGCAATTCCCATTGTCCCATTAAGCAAAAGCTGAGGAAGTTTTGCTGGAAGAACAACTGGCTCTTTGTGAACGCCATCAAAATTAGGAATAAAGTCAACTGTATTTTTTTCAATATCAAAAAGCATTTCTTCTGCAATTGGTTTCAGTTTTGCTTCAGTATAACGATAGGCGGCTGCACTGTCCCCATCCATAGATCCAAAGTTTCCCTGTCCCCAAACAAGAGGATAGCGGAGTGAAAAATCTTGAGCCAGACGTACCATTGAATCATAGACAGCACTGTCGCCATGTGGATGATATTTTCCCAAAACTTCACCGACAACAGTGGCTGATTTTCGAAATTTTGCGCTTGGACGAAGGCCACTGTCCCACATGGAGTATAAAATTCGGCGATGAACAGGTTTTAGACCATCACGAACATCAGGCAGCGCGCGAGCTACAATAACACTCATAGCATAATCCAAGTAAGACTGTTGTACCTCAGCAACTATTTCCTGTGGCTGGATATTTTCCTGCACAAATTCTAATTTTTTTTGTGGTGCTGCTTTCATGATTTGCTATATAAATTCAAATAAGCCTTGCTTATCTGGATTTTCAATTACTATATTAAAATTAAAAATTTGTTATTGAGTTGGTGCATTTGCATTCGAACTTGGTAATTTAGAATAGCTGTCCGATGCAGGAATCTCTGAAGCATTGTTTTCCGGAGATGAATAAGTGTTGTCGGTCGTGTTTTGTTGAGTCGCATTGCTCCCATCGATAGCATTAATAGATTGATCACCAAGACTTTTAAGTGATGGCGCCTGTTCTTTTAGATCCTGAAATTGTTTCTGGATATCTGCCACACTACTATTGTCTGAAGGAACGTATTGTTTATTTGTGAACATTGAAATAATTGAAAAAATCCAAACTATAAAAATAACGAACATAGAAACAGCTACACATCCCAGCACGTATCTCATGCGAATATGCTCTGGCTCTTTATTAATTTGTTCAATTTTTTCTTTTATATTCATGCCTATTAAAATTATCCTTCGTGATTCATTAAAACAACCTCCATCCCCTTTCCTTCCAAGTCTTTCTTTTTAATATTGAGTTTAGCGGTTTTTTCTTTTGGGCAACTTCCCATGGCTGAACAAAAAGCCTGTTCATCGCTAATGTCCATAGTAGAGCCAGCAACCTTATAGTGCATCGGAATTACAATTATTGGTTCTATTTTACGCACAAGTTCAGCTGCCTTTTTCCCATCAATAGTGTATTTTCCTCCAATAGGAACAAAGAGAATATCAACACCATCTATTTCTTCAAGTTGCTTTCCAGAAAGATCTGATCCCAGGTCTCCTAAATGACAAATTTTCAAATCTTCTGCCTCAAGAATAAAAATTGTGGAATGTCCGCGCTCGGTACCCTCTTTTTCGTCATGAAACGAGTCTAGCCCAATGACGTTAATTCCTTTTACAGCATATTCTCCCGGAGTATAAATAATAACTGGATCGCCCTTAAGTGCATCAACATTGTTATGGTCATGATGTTCGTGAGAGACAAAAATGATATCAGTCTGTCCTTGTGGTGGTCGCAAACCTAATTCTTTTCCAAAAGGATCAAAAAAAATGGTAACATCATCGGTAGCGCGTCCAGCTGGTTTGGCTGTTAATTTAAAACAAGAATGTCCATAATATTGTATTTGCATAAGCCTACAAAATTACAAAATTGTACAAATTCACCAGTCGGCGAAATAAATGTACAAAAAATTGTAAGTTTAAAAATATATTTTCTTTCATGTACAGAATCAGTATATCATGTAAAAAACTTTTTGTCGAGAGTTTTTATATATAAAAATCAGCTATACAAAGCAAAAAGTAGCAAAGGAAACCAGCTCCCATAACAGAATTTTATCACTCTTATTATCTATTTGTCCCGCACTAACTTTGCATAAGCGTAAAACGCTAATTGGCAAAGCCAGTGCAAAGTTAGTGCGGGCTTGCCAAGTTTTAAAAAACACTCTATTATATATAGGCAATTAATTATTAAGAAAATTAAATAGTGAAATGTTTTAATTTCGCAACGAATTTCTTAATAATTTCCCGTTAAAAGGAAATTTTTGTGTTTTTGACCCGTCATTCATGAATGACAGGTTTGTGTCATTTTAACTATTAAATGTAGGCGGCACACCTACAAAATATGATTATAATAAATATGGCGAAGAATATTTTGGATAAATTAGCCGAAGAAGTTGATAAAATTAAGGAAGACTTGGGTGTTTCATCGCCCAAAAAAGCCAAAAAAACAGTAGCAGCAAAAACAGAGAAAAAAGACAATGTTTCTCCAATGGAGGCTTTGCTTGAAGAAAATCCTATAAAAATTCCTCAAATCGGGGATGTTTTAGAGGGCACGGTGATTGACATAACCTCTAATTCAGTGCTTTTTGATTTGGGCGCTCTTGGCACCGGAATTGTTCTGGGAAAAGAAATTAAGGACGGATTAGCTTTAGGTAAGGTAAAAATAGGCGAAAAAATTAGCGCTACCCTGATTGATCTTGAAAATGAAGATGGCTACATAGAACTTTCTATTCGTGAGGCTTCTTATGAGAGAGCGTGGATCGATCTTGAAGTAAAAAGAGATGCTATGGTTGCGGTTACAACAAAGGTTTTGGATGCAAATAAAGGCGGACTCATGGTTGAAGTCAATGGTATTACAGGATTTATTCCTGTTTCGCAACTTTCTAGCGAACATTATCCACGAGTTGAAGATGGCGACAAGAATAAAATTTTAGAGCTGCTTAAAAGATTAGTTGGCAAGGAAATTTTAGTAAGAATTTTAGATGTTGATCGAGAAACTGAAAAATTGATTGTCAGCGAAAGAGCTGCTTCTAGTGAAAAAGAAAAAGAAGTCATTGCGCAACTTCAGGTCGGCGATGTTATTGAAGGTGAAATTAGCGGTGTGGTTGATTTTGGTGCTTTTGTGAAATTTTTACCACCAGCAAAAGCCTCTTCAGACAGAGAAAATGACAAAATTGAAGGTTTGGTGCATATTTCAGAACTTGCTTGGCAGCTTATTGATGATCCGCGTACAATAGTAAAG